>JACCDZ010067719.1_pt1 | contig 75381 bp, 79 predicted proteins | sample 7449551 | NCBI WGS metagenome assembly JACCDZ01 (sample SAMN15323452, study PRJNA562643) | freshwater metagenome | isolation source: river surface water | place: USA:Blue River Watershed | collected 2017-08-18
CATTTTAGATATTTGTTTAAGATAAGATATAACTCATTGAGATGTGTCATAGTATTCGTCGTTAGAAAACAATTATTATGACATTATTTCAATGAGTTATCTATTTTTGTCGTGTACAGAGATTTTTTTTATACATAGACTTAGATCAATTATGACAGCTTCATTTAAGTTATCTTACTTGATCACTTGATAAGCAGCCATTTTTACATACAAAATACTGCAATTATTTAACGCGATACAGTTTGCCACTGCTCTACAAGACAACAAGGACAGCCACTACTTTTTCACGTAAAATGGCATTTAGTTCATAATAAGGATTTGCATAATGCCACCTTTTGTCTTGGTTGACGGGTCTTATTTTTTATTTCGTGCTTTTCACGCTTTACCGCCATTAACAACCTCTACAGGTTTACACACCAACGCAATCCGTGGCGCAATTTCAGCAATTCAAAAGTTAATGCGTCGTACTCAGCCTACTCATATGGCTGTGATTTTTGATACACCAGAACCAACTTTCCGCCACAAATTATCACCCATTTATAAAGGTGATCGTCCAAGCATGCCTGAGGAGTTATCTCAACAAATTCCCTATCTACATGCATTAATCAAAGCTCAAGGAATTCCTCTGTATAGTCTTCCAGGTGCGGAAGCTGATGATATTATTGGCACACTCACTAAACGTGCATTGGCTGAAGGTCACCATGTCTTGATCTCAACAGGTGACAAAGACATGGCACAATTGGTCAATGAACACGTTAAACTCGAAGATAGTTTTAAAGAACGTGTGTTAGATGAAGCTGGGGTACTAGAAAAATTTGGGGTACATCCACATCAAATTATTGATTATCTCACCCTGATGGGAGATGCTTCTGACGGTATTATGGGAGTGCCAGGTGTCGGTGCAAAAACTGCCGCAAAACTACTGACTGAATATGGTTCATTAAATAATATTATTGCCAATGTTGATCAACTGAAAGGCAAAATCAGCCAAAATATTAAAGACAATTTAGAGAATATTAAGATTGACCATCAACTGGCCAGTATTGTCTGTGATCTAGATTTAGCTTTAGATTGGCATGATTTAAAACTGAGTAACCCAAATGTAGATCAATTACGTGACCTCTATACAGAACTAGAATTCCGTAACCAATTACAATCTTTAGACCATCCCAACAATCCAAATAATTCAGCTTACCAACAAACATCTCAAAGTATTGTCAAAGCAGAACAGAAAGTTGAGCAAGTGGTCACTGAGGATCATGCCAACCTTTCCAGTCAAGATGATCAACTCGGAACTGCAACCTATCACACTGTATTAACCCAAGATGCTTGGGATGCTTTATTTCAACGTATGCAGCATGCTGATCATTTTGCAATTGATACTGAAACTACTCATCTAGATTATCGTGTTGCTGAGTTAGTCGGCTTCTCAATCGCATTCGATGCTCATGATGCTTACTATATACCTGTTGCACATGACTATGAAGGCGCGCCTGTTCAACTCAACCGTGAAACATTATTAGCTCAGATCAAACCAATTTTAGAAAATGAGCAAATCAAGAAAATTGGTCATCACTTAAAATATGATGCGCATATTTTTGCTAATCACGGTATCACGATTCAAGGCTGGTATTTCGATACCATGCTTGCCTCGTATGTACTCAATGCAGCGGCAACCCGTCATGGGATGGATGATGTAGCTCGTGTTTATCTCAGCCATTTGACCACCACTTTTGAACAAATCGCAGGTAAAGGCGTAAAGCAAAAGACCTTTAATCAGATTGAATTAGAAATAGCAGCACATTATGCTGCTGAAGATGCACATGTCACTTATCGTCTTTATGAAGTATTAAAAGCAAAACTTCAAAGCCATCCTGAACTTGTTCATATTCTACATAATATTGAAATGCCTGTAGCACGCGTGCTTACAGGTATGGAAGAAGATGGAATTAAACTGGATCATCAATTTTTGGATCAACTCAGTGTCGAGTTCTCTGAAACGATACAAACTTTAGAAAACCAAGCAACTGAATTAGCAGGTGAAGCCTTTAATATCGCATCACCTAAACAAGTGGGTGAAGTCCTATTTGATAAGCTTGGACTTAAAGGTGGTAAGAAAACTGCCACGGGTCAATACAGTACCAGTGAAAGTATTTTAGAGAAAATCGAACATCCTTTAGCTGAAGTTATTTTAGAACATCGTGGATTAGCAAAACTCAAAAATACTTATACTGATCGCTTGATCGAGCAATCACATGACGCAACGCATCGTGTACATACCAGTTATCACCAAGCACTCACGGCAACTGGGCGTTTATCTTCCACTGATCCAAATTTGCAAAATATTCCAATTCGTACACCAATTGGTCGTCAGATTCGTAAAGCCTTTATTGCACCTGAAGGTCGTGTATTACTCGCAGCCGATTATTCGCAAATTGAGCTACGCTTAATGGCACATTTTTCGCAAGATGATGCGTTAGTGCATGCTTTCCAACAAGGCCAAGATGTACACCGCCGTACTGCATCGGAAGTCTTGGGAATTGCGATTGAAGATGTCACTCATGATCAACGTCGACAAGCCAAAGCCGTTAACTTTGGTTTACTCTATGGCATGTCTGAGTTTGGTCTTACTCGTCAACTGGGCTTTACACGCGAAGAATCTCGTAGCTATATTGCACGCTATTTCCAACGCTATCCGGGCGTACTCGACTATATGGAACGTACCCGTCAGATTGCACGTGAACAAGGCTTTGTTGAAACCATTTTAGGTCGTCGTTTATATACGCCCGACATTATGGCAACCAATAAAATGATTAAACAGGCAGCCGAACGCGCAGCAATCAATGCACCATTGCAAGGAAGTGCTGCTGATATCATTAAACTTGCCATGATTGCAGTTGATAAAGTCCTACCAAAAGATCAGGCTAAGCTGTTATTACAAGTTCACGATGAATTGGTCTTTGAAGCAGATGTCGCTATTGCAGATGAACTTTCAAAACAAATTGCTGAAGTGATGCAGTCTGTATTAGAAATTTCAGTGCCATTTGTGGTTGAAGTTGGACAAGGTCTTAACTGGGATGCTGCCCACTAATACGTGAGCAATAAAAAAGGGATTGTATCAACTACAGTCCCTTTTTTATTTTGAAGCAGATTAAAGACCTGTTAAAAGAACTTTAGCCGCTTCATTCATTAAGATCTCAGCAATATATAAAGCTAAGAAAGCCAAAATTGGAGATAGGTCAATCATCCCCATATTCGGTAACAGACGACGAAATGGTGCAAGTAAAGGTTCTGCAAGCTCTTGAATCACTTCAATATAAGGTGATCGTGACTGCGTAAACATCACCACCCAACTCAAAATGATGGTTGCAAAAATCAAATAACGACAGAAACGAATTAAATCTTGGATCATTGTCACAAATGTCGTGATCACAAGATACACCGCGCTATGTGGCATTTGTCCTGACAAATACATCAACCCAAAAATTTTCAGTAAGTACAATACCACCAACAAAGCAACTGCGGCTAAATTGACACGCCCTTTGCCTAGAGTAGGAAAAATACGGCTAAAAACATCCACAATCTTGGTCGCTTTCACGGTTGAAAGAACCACAGGATTGTATGGACTGACTGCCGCTAATTGCATTAAAAAACGGAAAAAGATCAATAAAATTGCAACATTGATCAAAACACCAAAAATTAGCGCAGAACTTGCACCCATAATTGTCTTATCCTACTTAAACCGATTTAGTCTTGTCACTCAACTCTTGTGCAAGCTCTTGGCTACGCTTCTGAGCTGCTGCAAGCGCTGCTTGAATATTTTGTGAAATCTGCGCACGATCAAACACTTCTAAAGCTGCTTGCGTTGTACCATTTGGAGACGTCACATTTTTACGTAATTCTGTTGGAGAATTTGAGCTAGTAATCGCCATTTGTGCCGCACCCAACGCTGTTTGCAGGGTCAATGCCGTCGCGATTTTCTCATCTAAGCCCAAGTTTTTACCTGCAAGAATCATACTTTCCATCAAGTAAAAGAAATAGGCTGGACCAGAACCAGAGACTGCTGTTACTGCATCAATTTGCGCTTCATTGTCTACCCAAATGGTTAAACCTGTCGCAGCCAAAATTTGACTGGTTAATTCACGATCTTGAGCATTTACTGCTTCAGATGCATAAATACCATGTGCACCCGTTTGTACCAATGCTGGCGTGTTCGGCATGACACGAACAATACGCTGACTACCGCCAATTAGATCTGAAATCGTTTGAATTTCAGCACCCGCAATAATTGATATCACGAGTTTATCTGACAATAAACCTTTTAATGGTTGTAATACCGTTGCCAAAACTTGGGGTTTGACCGCCAATACCACAACGTCCGCATTTTTAATTGAGTCCACATTGTCTGTTGTGGTTTGAATATTTTTTTCTTCTAAGATGTGACGAATTTGTTCAACTGGATCAGAAACGGTAATGCGGGTCGTCGGTAAACCACGAGAAAGTAGCCCACCAATCAAGGCTTGCGCCATGTTACCACCACCAATAAAACAAATATTTTGATTCAATGTTGTCGCCATGTCCTACTCATCATATGAAAAAGACTGCTGAAAAAAGTCATTGCAGTCAGAAATTAAACTTGGTTGCCAACCGCCCTGCTCTAAATAATCAGATTGCGCCAACCAAAAACCCTTTGGGCTAAAAACCCCAAGCATAACATTATCTACGACCAATATTTGAATTGTATGACGTAACCAAGGCAAAATCTGTGCATCTTGAATGGCTTTTTTCAGTGGCCAATGTCCAACTCGACCATAGAGATGAATTTTTTCCCCTCCTAGGCGTTTCAGCAGCTTTAACTCTCGCCCTAAAAGCTGGGATGAAAATCCAATCGCTTGAGATTCGATCTTAAACGTTCCAGCCGCAACTTTGATCGTTTCACCCATCTCATATCGCTCTAATAATGCAGGCAGAATGGTAGATTGTTTTTCTGCATATAATTGGTTGTGAGTTAAACGATATAATTTTTTCTGATAGCGAACAAAATAGTGTTGATTGATATGTAAAATTGCCTGAGCATCTGGTTTTGCCAGAATAACCTCTTGTTGTAAGCGTTGTACCATATCGTAGCTTGGGCGATATTGATCCTTACCTTTTATCCAAGCAGACAGCAATTGACGTTGTCGTGCATCAGATAACTCCAACAGACAAGTTAAATCCAGCTCATTCTCAGTTGCACATAATTTCCAATCACTTTGCAGCACATCATCTAAAATTTCTGCGGCATCTTGCATCAGATAACTCGTTCTTGATACAGCTGACTGCATTTTAGGGAAGCGATTTTCTAATACAGGCCATAACTCTTCTCGACACCATGCCCGATCATAGTGCGTATCGTGATTGGTGAGATCAGTCACATAATCAAAACCCAGTTGCTGTGACCATTGCTCAATTTGCTCACGACTCAGATCTAAAAATGGTCGCCAAATGGTTATATCTTGCCGAACATCAATTTGCTGCATCGCGGCCAAACCATTGACACCTGCACCAGAAAATAATCGTAATAACAGCGTTTCCGCTTGATCCTGCTGATGATGCCCAAGTACTAAAATGTCATTCTCAGTTAAATGTCTATGATAAGCTTGATAGCGCGCATCTCGTGCTTGTTGCTCTAGATTACCTGACTCAACTGAGACTTTTTGCAAAATACAAGGAATCTTTAGCGCATCAGCGTGCTTTTGTACTAAATTGCCCCATTCTTCACTCATCGATTGAAGTTGATGATCAATATATATCGCGCGGGTTCGGGTGGGGAAAAGTTCAGACATCAGATACAGCAACAGCATGGAATCCATGCCGCCGCTGCACCCAATTAAGAATTGAGTTTGTTTAGAAAAATGCTGGGTTTGTGCTAAGACGCGATGCCTAAATTGCTGCTGCCAAACTTCATTAAACGTTGATAACGTGCATCGCATCGTTCTTGTGCATCCATCGGTTGCAATTCATTTAAGGCTTGTTTTAACACATCTTTCAAATCATGCATGACTTTTTCAGGTTGTAAGTGAGCACCCTCACCCTCATCCACCACATACTCAACAATACCTAAAGCTTTCAGCTTGTCGGCAGTTAATGCGAGCGCTTCACTGGCTTGTGCAGCTTTGTCTGCAGTTTTCCATAAAATCGAAGCACAACCCTCAGGTGAAATGACTGAGTAAATACTATGCGATAGCATAATCACACGGTCAGCGACACCAATACCAAGTGCCCCACCAGAACCACCTTCACCAAGTACAGTCGCAATTACAGGTACTTTTAAACTAGAAAGCTGCGCTAAACTTGTTGCAATCGCTTCTGCTTGACCACGCTCTTCGGCACCTACACCAGGATAAGCTCCCATGGTATCGACAAAAGTAAATACTGGAAGATTAAAACGTTCAGCCATATCAAGTAAACGCTGTGATTTACGATAACCTTCTGGATTACACATACCGAAGTTATGTTGTAATTTTTCACGCGTACTGCGACCACGATGTTGACCAACCACCATCACGGGCTGCCCATCGAAACGAGCTAAACCGCCAATCATAGCACCATCGTCACCATATAAACGGTCACCATGAAGAGCATCAAATTCAGTAAAGATTTCACTGACATAATCTAGAAATTGCGGACGTTCAGGATGTCGTGCAATTTGAACCGTAGCCCAAGACTTGGACTGAGTCGCTTTATTTTTCATAAGTCGTAGATAATCCCTAACAAGGATATATTGTTAATCAACAAAATTGTCTGACTGAATATTTAACTCAATGTCCCAATGTTTAAATTGCACTTGCTCATCATGCAAGTCTGCAACCAATAAAGGCCATTGTTTAGCATCACCAGAAACGCTGAGTTGCCATTGTTGACCATTTACAACACTCAGTTCAATGGCAGGAAGCATCTGATCACTACGACTATGGTTCAGCAAAACAGCGAGACGAAGCAGTAAGCAGAGATACAATAAATGACTACCACCAACTTTTAGAACGTCATTTTTTGCATCAGCCCGTAACTTACGACGATGATGTGAAACTAAATGAGATAGATGATTTTGATCAATTTGTGAAAAACCGGGAATATCGGAGTGCTGTAATAAATATGCACCATGACGATGGTAGCCACCATGGCTAATTGCTAAACCGATTTCATGCAAATAAGCTGCACGACGCAGTAAGTCACTGTCTTCAGTCGTTAAATTTAAAGCATCCGCGACGCCATCAAATAACTGTTGTGCTGTATTTACGACACGTTCCGCTTGCTTTGGGTCTGCATTATAACGTCCCATTAAGGCTTGCACACTTCGGTCACGTATATCTTCATGTTTGAAGCGACCAAGTAAGTCATACATCACGCCTTCACGTAAAGCACCATCAGAATATGCCAATTTATCAAGCTCTAAAACTTCAAAAATGGCATATAAAATCGCAAGACCTGCTGGCAAAACTGCTCGTCGATCTTCACGTAGACCTTCAAAATCAATTTCAGAAATATGTTTAAATTTGAGCAAACGATCTTTTAACTTATATAAACCTTCACGAGTTAAATTTTCTTGTTCATCGCTCAAACCAAGATTTACAGTAATTTGACGACAAGCTTTGATTGTTCCACTTGAGCCAACAACAGTATCCCAACCTTCTGCTTTATAGGTATTTGCAATCGCAGAGAGTTCTTTACGCGCTGCGACAACAGCTTTATCAAAAGCCTTGCTTGAAATCTCACCATCAGCAAAATAAGCTTTACTGTAAGCGACACAACCCATTTGCAACGATTCAGTGTGTAGCGGTTCAAACTCTTCGCCAATGATGAACTCTGTTGAACCACCACCAATATCAATTACTAAACGTCGACCACCATTGGCCATCGTGTGTGAAACGCCTAAATAAATCAGACGTGCTTCTTCACGTCCAGCAATAATCTCAATGGGTTTTGGTAAAATTTCAGCTGCTTTTTGAATAAATTCATGACCATTTTTTGCTTGTCTTAAAGCATTTGTCGCCACAATTCTTAGACGATTTGCTTGAACAGAGCTTAAACGACCTACAAAACGAGCCAAACACGCAAGTCCACGCTGTTGCGCAGCTTCAGTTAAATTTTTATTTTCATCCAGCCCAGCTGCTAATTGTACTTTTTCTGACATTGAAGCAACTTTTTTCACTTCACCGTGATCAACACGAGCAATCGCCAAGTGGAAACTATTCGACCCCATATCAATTGCAGCAAGTAATTCTTCATCAATCAGAAAATCAGACATTATTCATATAAACCTATGCTCAATTCATGCATTAGAGTAATTCACACGCCAATAATTTTAAAGTCATTTTAAGCAATATTAGGTGCGTATTTTCGCTTTTAAGCTATAAATGATTGTAGAAGCCGATAATCAACATCGTGAGCATCCATTAGACTTTTCATTTTGAAACTTGAATAATCAGAACAAACCCTTACATTGAGTAAAGTAGCAATGTAATATTCATGCTGATGATGAACGAATTTGCACTTTATTTATTAAATTTGGAGTAACCTTATGTCTGCGACTATTGTTAATACAACTGATGAAAACTTCCAAGCAGATGTTTTAGATGCTGAAACTCCTGTACTTGTTGACTTCTGGGCTGGCTGGTGTGCACCATGTAAAGCCATTGCACCAGTGCTAGAAGACCTTTCAAATGAATATGCAGGGAAAGTCAAAATCGTTAAAGTTGACGTGACTGCATGTGAAGACACTGCTGTGAAGTACAACATTCGTAACATTCCAGCATTATTAATGTTTAAAAATGGCGAAGTTGTTGCGCAACAAGTCGGTGCAGCACCTCGTTCTAAACTTGCAGCATTTATTGATCAAAATATCTAATGAGATTTTGACCGTATAAGTAAGAGAAATACGTCTAAATTAAGCGACGTATTTCTCAGTAAAAATTGACAAATTTCTTAGTTTCGCTTATATTCTTGGATCAAGAAGCTTTGAATGGAATCTACTTCATCGCGTTTCTTACAAGACACAAACATAAGATCGCCGCTCGGCAATAATAATTGTTTTCACATTTTTCTCTGAAACAATGAACCAGACTACTGAATTGTGGTTGTGTAACTATACAATTACATCAGCATGTATGTATGCGGTCGATTTTTTTATTCTTTCCAAACACTCCTCCACTTATTCCATTCTGTTTGACCACTTATGAACTTAACTGAACTCAAGAAAAAACCCATTGGCGAACTCATTAAAATTGCGGAGTTTATGGGCCTTGAAGGCATGGCACGTAACCGTAAACAAGATATTATTTTCGCCATTTTAAAACGCCATGCCATGAATGGCGAAGAGATTTTTGGTGATGGTGTTCTCGAAATTCTTTCAGATGGTTTTGGCTTTTTACGCTCTGCTGCTGGTTCATATTTAGCAGGACCAGATGATATCTATGTCAGCCCATCACAAATTCGCCGTTTTAACTTACGCACAGGCGATACCATTACAGGTACTATTCGTCCACCAAAAGAAGGCGAACGTTACTTTGCATTACTCAAAGTTAATCAAATTAACTATGACACACCTGAGAACTCGCGTAATAAAATTTTATTCGAGAACTTAACGCCTCTCTTCCCAACAGAACAACTGATTATGGAATTGGGCAATGGTACAACTGAAGATCTCACAGCTCGTGTGGTCGATTTGGTTGCTCCGATTGGTAAAGGTCAACGTTCTATTATTGTTGCACCGCCTAAAGCGGGTAAAACAATGCTATTACAAAACATTGCTCAATCCATTGTGCGTAATAATCCTGAAGTGTTCTTAATCGTACTTTTGATTGACGAACGTCCTGAAGAAGTTACAGAAATGGAACGTACTGTTCGCGGTGAAGTTGTGGCATCAACATTTGATGAAGCACCTGCTCGCCATGTTCAGGTTGCAGAAATGGTGATTGAGAAAGCAAAACGTTTAGTTGAGCATAAAAAAGACGTTGTGATTTTACTTGACTCAATTACTCGTCTTGCCCGCGCTTACAACACGGTAATTCCATCATCAGGTAAGGTATTAACCGGTGGTGTGGATGCTCATGCATTAGAACGCCCTAAACGTTTCTTCGGTGCTGCGCGTAACATCGAAGAAGGTGGTTCTCTAACCATCATTTCAACTGCTTTGATCGAAACAGGCAGTAAAATGGATGATGTAATTTACGAAGAATTTAAAGGTACAGGTAACCAAGAAATTACGCTTGATCGCCGTATCGCAGAGAAACGAGTATTCCCTGCAATGAATATCAAAAAATCTGGAACTCGTCGTGAAGAACGCCTAATGAGCGAAGAAAATCTACGTAAAGTTTGGATTTTACGCAAATTGCTTCACCCTATGGATGAACTTGCTGCAATGGAATTCTTATTAGATCGTATGAAGGAAACCAAAACTAATGATGACTTCTTTGATCAAATGAAACGTAAAGCATCGACATAAGATAAGTGCATAAAAAAAGGCTACCTTTATGGTAGCCTTTTTTATTTGGTTGACAAACTTACATAATATTTACAGATTATTTTAAAATCCCAATAAAACAATAAACCTTTGTTTTTAATAAATTTAAAATTAATTTCAATGATAAAAACAATAAAATACCGATTTTAATTTTAATTTCCATAGTTTTTTTCTATCAAAAAACAACCAAATTATGCCCATTTTTGTCGTTTTGTTGGACAGAACAGTAGTAATTCATGATCTGCTTTGATAGGATAGCAGCAGACCAGTTAGGCTGCTCCCTGCGTTGTTACCTAAAGCGTTTAGGAATAATAAAAGCACAAACAGACTAACTCTAGGTTTTTTTTAATCTCACAATTTTATGAGAGTGATGCCATGTTATTCAAAAAATTCGCTGTTGCTGCTGCTATTGCTACTACTTTAGCTTTCGTTGGTTGCTCTAAGAAAGAAGAAGCTCCTGCTGCTGATGCTAACGCTGCTGCGTCTGAAGCTACTACTGCTGCTGAAGCTGCTGCTTCTGACGTTGTTGCTGCTGCTTCTGACGTCGCTGCTGCTGCTTCTGAAGCTGCTCCAGCTTCTGCTGCTCAATAATCTAATATTTTTAGATTATCAAAAAGAGAACCATTATAGGTTCTCTTTTTTTACGCCTAGATTTTTAATCAAATAAAAATATCGCTATAAAAAAAAGCAGATCAATCGATCTGCTCATTTCCAACGCGCTGTCTAAATTTTTGACCCGCTCTAAACGTAACCACTCGGCGGGCAGAAATCGGGATTTCTTCACCCGTTTTTGGATTGCGTCCTGGACGCTCACGTTTATCACGTAATTCAAAATTACCGAAACCAGAAAGTTTGACTTGTTCACCCGCAATTAATGCTTGGCTGATCTCATCAAAAAACAACTCAACCATCTGTTTTGCTTCACGGCGATTTAAGCTAGTAAGCTCACTTAAATGGTCCGCCATCTCTGCTTTTGTTAATGCTGTCATGAGGCCCTCAATGTCGCTTGGTAAGTGTCTTCCAACACTTGAATAATGTTATCCATACCAGATTTAATTTCAGCATCTTCAAGCGTACGTGCTGGATGTTGCCACAACACTGCAAAAGCTAAAGAGCGCTTGCCTTGTTCAACCCCTTGACCCGTATACACATCGAACAACCATGTTGAGTCGAGTAACTCACCACCAGTCTGCTCAATTAAGCGCTGAATATCTCTAACCTCAATATTATCAGAGATTAAAAGCGCAATATCACGTCTAACCGATGGAAAACGTGATAATTCTGTAAAATTAGATACATAAGATTGCAAAACAGCCTGCTGATCCAGTTCTGCCACCCATGTTGTGCCCAAATCGAGTTCATTTTCCAGTGACGGGTGTAAACGCCCCAAGTAACCAATCGACTGTCCATCCACCACAATTTCCGCAGATTGACCTGGATGCAGCCATGCACGCTCAGTACGGACAAATTCAGCCTTTACACGCCCCGCAGCCAGAATTTCTTCCACCTCACCCTTGAAATCAAAGAAATCCATTACCTGTGGTTTTGCATGCCAAGATTCTGGTACACGTGAACCAACCGCAATCAAGGCCAGAGTCGGAATCTGTTTCAGGTCATGAATACTTTGTGCATTTTGATAATCAAAACGTAAGCCCAGTTCAAAGAAACGGACACGCTGCTGCTGACGGTTTAAATTGTACTGGACACAAGGAATCAAGCTGGATAACAAAGTACTACGCATTGCAGCCAAGTCACTTGAAATTGGGTTGGCAAGCATTAATGGCTGTACGTTTGGATTCAATTGCTTCTCAAGTTTTGCATCGGCAAAGCTAAAACTAATCGCTTCTTGGTAACCCAAAGCTGCAATAGTTTGACGTAATTGATTGATTTCAAAACGATCTTGATATTTCTCCAATGTCACATCAATTTTTGGCAAACTGATTTGAATATTGTCATAGCCGTGAATACGTGCAACTTCTTCAATCAAGTCTTGATAAATTGCCATATCATAGCGATGTGATGGTGGAACTACGCTCCACTCACCTTCAGCTTTGCTTTCAACCACACAGCCCAACCGTGTTAACGCATCCGCAATAAAATCACCAGCAACTTGATAGCCCAACAACTGGTCTACTTGCGCTTGTTGTAATGCAATCGCTTCACGTTTCGGCAATAAAGCCTCTTGCTCAGCAATCGTAATTGGACCAAATTCTCCACCAGCAAAGGCTTGAATCAGCTCAGAAGCACGGTGCATAGCAATCATCGGCAATTCAAAGTCAACGCCACGTTCGTAGCGCTGTGATGAGTCAGTATGCAAACCGAAACGACGAGCACGCCCTGCAATAGCTAAAGGCGCAAAGAACGCACTTTCGAGGAAGATATCTTGAGTCTCATCAGTTACCGATGAATCCAGCCCGCCCATAATGCCTGCAATTGCCAATACTTTCTGATCATCTGCAATAACCATGATGTCATCTTGCAGTTCAACTTCTTGATCATTGAGCAAAGTAAGTTTTTCTTGTGGATGCGCTTGGCGCACTTGAATCGAACCTTCGATTTTTGCCAAGTCAAAGGCATGCATCGGTTGACCAAGCTCGAGTAATACATAGTTAGTAATATCCACCAAAATACTATGCGTACGAATGCCTGAGCGTGCCAATGCCTGTTCCATCCATTCCGGTGTCGGCGCTTTGACATTGACATTTTTGATAATACGACCCAAATAACGTGGTGTACCTTCCGTGCTAATCGTTACTGCTTTCTCATCTGTGATTGTTGCAGGTACAGACTGGATCTCAGGCTCATTCACCTTTAACTGATTGATCACTGCGATTTCACGGGCAATCCCGCGGATACTAAAGCAGTCACCACGGTTTGGTGTAATACTGATATCAATGACATTGTCATCAAGCTTTAAATATTCACGAATATTCATCCCCACTGGTGCATCAGCAGGCAACTCTAACAAACCATCAATTTTGTCTTCTAAATCAATTTCAGAAGCACCACAGAGCATACCTTGTGATTCAACACCACGGAGCTTGCCTTTTTTAATTTTGAAATCACCTGGCAATACTGCACCGATCATTGCAACAGGAGCTTTCATGCCCACACGAACATTTGGCGCACCACAGACAATCTGTAAGGCTTCACCCGAACCAATATTAATCGTGGTCACACGTAAACGATCCGCATCTGGATGTTGTTCAACCGTAAGGACTTCACCAACAACCACACCAGTAAACGGTTTTGCAACAGGTGCTAACTCATCAACTTCCAAACCCAACATGGTCAATTGATCAGACAATGTATCGCTATCAATCGCTGGATTTACCCAGCTGCGTAACCAATTTTCACTAATTTTCATTTGTATAAACCTTCTTTAATCCTGAAAAATTGTTTAGGCAAATTGGCGTAAGAAACGCACGTCATTTTGGTAGAACATACGCAAATCATTGATGCCATAACGCAACATCGCAAAGCGCTCTACCCCTAGACCAAAGGCAAAGCCTTTGTATTTATCAGGATCAATTCCTGCGGCACGCAATACATTTGGATGCACCATGCCACAGCCTAAAACTTCTAACCAACGCCCCCTTTCATCCATAATATCCACTTCTGCACTTGGCTCTGTAAATGGAAAGTAAGATGGACGGAAACGTACTTTTAAATCTTTTTCAAAAAACTCATTGAGTAGGTTAATCAATAAACCTTTTAACTCAGCAAAGCTGGTATTTTCAGCAACGTACAAACCTTCGATCTGATGGAACATTGGCGAATGGGTTTGATCTGAGTCACAACGATAAACACGGCCAGGACACACGATACGAATTGGCGGCTGACTGGTTTCCATGGTTCGAATTTGCACGCCCGAAGTATGGGTACGAAGTAAATGCGTTGCATCGAAATAGAAAGTGTCATGCATCGCACGGGCTGGGTGATGTCCCGGAATATTTAAGGCTTCAAAGTTGTGATAATCATCTTCAACTTCTGGACCATGAGCAACTTGGAAACCTGCTTTAGTAAAGAATTGGCAAATACGCTCTTGTACTTGAGTAACAGGATGAATACTTCCCATGCGCTGACCGCGGCCCGGTAAAGTAATATCAATGGTTTCACTTGCTAATTTTTTTGCAAGTTCAGCTTGTTGTAATGTCTGTTGACGCTCAGTCAAAGCTGTATTGATTGCTTCACGCACAGCGTGAATCGCAGCACCTTGTACTTTTCGCTCTTCAGGATCCATTTTTCCAAGTGCTTTCGACTGTTCTGCGAGCTGGCTTTTCTTCCCTGTAAATTGCACACGAACTTGATCGAGTGCAGCAAGGTCTTGAGCCGCTGCAATGGCAGCAAGCGCTTCAGTGGTCAGGGCTTCCAGTGACATAGTAACTCTCAAAGCAACAAAATATAGAAATATAATAAAACGCTATAGTTTATCAGCTTTTTACCAGTTTGATGAAAATAAACAGCGGTTTAAATAGCGTACTTTTGAAAATATAGATGCAAAAATATAACAACAAGATACCAAAGCAGATCAACTAAAATTTCTGAAAAATTACTCAACAATTGAATAAAATGTATAAGATACCGATATCGTCAATGAGAAAGAATAACGATGGCGCTTGATCAAATCTGGAAACAACAGCTTACACTAGTGACTTATGGCAATGAATATTTAGAAGGAAATCTCAATTTTAGCCGTTGGGTTGAACATCCAATTTTCAATCAAAATCGACTGATTTTTAGAGACTTACTCTCTCAACACCTGTTGGCACAACATTTCCAGATTTGGCTTGAAGGATTAAAAAAACAAGGTGTTAAAAAACTCAGCCTACATTTATCTAGCGTACTGAATGATGAGCAAAATCCAAATGCTAACGTAGAGCTGCTTCCCTTTGCACATTTTATTGTGAGCCATCAAGGCAATAAAAAAACCGCATGGATCTGTGGGCATGAATTGGCTGAATGGGATAACAGTGATCAAGCCTTTGATGTGCCGGCATCTCAACAAACAACACTCCGCCAAGAAGTATTTTGGCGTTATGAGTTGAATCATAAATTCGCTAAAAAAATTGATGCTGACTTACAGAAGGTAAATTGGAATCAGGTTGCCGTTGTCTTGGAGAAAGAACTGTTCGATAGTAAATATGCTGAACATTTTCCAGAACCAGAACAACAAGATTTGCCTTTTTATGGTTATGAAGCTGATCTTACACATCTTTCTAGCAAACAATTAGCATTGATTCCAACAGATTATCCAGCAGATTGTGCACATCGGTTATTACATCGTACTCAAGCATTAACTGATTATTTAGAACAAAAAAGAAAGCATCCTTATACGACTACAGGTGAGTTATTTAGCCCTGAAGAACAGATTAATCTCCGTAATTTTTCACAAAAAACGGATGACTTATTTGCCAAGCTGATTGTAAAAACCGCAAATCACTACCAAACGGCTCAACTTACGGCAGAAGAACCTGAAATCATTGACCGAACCATGGAAATTCCACATCAGATTGATAAGTCCCACCATCATAAAGTAGGTGCGTCTGGCGTGATTAAATTGATTATATTAACCGTGATTATTTGTCTGGTTGCTTATTATTTTGGACTATAACTTCCATCAAGCGCTCAGTCACACTCATAGATGTTGATAGAACCAGATTTAGATATTGAATCAAATCGTATCGTTATAACATCAGCATGTTTGAGCAGACTATAAGGGCTATACAATAATACAGAGTATAGCTTCTTCTCAAAGGCTCAATATTACTGAGCCAGGAATTGAGACCGAACCTGCATCAGAGCAAATCCAAGTAAGTTTAACCCCTGCCATTGGTTCGGGTCTTGAATATGCTCGTGATCTTGTGCCATTCCAATCCCCCAAATCTGATCAACGGGCGATGCTTCAACCAAAATACGATCATGCGTAGTAAGTAGAAAATCTCTTAGCTCAGGATGCTGTGAAAATTTAGCCCAATTTGCCTGTACTACGATCTCAAAACGCTTTTCCTGCCACAACTGCTCGTCATAATGCTGTACTTTCCGACCGAGCTGTTTTGCTTCATTCGGGTGTGTGACCTTCAAAATCTGTTGAAATATCTCGTCATCGTTAAAGAGTTTTGCTTTTTGCGCCATCATATAATGTTCTGCTGTGAGATATTCAATACCCTCCTGTTTAAATGGCGATGGAAACCACTGGCTAAAACAACTTTTATCCACATGATTGTTTTGCTTTGGAGTATGTCCCCAGAAATATAAATATTTAAATGGGCGACCTTGCTGGACTTGTTGAATTAAATCATTTAAAAAATTTTTGTCTTGCATCATCTATCTCTGATTATTATCTATTATTGAAAATCCAATTCACTAAAAATAAAAAAGACCGCTAAAAAGCGGCCTTCTTTTGAATCTCTAAGCTTATGCAGCTAATGCGCCTTTAGCTTTTTCAGCTAAAGCAGCAAATGCAACTGCATCATGCATAGCGATATCAGCTAATACGCGACGGTCGATGATCACTTGAGCTTTTTTCAAGCCATCGATCATACGGCTGTAAGACAAACCGTTAAGACGAGCACCAGCATTGATACGCGCAATCCATAAAGCACGGAATTGACGTTTCTTTTGACGGCGGTCACGGTAAGCATATTGACCAGCTTTGATTACCGCTTGGAACGCTACGCGGTAAACGCGTGAACGAGCACCATAGTAACCTTTAGCGCGAGCAAGAATTTTTTTGTGACGGCGATGAGCCTGTACACCACGTTTTACACGAGCCATTTATAATCTCCTTAGATGTATGGGCACATAGCACGAACTGATGCAACGTCACTTACGTGAACCATTACACAACCGCGCAATTGACGGATACGCTTAGCAGATTTTTTGGTCAAAATGTGGCGCTTGAATGCTTGTTTGCGCTTGAAACCGTTTGCAGTCGCTTTAAAGCGTTTAGCTGCACCACGGCGAGTTTTTAACTTAGCCATAGTAACCTCTTTTGGGCACCTGTTCGGCTCGTTTGCACTATTGCAAATCGACCTGCAGGTAAGGAAGGCAGTATCATATAGCATCTGCCTTTAAAACAAAAGTAAAATGCTCATTTTTTAACAGCAACTACTTTATTTTTCTCAAACGTTATTTTCCATAATTAATTCTCAAATTATGAGAAAAATCCACAAAATTAGCGCCTATAATAGAATCAAATTATTAAATCTTTATTCTTATGAATATTCAGAATGATGCATTCGCCGCATTACGGTATCGAGATTTCTCTATTGTGACCTTGAATCAATTTTGCTTAACACTGGCAATTTTAATTCAGGAAATTATTGTTGCTTATTCACTCTATCAAATCACTCATGATCCCCTAACCTTGGGTTTTATTGGTTTGGCTGAAGCAATCCCATTTATCACACTTTCTTTATGGGGTGGTTATTTTGCAGATAAACTGAATAAACAAAGCATTATGAAGGTCTGTTTATTCTTTTCCATTCCTTTACCTTTGGTTCTTTGGGGCTTATTCCATTTCCATGGCTTAGAAAAAATTGGTATTAGCACACTTTCTTGGGGCATTTATGCTGTCATATTTGCCTTAGATACTATTCGAGGTTTTTACAATCCATCAGCAACCTCACTCAAACCCTTTTTAATTCCACGCGAGCTGTATGCAAACGGTGCCACTTGGACCACGATCGGCTGGCAAAGTGGTGTCATTATTGGGCCAATGTTAGGTGGTTTTATGTTGGCATTTCTGGGACGCGAAACGAGCCTTTTTGCAGTATCAACATTATTGGCAATCTGCTTTATTTTGATTAATTGCTTACAGAAACGAACATTCCCCAAAATGGAAACTGAGAATGTCTTACAAAGCCTAACCGATGGTTTCCGCTTTATTTGGAAAACCAAAATTGTTTTATGGGCAATCTCACTAGACTTGGTATCGGTACTCTTTGGCGGTGTGATTGCTCTGTTGCCCATTTTTGCCGAAGAAATCTTAAAGGTCGGCCCTGAAGGTTTAGGTTATCTACGCGCCGCCCCTTCGATCGGCGCACTGATTACTATGATTATCCTGACCAAGTTTCCACCAATGCACCACGCTTGGCGGAATATGTTATTGGCTGTCGCTGGCTTTGGTATTTTTACCATTCTGTTCGCCTTTTCAAACAATATATGGCTATCACTATTTGCCTTAGCCATGACTGGTGCTTGTGACAGTGTTTCTGTCGTAGTTCGTCAAACTGTGCTACAAATTTTCCCACCTGAAAATATGCGAGGTCGAGTGGCTGCGGTAAATGGAATGTTCGTTTCATCGAGTAATGAACTCGGGGCTTTTGAATCAGGTCTGGCAGCCAAGTATCTCGGAACAATCACCGCGACCATATTTGGTGGTTGTATGACGCTTGCAGTTGTAACTTACTGTTGGTTGAAAACCAGCGATTTATTTAAAGTCGATATGACTAAAGTTACTGATCATTAAAGGTTTTAGGGAAAGTCAAACTTTCCCTTTTTTCAAAAAACTCCAAGATATAACACATACAATGTTAAATAACGCCCACCTTTGGCGATGGTGACAATCAATAAAAATCGCCAAAAATTTTCTTTCATCAATCCCGCAATCAAAGTAATCGGATCACCAATCACCGGTGTCCAACTCAGTAGCAGCGAATAAAAACCATATTTATGATAGATCTGTTGTGCTTGTGCTAAGCGCTGTTCTGAAATAGGAAACCATTTTTTATCTTTAAAATGTTCAATTTTCAGTCCTAACCACCAGTTCACACATGAACCCAAAACATTTCCAATGGTTGCAACCAAGATCAGATAAAGTGGATTGGAAAGCTCTTGTATCAATAAGGTTATTAATACTGCTTCCGACTGTAAAGGTAATAATGTCGCAGCCCCAAAAGCAGATATAAACAACAACCAATAACTCATGAGGCAAACTTAAACACAATAAAATATTAGACTTGGATCGATAAAGCTTTTTGTATCGCAGAACGCGCTGTTAAGCGTTCAATATAGTCTTGCACATATGGATAATCTTCAAGCTGAATGCCTTGCCATTCATAACGCAATGCCCAAGGCAAGATTGCCATATCGGCAATTGAATACTCACCCGCCACGAACTTCTGACCAATTAATTGCTTATTTAAAACAGTGTAAAGGCGCTTAGTCTCATTGATATAACGATCAATGGCATAAGGAATACGTTCAGGTGCAAATTTATTAAAATGATGATTTTGCCCTAGCATTGGACCAAACCCACCCATTTGCCACATTAACCATTGCTCTACTTCAACTCGCTCTTGTTCATCCGTAGGATAGAATAATCCAGTCTTCCGACCTAAATATTGCAAAATCGCACCTGATTCAAATACAGAAATCGGTTCACCTCGCGGTCCATTTTGATCAACAATCGCTGGAATTTTATTATTTGGCGAAATACGTAAAAAATCAGGTTGGAATTGATCATTTTCCAAAATATTAATTGGAAAAATTTGATAATCTAAGCCCATTTCCTCAAGTGCAATGGTTATTTTATGTCCATTGGGTGTTCCCCAATAATAAAGATCAATCATTTTAAAATTATTCTCCATACACCGTAGATGGTGGCTCTTTACACACCTTAATAGATTTAAAAAGAAACAACAAGTTCTGCAAATTAAAAATAATTTTTTATAATTATCAATTATATATAAAATTTATTTAAAAAAATAGATCTTTAACTTGAATTTTTTAAACCCAAACCTATATTAATTATTGTGTTAGAAATGACGATTTTTAACATTCTGTCGATGTTTATACATGGCAGGTTTAAGTTTTATCTTCTTATTTTTAAAACTTTGCTGACCTCAGGAGGTTCTAATCATGAGTAATCTAAATCTTCATCCTTTATTTCGTCGTAGCATTGGATTTGACCGTTTAAATGATTTTATTGACTACGCCATGCAAAGTGATACACCCAATTACCCTCCATATAACATAGAGAAATCTGGTGAAAACCGTTATCGCATTGTGGTGGCTACCGCAGGTTTTAGCCTAGAGGAATTAGGACTGAGTCTAGAAAATCAGCTTCTTACCATTTCAGGTAAACCTGAGGTTGTTCAGAAAGAAACAACTGAATATCTGCATAAAGGAATCGCGCGTCGTGCCTTTAAATTGTCTTTACGCTTAGATGAACATATTGAAGTTCAACAAGCTGATTATGAGAATGGTTTATTGGTCATTGAGTTGGAACGAATCATACCAGAAGAGAAACTTCCACGCGAAATCCCAATTGGTAAGAAAAAACTTTTACTTGATCAGCCTGATTCTACAGAAAAAACTGTAAGTACTGAGTAATTATGCTTTAAATCAAAAAAGCCCTGCTATTCGAGCAGGGCTTTTTTGATGATTGGATGATTACTTTTTCTTTTTAGGACCAAGTAACATGCCCATCTGACGACCTTCCATCTTCGGCGCTTGTTCAACTACGCCAAACTCAGCAACGTCAGCTTCAATTTTTTGCAATTGAGCCAAACCAAGCTGTTGATGTGCCATCTCACGACCACGGAAACGCAAGGTAATTTTCACCTTATTTCCTTCTTCAAGGAAACGTAAAATTGCACGCAATTTTACTTGGTAATCACCTACGTCCGTTGCAGGACGTAACTTGATTTCTTTCACTTGCACTTGATGCTGTTTTTTCTTCGCATCTTTTTGCTTTTGCTTTAAGTCAAATAAGTGCTTGTTGTAGTCCATGATTTTACAAACAGGCGGTTCTGCATTAGCAACAATCTCAACAAGGTCAAGATTAGCTTCTTCAGCAGCACGTAATGCTTCAGTTAATGAAACAACACCTTTTTGTTCTCCATCTGCAGCGACGAGGCGTACTTCTTTCGCACGGATCTCTTCGTTAATTGCAGGACGGTTACTTTTAGCACCTTGTTGCTGGTTACGGTCAGGCTGTTTAATCTTTATTACTCCACAATATACCGGCCGCGTTCGGCAACGGCAGATTTCACTAGGTCAATAAATGCATCTACTGACATAGTACCTAAATTTTTTCCTGAGCGAGTACGCACATTAACAGTACCTTCTTCAACTTCTCGATCACCAAGAACTAGAAGGTAAGGAATACGCTCTAGGGTACGCTCACGAATCTTAAATCCGATTTTTTCATTTCTCAAGTCAGAAATAGCACGAAGACCATTTTCTTTGAGTTTTGCAACCACTTGTTCACATGCTTCTGCTTGTGAATCAGTAATATTCATAACACACGCTTGAATTGGTGTTAACCACGGCGGCATAAAGCCCGCATAGTGTTCAATTAGTATACCAATAAAACGCTCAAAACTACCAAGAATTGCACGATGAAGCATGACTGGTTGATCACGATCGTTGTCTTCAGTGACATAAGACGCATCTAAGCGAATTGGTAAGTTGAAGTCACATTGGATCGTACCGCACTGCCATACACGGCCTAAGCAATCTTTCAATGAAAATTCAATTTTCGGACCATAGAATGCACCTTCACCGGGTTGTAAATCCCAAGCCAAGCCTGCGTTATCTAAAGCATCTGCCAAAGATTTTTCAGCTAAATCCCAAAGTGCATCATCACCGACACGTTTTTCAGGACGTGTAGACAATTTCATTTGTACTTCTTCAAAGCCGAAGTCTTTATAAACATCTAAAGTCAGCTTAATAAAGTCAGCAACTTCTTGACCAATTTGTTCTTTGGTACAGAAAATATGTGCATCATCTTGGGTAAATCCACGAACACGCATAATCCCGTGTAAAGAACCTGATGGTTCATTACGGTGACATGAACCAAACTCCGCTAAGCGAATTGGTAAATCACGGTAAGATTTCAAACCTTGGTTAAACACTTGTACGTGACAAGGACAGTTCATTGGCTTAACAGCATAGTTACGACTCTCTGAATGAGTTGTAAACATGTTGTCTGCGTAGTTGGCTGCATGACCAGATTTTTCCCAAAGCGTAAAGTCTACGATTTGCGGCGTTTTAATCTCTAAGTAGCCATTGTCTTGCTGAACTTTACGCATGTATTGCTCAAGCACTTGGTAGATTGTCCAACCATTTGGATGCCAGAACACCATACCCGGTGCTTCTTCTTGCATATGGAATAAATCTAAAGCTTTACCAATTTTACGATGGTCACGCTTTTCTGCTTCTTCAATACGTTTGATATATGCAGCTAACTGTTTTTTATCAGCCCAAGCCGTACCATAGATACGTTGAAGCTGTTCATTCTTCGCATCACCACGCCAGTAAGCACCAGAGATTTTTGTGAGCTTGAATGATTTTAAGAATTTAGTGTTTGGTACGTGCGGACCACGGCACATATCCAAATAATCTTGATGGTAGTACAAGCCCATTTGTGTTTCATTCGGCATGTCTGCGATCAAGCGCAATTTGTATTCTTCGCCACGTGCTGTGAATTCTGCAATCACCTCATCACGTGGTGTCATTTTTTTGATGACATCATAATCTTGATCGATGAGCTTTTTCATACGCTCTTCAATCGCTGCCATATCATCTAAAGTAAAAGGACGTGGCATCCAAATGTCATAGTAGAAACCTTCTTCAATGACTGGACCAATTACCATTTTTGCTTCTGGAAACAGCTGCTTAACAGCGTGACCAACGAGATGTGCGCAAGAGTGACGAATAATTTCTACGCCTTCTTCATCTTTAGGCGTGATAATTTGCACAGTTGCATCTTCGGTAATCAAGTCTGAAGCATCGACTAGACGATCATTAACACGACCTGCCACGGTATTTTTCGCAAGACCCGGACCAATGCTTAATGCAACGTCCATCACAGATACGGCTTGATCAAACTGTTTTTGATCGCCATTTGGCAAAGTAATAATTGGCATAATAAAATCCTTAAGGAGTGATGCCCTATACGAAGGAGCATATCACCGCGAGATTATGTATTGAGGCGAACCTCAAAAGATAAAAAACGGCGGATAAAAAAGTATTCAAGATTTTACACAGGTTTAGTTGAGGATGAAACCTTTGAATCATAAAAACCTAGATTGATTAAGCTTCATCTCCGACTAAAGCCTAAATGATTTAGACTGAATGACACACTATGTTGATATAGATATAAATGAAAAAAACACAAATGGAGCAAACACATGGTTAGTGCATATGATGAATTACCGAGAACCCCTGCAAATTTCGTTGCCTTATCGCCTTTACGTTATTTAGAACGTGCTGCTTATATTTATCCACACCAAGCCGCCATTATTCATGGGGAACGTCAAATCACATGGCAACAAAGCTATCAACGTTGTCGCCAATTTGCACATCGGCTCACTCAGTTAGGAATTCAAAAGAATGATACCGTTTCGGTACTCTTGCCGAATGTACCTGCAATGATTGAAGCACATTTCGCTGTACCAATGGCAGGTGCAGTACTCAATACACTGAATACTCGCCTCGATGCCAAAACCATTGCTTTTATGCTGGCTCATGCCGAGTCCAAAGTCCTTTTGGTCGATCCAGAATTCAGATCACTTGCTGAAGAAGCATTAACGCTGATCACTCAAGATATTATTGTGATTGATGTATTTGATCAGGAATACGAAGGTCAGCAAATTGCACTTGGGCAATATGAATATGAATCGTGGTTAGCTGAAGGCAATCCTGAATTTGAATGGCTACTTCCACAAGATGAATGGGATGCGATTAGTCTGAATTATACTTCAGGCACCACAGGCAATCCAAAAGGTGTGGTTTATCACCATCGTGGTGCTTATCTCAATGCGGCCAGTAATATTTTGGCATGTGGTATGAAACCTCGTGCGGTTTATCTATGGACACTACCACTATTTCACTGTAATGGTTGGTGTTTTGCATGGTCAATTGCTGCCAGTGGCGGTACCAATATTTGCTTACGTCGAGTTGATCCAGTTTTAATTTTTAAATATATCGCTGAACACAAAGTCGATTATTTCTGCGGTGCGCCAATTGTCTTATCCATGCTCATCAATACTCCAGCAGAACAAAAAACAGCTTTCAGCCACCATGTTGAAGTCATGGTTGCTGGAGCTGCTCCGCCCGTTGCGATTATTGAAGGTATGCGCCATATTGGAATTAATGTTAATCATGTCTATGGTTTGACAGAAACCTATGGCCCATCGGCATTATGTGCTTCGCAAGCAGGATGGAGTGACTTATCTATTCAAGAACAGGCTCAACTTCATTCTCGTCAAGGTGTTCCTTATCCACTCCAAGACAGTATGCGAGTACTTGATCCTGAAACGATGCAACCCGTACCGAATGATGGACAAACCATGGGCGAAATTATGTTCCGTGGTAATATCGTGATGAAAGGTTATCTCAAAAATCCACAAGCGACTGAAGAAGCTTTTAAAGGTGGTTGGTTTCATACAGGAGATCTAGCCGTTTGCCATCCTGATGGTTATGCCAAAATTACTGATCGCTCTAAAGATATTATCATTTCAGGTGGCGAAAATATTTCATCGCTCGAAGTCGAAGATGTACTTTACCGCCACCCTGCTGTACTCACCGCCGCAGTGGTCGCAAAACCTGATGAACGTTGGCAAGAAGTGCCTTGTGCATTTATTGAGTTGAAGCAAGGTGCATCTGCTTCCGCAGAAGAAATTATTGCACATTGCCAAAAAGAACTGGCTCGCTTTAAAGTTCCTAAAGATGTCGTGATTACTGAGATTCCGAAAACATCGACAGGCAAATTACAAAAATTTATTTTAAGAGAGTGGGCAAAAGAACGAGCTAGCGTTTCGTTTGAGAATTAATGCTTAAAAATAAAAAGAAGTTTCAACTGAAACTTCTTTTGGCTTTAACCTTGATCAGATAACAAGGCGACTTGCTGTACATAGTTCACGAATTTGAGCTTGGATGCGGCAAGTTCTTCTTCGCTCACCTGCTGTTTGATATCTCGATGAATGCGTAAAACATGCTGACGCAAAGTATGGCGTTCAGAAGCATTAAACACTTTACTAAACTCATTAATGATTGGATCACCTTGATCAATCATTCGATCGACCCAACGCATCAATTGCATTTGTTTTTTAGCACCTTGTTGCGGTGTCAAATAAGATAAAATCGTGGTTTCATTTTCATTACGCAATAACTTACCAACACGTTGAAACTGACGACGGCGTGCTTCAAATGAACTGATCTTCTGCACTTCAAGTAATGCATCAATCAAACGCTCATCGACAGGAAGCTTTTGAATTTGTTTTGGATTGAGTTGAGCCAATTGCTCACCTAAAGCAGCCATACGTTGCACAGCTTTTTTTTGCTCGGTTCTACTCGCACGTCCTTCTAATGACTCAAAATCTTCATCTGTATAACGTTGTTGGGTACCACGTGCCACGATTACTCTGCCTCATAAAATTTTGCTGCGAACAGCGTTTGAATTTCTTCCAGTGCTTTTTCTTCATCAGCACCATCAATCACCAATCTTAATGTTGTGCCTTTACCAGCACCCAACATCAACAATGACATAATATTTTTTGCATCAACCAATTTATCACCCTTGCCGATTTGTATCGAAGAGCTAAATTTGGTTGTGACTTCAATCAGTTTACCAGATGCACGCGCATGTAAGCCGAGCTTATTAATTACATCAATTGTTGTGTCTATCATGACCAGTGCTTCATTTCTCTATGTAAGATTTGGACAGTCCATTTTGCCTTAAGAGCCTGTTTGAGTCTATCCACGATATAAACTGAACGATGTTGCCCACCTGTACATCCCACTGAAATGGTCATGTAATGTCGATGCCCTTCCGCAAAAGCTGGCAACCATTTTTCCAAAAAGTTATAAATATCGGTAAACATTTCATTGGTTTGCTGATTGCTTTCTAAAAAACGGCAGACGGGATCATCCAACCCAGAAAGACGACGCAACTCTAAATCCCAATGCGGATTAGGTAAATGACGCACATCAAATACATAATCGGCATCCAGTGGAATGCCATGTTTATAGCCAAAGGATTGTAGAATCATAATCAACTTGTCTGACTGCCCCAGTTTGGTCAGCAGGATATGCTTTAAATCATGGACACTTTTATCTGTGGTATCAATATGCACGGTGGAACGAAACTGGATCGGTATCAGCAACTGTTTTTCCTCCTGTATACATTGCAACAGGCTATTAAAACGATTTGCTAAGGGATGCGGTCTACGGGAAGAGCTAAACCGTGCAACTAAATCCTGATCTTGCGTGGTTAAATAAATGATATCCACCGTACCATGTTTTTGCAATTGTTCAAAAACATGGTCAAACTCCTGCATATCGGCACGGGTACTACGGATATCAACGCCCAGCGCCAACTGCTCAAGATTATTCTCATGATCCAGTTTAGCTACAATTTCAGGCAATAATGCCAAAGGTAAATTATCTATACAATAATAGCCCAAATCTTCAAGCACCTGTAATGCAGATGATTTTCCTGAACCTGACTGTCCTGTCACGATAAGAATACGCTTCATCGCATATCGCCCTTTAATTTATTTTATGTTTTGAAATTAATGTGTAAATTATCAATCAAACGTGTTGAACCCAATTTAGCCGCAATAAATAAAACTAAATCACGATCAAACTCTTCAATTGGTTGCAAATTAGGTTGACGAGCCTCTACATAATCCACAACAAATCCAGCTTGTGTCAATTCCGTTGAGATATTTGCTAACACTTGCGAAAGTGATTGCCCCTCTCCCAAGCCAACCTCAGCTTGTTTTAACAACTGATAAATTTTTGGCGCAATACTTCGTTGCTCTTCAGACAAATAACCATTGCGTGAACTTAAAGCCAAACCATCTGCTGCTCGTACAATTGGTACACCGATGACTTCTAATGGAATATTTAAATCCTGCACCAACTGACGAATTACAGCCAATTGTTGATAATCTTTTTGTCCAAAAAAAGCATAATCAGGTTGTACAATATTGAATAGTTTGGTTACCACAACCGCCACGCCATCAAAATGACCTGGACGCGATTGACCACATAAATCATTGGTAATTTGACTAACACTAATATTGGTTAAACGAGGCTGCTTGCCATACATTTGATCGACAGAAGGGGCAAAAATAATGTCACAGCCTACATCGGCCAACAAACGACTATCTTGTTCTAAGGTACGTGGATAGCTATCAAAATCTTCACCCGCACCAAACTGGATTGGGTTAACAAAAATACTCACCACCACGACATCACAGATTTTTTTTGCAGCGCGCACCAAAGTCAAATGACCTTCATGCAAATTCCCCATAGTTGGCACAAAACCAATTAATTTTTTTGTTGTTCTTGCAGGTGCTAATGATGCAGTTAAGCCTTGTATTGTTGTTTCTGTTTTCATGAGTTAGAGCTCAACTTGAAAAGTGTGTTCTTTCGCTGGAAATGACTGGTCCTGAACGGCGGCATGATAGGCCTTAAAGGCGTCCAGAATTGCGGTTTCGCCCGCTTGTTCTTTCATAAAATTACGCACAAAACGTGCAACGCGACCAAAAGTTAAACCAAGCATGTCTTGTACCACCAAGACTTGTCCATCAGTTTCATTGCCTGCACCAATACCAATCACTGGCGTATTAGGAAATAGTTCAGCAATTTCCTTTCCTAACTGAGCTGGAACACACTCTAATAATAATACCGCAGCACCTGCATCAACCACAGCTTGGCAATCCGCAATTAATTGATCTGCTGCTTCACGCGTTCGTGCTTGAAGTTTATAGCCGCCGAATACGTGTACTGATTGTGGCGTTAAACCCAAATGCACACAGACAGGAATACCATTACGTGTCAAAACTTGGACTAATTCACTTAACCAAGCACCGCCTTCAATCTTGACCATCTGCGCGCCGACTTGCATCACGGCTTTGGCATTTTTTAGACCATCTTCAAGTGTCGCATAACTCATAAATGGCAAATCAGTCATGATCAAAGCATGCGAATTACCGCGACGAACAGCAGCAGTATGGTAAGCCATATCTTCTACTGTTACAGGAAGTGTGGAATCTCTTCCTTGAATCGCCATTCCTAGAGAATCACCAATTAAAATTGTATCAATTTCAGCCAATTCCATCGCTTTAGCCATACTTGCATCGTAACAAGTAAGACATGAGAACTTACGTCCATCAGCTTTAAATTTTCTTAAGTCACTTAGACTAATCATGATGATATCCTCTGCAGGCATTTCCAGAACGAAACAATCTTACGCAGTTGCCCAAGATTGATCTGCGATTACAGTTAAGTTTGCTTGCTGCACTAGTTCTAAATCTTTTAATGAGTGCCCATTTAACTGCAAATGAGCATCTAAATCTAATAAGGGAAGGATCACAAAATCACGTTCTAAAATACCAATATGTGGTACGGTCAAACGTTCATTTTGAATCTGCTCTTGACCATAAATCAATAGATCCAAATCAAGCGTGCGCTCTCCCCATCGCCTTAAACGAATACGACCTGCTTCTTGCTCAAATTGTTGTAATTGGTCTAATAAGGCAAGTGCTTCAAGTGTCGTGTCCAATTGAACAACGGCATTTAGATAATTTGGCTGGTCCTGAGGACCCATCGGCGGACTTTGATAAAGCCTTGAAACTTTTACCGAACCTAAACTAGCCAACTTCACAACAGCTTCGCTAAGAATCTGTTGTGAATCGCCTAAGTTACTGCCTAAACCGATATAGGTACGAATAGTCATTGCGTCGGTCCAAAAACCACTTGGCTGAGATCACGTTGTACACGCTTACGCTTAAGGATCGGATGATCTGCATTGATTTGTCCTGAAACGGCAGTCGCTTTTTCAATAAAACGGCTAGTTGATTCATCTGCTCTAACACGTTCTTTCTTGGCACGGCGGCTTCTAGGCTCAGGGACATTGACCAAAGGCTCAATCTCAGTGGTCTTTGGCTCATCAACTTCAACTGTCTTACGGCGTGTTTTACTACGTTGACGGTTGTATTGACGAATTGCGACTTCTTTCTGATCGATTGACATTTCTTGGTAAGCTTCCCACCAAATACCCATGCCTTCGGTACTGCTATCACCTGATTTCTCACGTAACAACAAGAAGTCAAAGCCTGCACGAAAACGTGCATGTCCAGCTAAAGCTTCAATTTGCTGTGGTTTTGGATTGAGCAAACGGGTTTGCATTTCCCATACTTCACGAATAAAAGTTTCAGCAAAACGAGGAATAATGGTACGTGTGGCTTGACGTTTCAATACATCCAAACCAGCTTGGGCACGTGCTTCAGCAGGAACAACACCTTTATTTAAATAAAAATCACAACGCTCTAAGAAAGGCTTCCATAACAATACTGCATAAAAAAATGCGGGATTAATGGTCTTACCAATTTGAATTCGTTGATCAGTATTTTTAGCTGCACGTTCGATGAAAGCTGTTAGATTTGGAGGAATTTCAGCAAATAATTGCTTCCAAACACCAAACTCAATCAGCATCGGCAAAACGCGTGCAAGATGTCCCATCGTAAATAATTTTTGAGACTCATCGTATAATCGATGAGGTGAAACGTCACGCAACAGTTGCGTCATTTCAACATCAAAAACATCAATAATCGATTGATCAATTTGGAAGTTAAGTTTCGCAGCAAAACGTAAAGCACGTAACATCCGAACGGGATCTTCTTCAAATCGCTGGGCAGGCTCACCTAGAAAACGCAAAGTACGCGTTTTAATATCATCAACTGCATGACAAAAATCTAGCACGATCGCTTGGCGCGGTTGATAATACAAAGTATTAATTGAGAAATCTCGACGTGCAAAATCTTGCTCAATTGTTCCCCAATTATTATCTCGTAGGATCATACCAGAAGCACTGGTGAATGCTTTTTTGGGAGGAGCGCGGAAAGTTGCGACTTCAATCAGTTCGCGACCAGAATAAACATGTGCTAATTCGAAACGTCGACCAATAATTCGGCAACGTCGACCAAAAACTTCTTTCACTTGTGCTGGTGTTGCATTGGTGACTGCATCAAAATCCTTAGGATTAAGACCTAACATCATATCGCGAACACCGCCGCCCACAATATATGCCTCATAGCCCGCTTTCGTTAGGCTATCGATTACATCTAATATTGAAGAAGGGAGTTGGGCTGTGGACAAACCACATTTTGACGCACGCAAAGTTTGCAAAAGACACTGTCTCCTACGTCAGGACGTAAATAACAATTTGTCGCTAATCATAGCTCTAACACACTCAAAGGGCAATTTATTCTGTTGAAGTTTCAACATATCCCCATGCCTAATAAACAGAAATACTTCAAAATTTCGCTTAAAGCATCAGCCGTGCCTTGTTTTTCTCCAGCAATTTTGGCCCAATCCCTTTCACATTCACCAATTCATCTACTGTTTTAAACCCACCATTCTTCTGGCGATATTCCACAATTGCCTGAGCCTTTTTCTCACCAACGCCATTTAAAGTCTGTAACTGCTGTAAATTTGCTTGGTTCAAACTAATCTTATCGCCCTGAATATTGGTAGAGGATGAAACTTGCTGGGAGCTTTTCTGTGGCGTAGGTCTTGATAAATAATAATTATTGTTAGGCTGCTTCGCTAATTGCTGATCACGTGCTTGTTGTTGAGCTTTCCATTTTTCATAGGATTGATCAAATGGCTGTGCACTCACATAAACAAAGCAGCTTAAAAATATAAAAATAAACAGAATAAAGTTATGTTTGCTGCGTGGTTGCGGCAAATTCATTGGATTTCCCCTGAAGTTTTAAGTGTCGTTTTGCTTGCTCCCAGAGTTCATCCATTTCTGCCAAACTCATTTCTTGCAAGTCTTTATTTTGTCTTTGTGCTTGTTGTTCAATATATGCAAATCGGCTTCTAAATTTATGAATCGTTGCCAATAATGCAGTCTCACTCGACACGCCAATTTTACGTCCTATGTTAATTAAAGAAAATAGGCAATCTCCAAATTCTTCTTGTATTTCATCAGTTTTTTGAGTTTTTATTGCCTGTTGTAATTCCTCTAATTCCTCATTTAACTTTCCATAAGCATCTTCAACTGTTTCAAAATCAAAACCTAGCTGCGCTGCTTTTTTTTGAATCTCATGCGCCTGTACCAATGCTGGCGCATGTTTCACTTCATCTAGTCGAGATTGAGCCTTACCTTGTTTTTCTTGTTGCTTAATTTGTTTCCATAGTTCACTGACTTGTTCTGGATCTAAATTTTGATATTTTTCAGCTTGAAATACATGTGGATGACGACGAATTAATTTTTCACTAATTGCATCTACCACATCATGGAAGTTAAATGCGCCTTGTTCACTATACATCTGAGATTGGAACACGACCTGCAATAACAAATCGCCTAACTCATTACGAATTTCATTTAGATCGCCCTCTCGAATCGCTGCTTCTACCTCATAAGCTTCTTCGATCGCATAACGCGTCAAACTATTTGGTGTTTGTTGTTGATCCCATGGACACTTTTGTCTTAATTCGTGCATGATTTCTAATAACTTTTCCATGAATTCCTCCAAATACACCAAATTGTTGCAGCTTGAACCTGCTTATGCGTAATATACGCCGATTAAAGAAATATGATAAAGCAAGGGAAAGCAATGCAACATAGCGTATTTATTAGCGGGGCAGCACAAGGAATTGGTGCTGAGATTGCACGCATCTTTCATCGTCATGGTTACAAAGTCGGTATTTATGATATTAATGATGAGCAAGCGCTTCGTTTAGCCAACGAACTTGGTGAAAATGCTAAAGCGGGTTATTTAGATGTCAGTAACTTTCGTCAGTGGAAAATAGCACTACAAGATTTTAAAAATTGGGCAGGCGAACTGAATATTTTAATTAACAACGCTGGAATCTTATACTCTGGCGCATTTGAAGAGACGTCAATTCAATCCCATCATCGCACTGTGGATATCAATATCAAAGGCGTTCTGAATGGTTGCCATGCAGGGTTACCCCATCTAGAAAAAGCGAGTTTTGCTCGTGTAATTAATCTTTCTTCAGCTTCAGCAATTTATGGACAAGCAGATTTAGCCTCATATTCAGCAAGTAAGTTTGCTGTTCGTGGTTTAACAGAAGCCTTAGATGTAGAGTGGCAAAAATATAATATTCGTGTACTCGATGTAATGCCTTTATTTGTACAAACCAATATGGTGAAGAATATGGATGCGGGCAGTATTCAAAATATTGGCGTAGATTTAACCCCCGCTGATGTGGCAAAACAAGTATTACATCTAGCACAACAAAAAGATCATGCCCTGATTCCAACGCATACCCCTGTAGGTATCAAAACTAAGCTGATGTATCAATTGTCGAGTATTAGTCCACAGTTTTTAAATCGGCTGACTAATATTTTTCTATCAAAAAGATAAATTAAAAGATTCATTTCTATCAAAAATATAAATTAAAAGATTCATTCAAATAATATTTGAATGAATCAAAATAAATATTATGTTTCAAAAACTTATACTAATAAAAAAAATCTTTTACCTTATAAAATAAAAATATTTATTAAATATCTCCTTAAATCCCTGTTAATTATTTATAACTTTTTGTATATTTGCATAATTTTTTAATACATTTTGTATTTTTACAGGGGTTTATATGTCATCTTTATTATTAAAACCAAAGCTTTCACTCTTATTCATCAGTTGCATAAGTTTATCGATTTCTGGTTTAACAACTCAAGCACATGCTGGTTTATTTGATAACTATACGGATACGGCTCAAAATTTTCGTTCATCATTGACTCAACCGATATCGGCACCAACGCAAGAATTATTTGAAAAAAAAGCTAAAAGTAATGATGCAGCGTTGTATCTATTAGAAAAGGCGCGTTTAGAACAAGCAAACAAACAATATGAAGCCAGTAAGCAAACTTTTGAAAAAGCATTTGAACTATTAGATGCTCAAAATAATAAAGCAACAATTAGCGCCTCTAAATTAGGTTTTAAGGCACTTTCCCTCGTGAGTAATGATAGTGTAGCACCTTATAAGATTCCTGAATATGAACAGGTATTAGCACATGTTTACCAATCGATAAACTATCTAGCTTTAAATAATACTGAGGGCGCGGCTGTTGAAATGCGTGTAGCGCAACGTATTCAACGCGAAATTGAATTAGCTCATAGCAAAGAAGCAGAAAAAGCAGCAGCTAAAGGTCAAAATGTAAATTCTGCTCCAGCTGAATACGATGAAGCTTTAGCTGGACTAAATACAATTGCGGGTAAAGTAAAAAATACCTATCAAAATGCGTATGCATTTTATATGGCGGCAACATTATGGGAAGCCTTGGGTGAAAAAAATGATGCTTTAGTTGATTATAAAAAAGCATATGAACTACAGCCAAATGATTTTATTAAAAATGATGTAAAACGACTCGATAACGCCGCAAAGAAAGCAAATGGTCAATATCCAGTTGTTATTTTTCTGGAGCAAGGATTAGTTCCTCAAAAAATTTCTTCGACCTTAGCAATTCCAACACTAAATGGATTAGTGAATATCTCATTTGCAAGCTATGACCCTTCAACCTATGTTGCACCAAGTCAGGTTGATGTGGCTGTAAATGGGAAAACCGTTGCAAATACAGCATTACTTACTGATATTGGTGCGTTGGCTGTAAAAACACTAAAAGAAAAGATTACCGCTAATCTCACAACTCAAATTGCACGTTCTACAGCGAAATACGCTGTACAAAAAGAACTGGGCAATCGTTTAGGCGTATTTGGACAACTTGCAGGCAATATCTATAACACTGCCACAGAAAAAGCAGATGTTCGTGCATGGAATACCCTCCCAAGCAATGCACAAGTCACTCGCCTTTTACTCCCTGTTGGTAGTCATACCATCCAACTTAAAAACAACTATGCAAATCAATCGATCAATATTGAAGTGAAAGCTAATCAGACGACCTTCATTCATGGTATCGAAACCAACCAACAAATTGTCGCTGATAGCTTCAGTATCGCTAAATAATAACTTGAGTAAAACATAATGAAACAACGCCTTTTACCCATAATTCTGTGTAGCTTTAGCCTTGGCTTAACTGCATGTACAGCACCAAATGCGATGCGTACACAAACAGACCCAAATACTGGTGCAAGCAATGTCAGAACCATGACAGGTAATCCTATTCTCGCAACCCGTATTGGTGTCAATCGAATCAATATGGTCAGTCTTGGAGATATTAAAAAAGCATCACTCGCCTTAAAAAATGGTTGGTTCTACGAACAATCTTTTGAATACAAAGTTGTTTGGTTTGATGCCAATGGAACAGAAATCAATCCAGAAGGTGCAACTTGGAAACCAATCACATTACAAGGGCGTGAAGTAAAAACCGTTCAGTCTGTCGCACCTAATCCAAGTGGTGTTGATGTACTTATTTACATGAAGAAAGACTAATCAACAGCTTATTTATAAGGGGTAAAACATGAAATTCCGTACTTTGGCTTTAGCAACCACAATTGGCAGCATGGCATTGTTCAGTGGCTGTGCCTCCCAGGCTGTATCTTATGGCGATGCACAGGCAACTGAAACCTTAACCAAAGATTTTGGTTCAACCGACCTTCAACAAATCGCAGCCAAGATGGTTGATGACATGCTGGCGTTTCCTCCGGTGATTGAAATGACTCAGGCTCGCCGTCCAGTACTGTTTGTTGACCGTATCAAAAACAAGACCCAAGAGCATATTGATACTGAATCCATCACTGACACCATCCAGAACAAACTGATTAATTCTGGAAAATTCCGTTTCGTTGACATGACTTCTGTGGGCGCAATGGCAGACCAGTTAGCTTATCAACAGCAAAGTGGCATGGTAGACAAACGTACAGCAGTGAAAACAGGCTCTCAAATTGCCGCTGAATACATGCTGAATGGTAACTTATCCAGCATCGTCAAAAATTCAGGCGGTAAGAGTGATGTGTACTACAAGTTCACTTTCAAATTACAAAACCTGAAAACAGGTATTGTTGAATGGACAGGCGAAAAAGAAATTCGTAAATCGGCTAAACGTGCTACTTTTGGTCTATAAACCATTCACAACAACAATAAACCCGATGCTCAGCACCTGCTGAACATCGGGTCATATAGAATGATAGAAAATGATGAAATCCTTACTTTGTGCAGCCCTGTTCTGCTTAACAACAATTCACTCAGCTAACGCCGCCCTACAAGAAGTCATGAAAGAAGCCACAGGTAGCGGCCCAACCCAACAACAGGCTATTGCAGAAGCCTTGCTGATTGCAGCCCAGTCTGTAAATGGCACCAGTGTCAGCTCACGCACTGACTTAGCGGAAGAAGTGAACATGGTGGTCAGCAACAACCATTGGAGCTACCAAGGAAAAACCTCGCCTGTGTTCAGTGTTGAAACACAGGGCACTAATGCGATTAATCGTTTTCAGGTGTTAAGCGTTTCGGGTTCGGGCAAGAACTACCGCGCCAAAGTGCGTGCTTATGTCAGCAAGTTTCAATCAAGTGTAGCGGATCAACACTTACGCCGTATTGCGGTTATGCCATTTCAATATAACTATTCAAAAACTCAACTCACAGATGGCAGTGATGCTGATGACTTTGTGACAGAAGTTGCTGATTTGGTCGGCACTCAACTGGCAAACTCACGTCAGTTAAGTTTGGTGAGTCGTGACTATATTGAGGAAATGGCAAGTGAAAATGCCTTTCTTCGTTGGGATGGTGCACCAGCAGAAATGGCAAGACTTGGGCAAAAAGTGGGTGCTGACTATATTTTAGTTGGACGTATCAATGAAGCAAAAACGACTCAAGGACGTTCATTTTATGGCGCTGTTCCAGCTGGGCAACAAGCAATCCGTCTAAATTGGCGAGTGATTGAGGTGAATACAGGAAAAGTTGCTGCTGCAGGAACTGTAAATCAACAGCAACGCCAATCTCTAGGAGAGCTTATTCATAATTCACAATCTACAACCTCATCAGACTTACTCGCACAACAAATAAGTAATGATGTCTTAAATGGCTTGTCTTTAATGCCGATCAGTTACTCTCGACAAAATTCGACACAAGTAGAGAGTTCAGAACCACTCTCGGATGCTGAACTCACACCAGGTTCGAGTGAAAAACCGATTCGTTGGTGATCGAATAATCTGTGTATATTCAATTTATGATTTTTTGTTGATGCAAAAAAAGAACACTTTAAATTCATTTAAAGTGTTCTTTTTTATAAATATAATGTCAATCAACTACCCTGAACCAAACGTCTTGCACTAATAATGCCTGGTTGCTGCTCTAAACGAGCCAATAAACGAGACAGTTGTGCCAAACCTTTCACTTCAATCAACAACTTCATATTGGCAATCCCATCTGCCTCAGAAATCGTATTGACCTGACGAATATTGATTTGATCTGAGAAAATCACTTGCGTGAGGTCTTTAAGTAGACCACGGCGATCATAAGCCTCAACCACGATTTGCACACTCTGACCACGGGTCGGTTGCATTTCCCAATCCGCTTCAACAGCACGTTCAGGCTCTTGAGTCGTCATACGCAAATAATCTGGACAAGCAACCTTATGGATACTGACACCACGATTTAAAGTGATATAGCCCCCAATCGACTCACCATGTACAGGTTGACAACACTGTGCAATATGCAATTCCACATTATCCAAACCATCGATCAAAATCCCGTGTGCTGAGAGCGTATGGCTGGCACGTGGATTTAAGGCAGGCTTTAAGACCAGTTCAGGCTCATCTTGATCCAAGTGCATCTGACGATTCACTTGATTCATCAAAGCATGCAAACTGATATCGCCACTGACTAAAGCAACTAAAATGTCATCGCCTGATTTCAGATTAAAGTGAGATGAATAGTCTTTAAGATCGATACTTTTCGGGTGAATTGCTAAGCGTGCTAACTCTTTATTGAGTAACTCACGCCCCACCTCAACATTCTTACTCCGATCTTGCTGTCTAAACCAATGGCGCAACTTGTCACGCGCACGAGCAGTTTTGATATAACCTAAAGAGTTCACCAACCAATCACGGTTCGGTTCACGATCTTTTTTGGTTAAAATCTCAACCTGTTCACCCGTTTTCAGCGTATAAGTTAATGGCACATAACGTTGATTGACACGTGCTGCATAACACTTATTACCTACCTCAGTATGTACATGGTAAGCAAAATCTAAAACCGTCGAACCTCGAGGCAATTCTTTAATATCACCATCACGACTAAATACATAGATTTTTTCAAAATTTTCAAAATCTTGAATTTGATCTATACCATTTGACTCTTCATCTTCGCCATGGGGTGTGGTTTCGGTACGCTCTTGATAATGTTCCAATACCGCACGTAAAGAATGTAGACGATGATTAAATGAATGATCGGTATTTTTTGCACCCTCTTTATAATTAAAATGCGAACAAACGCCCAATTCGGCTTCGTTGTGCATCTCGAAGGTACGAATTTGTACTTCTAAAGATTTATTTTCAGCAATCACTGCCGTGTGTAATGAGCGATAACCATTGGCTTTTGGATTGGTGACATAGTCATCAAATTGGTTCGGGATATGACGCCACAGCTGATGCACAATACCTAAAGCGTGATAACAGTCTGGTACACTTTTGACCAATACACGCACTGCACGAATATCATAAAGCTGATCAAAACTCAGATTTTTACTTTTCATTTTTCGATAAATCGAATAAATGTGCTTCACTCGTCCAGTGATTTCAGCCTGAATATGATGCATACCCAGTTCAGTCTTTAGCTTATCAATCACAAACTGAATATATTGCTCTCGCTCTAAACGTTTTTCATTCAGCAACGATGCAATTTCTTTATAACGCTCAGGCGCCAAATAACGGAAAGCGAGATCTTCTAGCTCCCATTTAAGCTGTGCTATACCTAAGCGATGTGCAAGTGGTGAATAGATCGTTAAAATCTCACGTGCAACGCGTTCTTGGCGTTCTTTACTTGCAGTGGCTAATTCACGTAAAGCATAAGTACGTTCAGCCAATTTGATCAAAACAACGCGTACATCTTCTGTCACTGAAATCAGCATTTTATAAATGCCGTTTAAATGCTCACGCTGATTGTTATTAAAATGATCTTCTAAACGTTTATTTTTTTCAATCAATTCAGAGAGCTTACCCATCGCAAGCGTGCCTTGTACAAGACCAAGCACCTGTTCGCCGAATTGTTGTTGAATATCCTCTAAAGTAATTAAACCTTCGCGCACACTTCGATACAACACTGCCGCTGACAATGTGTCTTCATCAACATGTAAATGCGCCAAAATATCAGCCATGCCAATACCTGTACTAAAGGTATTGCTACGATGATGAACCGTGGTTTCTAATTCTTTTGCCAAGGTCAGCTCTGCAACTTTTTGAAGTTGCTTTAGCTCCGCCCCATCCAAAATATCACGCACTCGATCTAGCCAAGAGACCAGACCACTTTGCGCTTCAGCGGCATGTTCTACAGTCGTTTCCTCTGACAACTCATGGAGTCGCCCAGGTAACTGCTCACGTACTGTGACCATACCATTCTCCTCTGGATATGTAACTCATTCTCTAATCGTTTATCTCTTGGGTCTTTTCAAATTGCTCATTTTTTTCAAATAAGGCAATTGATTCAACATGCTCAGTATGGGTAAACATGTCCATGACTGCCGCTTTTTTAAGTTGATAACCATATTGTGCCAGTACACCCGCATCCCTTGCCAGCGTTGATGGATTACATGAAACATAAACGATTCTTTTTGCTCCAAAATTAGGTACATATTGCATAACCTCAAACGCACCTGATCGAGGAGGATCAATTAATAATGCATCAAATCCCTGTTTTGCCCAAGAATGATGCGAAAAGTCTTTTGTTAAATCTTGTGAAAAGAACAATGCCTGAGACAATTGATTTGCTTTCGCATTTTCAGTTGCCCGTTGTACCATCTCATCACTTGCTTCAACACCAATGACCTGACCTGTCTCACCAACACAATGTGCTAAAGGTAGGGAAAAATTACCCAGTCCACAAAACAGGTCGAGCACTCTCTCCCCTTTCTGTAAATCTAGCAATTCACATGCCAAGTGAATCATCTTTGCATTTACACCGCTATTCACCTGAGTAAAGTCTAAAGGTGAAAATGCAAATTTAACCGCAAACTCATCCAGACTATAGTGCAAACGCATCGGTGCTTGAGCATCATCAACACGATGTAAACTATCTGCGCCTTTAGGTTGTAAATACAACTGCCAATCCTTTAGTAACGCAAATTGACGTAATTGGTTGACATCCGACACATTTAATTCATCCAAGTGGCGAATCAATAATGCTGTCTCGGTATCACCCATTGCTAATTCTATATGACCAATGTGGGCTTTGCCTGTTAGACTTTCGAGTAGTTTTCTCAACTCTACTAAACTTTCGGACAACTGCTGATCAAGAACATGACACTGCTGAATTGGTGTTAAATGATTACTGTGATGCTCACGAAAGCCCATCACCAAACGATTTTGTTTAGCAATATAGCGAACGCCGACTCGAGCACGACGACGATAATCTATTTTTTCAGAGCGGATTGGATCCAACCATTGTTCTGGTTGTAAACCAGCAAAATGTTGTAAATGTGACTTCAATACATTCTGTTTTAATAAAATCTGTTCATCTGGATGAATATGTTGCAAGCTACAGCCACCACACACCCCAAAATGCGGACAAATCGGATCGACTCGTCCCACAGCCGCATCACTTTCTAGCTTAACCATATCCGCTTCTTCTAAACGCGAAGTTTGGTTGCTAATCTTGGCTTGTACTGTTTCACCCACGAGCGCATAACGAATGAAAACCTTCTTGCCATGCTTTTCTTTTGGATGATCAGGATGCGTTCCATAATGCGCAATCCCTCGCCCCTCATGAGAAAAAGCTTCGATTTGAAAGGTATATGTTGGATATTGAGCTGGGCGCTGTTTCGCTTTATGTTTCAAAAGATCAACCTAATTTTTTGGCGCAAACGTATTTGCGGTAAATACAGTATATTGCGATGTTTGTTGCCATACCTGTAAGAATTCTGTTTGTTGCGTTTGAGTTTGTAAATAATCGATCGTGGTTTGAAGCCAATGCTGATGATCATGTTGATTAAGCTGCCCTTTGAGCAACAACCAACGTAAATAGATCAACCATGTATTTAAAACATCACCTTCACAATAACTGGTCAGTTTTAACCATTGTTCAGTACTCACATACTCTGGCACATGATAACCAGTCTCACCACGTTTCCCAGGGAATCCTAAAAGGCAAGCAACATCATCAAGTTTTTGAAAATTTCGACCATTAAACATTGCCATCACATCCATCAAATCGACATGACGATGGTGATAACGGTTTTGATAGTTATTGAAACGCTTTTGGTTATCAATTTCACCCTGATCAAATAAACTTGACGCAGACAAACCATGATACATGGCGCGGAATAAAATCACAGGCAGATCAAATTGCGAGCCATTCCAACTGATTAGTGTCGGTTGCTTCTTATCAAAAATAGATAAAAATTTAGTCAACATTTCAGCTTCTGTATTTTGCTCCTGACTAAATGAAAAAAGTCGAATCCCTTTTTCATCAATCCACAAACCAGAAATACACACAATTTCATGCAAAGGTAGGCGTTGAAAATCCATACCAGATTCTTGACGGCGAATCTTCGTTAATGCCTGTTCAACATCGGCTTCAGGTAAATCAAGATGATAAAGATGAGCACCCGCCTTTAAATCGGTGAGTGTCTCAATATCAAAAACTAAAATTGGAAAACGTAAATTCATCTTGAAATCTCTTCAAATCCCCCCCAACCCACCTTTTATAAAGGAAGGTGTTCTCCCTCTTTTTAACAGAGAGGGATTAGGGGGAGATTTTAATCTTGAACTGAAAACAGCCCTGTTGATAAATAACGATCACCTCGGTCACAGATAATACAGACAATCACAGCATCTGGGTGTTCTTCAGCAATTTTAATTGATGCCCAAACTGCACCGCCTGAAGAAGTACCTGCACTAATACCTTCTGTGCGCGCCAACTTACGCATGGTTTTTTCTGCTTCGATTTGTGGAATATCAATAATTCGATCCACACGACGACGATCAAAAATAGTTGGAAGATATTCTTCCGGCCAACGACGAATCCCTGCAATGCTCGAACCATCAGAGGGTTGTAAGCCCACAACTTGAATATCAGGGTTCTGTTCTTTTAAATACTTAGAGACCCCCATAATGGTTCCTGTCGTCCCCATCGAACTCACAAAGTGGGTAATTTTTCCGCCCGTTTGCTTCCAGATCTCAGGTCCAGTTGTGAGGTAATGCGCCTCTACATTGTCTGGATTACCAAATTGATTTAGGACAAAACCTTTGCCCTCAGCCTGCATTTGTAAAGCTAAATCGCGTGCGCCTTCCATACCTTGCTGTTTAGTCACTTCGATTAACTCAGCACCATAAGCCAACATTGCATCTTTACGTTCTTGGCTCATGTTATTCGGCATGATCAACTTCATTTTATAACCACGCATCGCGGCAACCATGGCTAAAGCAATGCCAGTGTTACCGCTAGTGGCTTCAATTAAAGTATCACCAGGTTGAATTTGTCCACGTTTCTCTGCTTGAACAATCATGTTATAAGCAGGGCGATCTTTGACTGAGCCAGCAGGATTATTACCTTCTAATTTCGCTAATACGGTAGCTTGAGTATGACTTGCTAAACGTTGCAAACGCACTAAAGGGCTTTTACCGACATAATAATCTAGTAAAAATTCATCTGCTAAAAAATCAGTTTGCGTATTCGTCATGATCGACACCGATATTAAGGTGGCGACTATTGTATGAAAAAATAAGAAATACTGCACCTTTTCACTATGCTTTTTATTGGCTAGCCCGTACCTCTGTTTGCCACAAAGCATGCTAAGATGTTGCACAGAATGATAAATCTGACCGCACTATGTCAAATTTCAATAAAATCCTGTCAAAACGCTTACGGCTCAATCATGCTTATGGACAATTGATTGCACTTATTTTAGTGCCAATCGCAATTTTGACAGGTGTGGGAATTTTCTGGGTTTTATCTGAAACCACCAGTGCAGCCAAACAACAACAATATTCAGATGCTTCTGCGATTTTAGCTCGTTATCATCAAACCGCAGAAAAATTACTGCAACTGGTACAACAACACCCCGATCAATATGATCGCGCTCAAAACATTATGCAAAAAATGTTTGATGAGAAAAACTTACAACGCGCTGTCATTATTGATAATCAAGGGCAAACCTATCTCAGTATTGGTTATCAAAATAATCGTTTTTGGCCAACTTTTCCAAATAACAGTAATTTTTTTGGTCCGATTCCCCACAACCACAACAGTATTTATGGTGCCAAACTGGATAGCAGCAAGCCCGATTCAGTCTGGTTAATGATTGAACTGGACAATCAGCCACTGGAACTAACCCGTTATAAAATCCTGCTTTCACTGGTAGCGACAGGGCTGATTACCCTGATGATTTTACTATTTTGCCTGAATGTTTTTTCACGGCGCTGGCTGGCGCCACTCTATGAAATTCGTATGCAGATGCAGCGCCTGAATGCCGATACGCTGGATCAGCATATCGTGGTGAACAGTACAGGCGAGTTACGCCTGCTCCAGCGAGACATTTCCAATATGGTGAAACGTCTGCATTTTAGTTTTCTGGAACTGAAAGAACATACCGAACAAACCGAAGAGGATTTACGTCGTACCTTAGACACACTCGAGGTTCAGAACATTACCTATCGTCAAGCACGTGACCAAGCGATTTCATCAAATCAATCTAAATCAGTCTTTTTAGCCAATATCAGCCATGAGCTAAGAACACCTCTCAACAGTATTGATGGCTTTATTCATTTATTGCTTCGTCAGCAGAACCTCAGCAATGAACAAAACCTATACCTACAGACTATTCGTAAATCATCTGCTCACCTATTGGCACTGATTAATGATGTACTTGATTTCTCTAAAATTGACGCAGGTAAATTAGAACTCGAAACTGCACCATTTGATTTGGAAGAAGCTATTTTTGATGTAATGGATATGCTTTCTCCGCTTGCGGCACAAAAACATATCAATATGGCATTTTACTACGCTGAGAATATTCCACAGCATGTGGTTGGCGATGCCTTACGTTTTAAACAAATTCTGACCAACCTCATTTCCAATGCCATTAAGTTCACTCCAGATGGTGAAATCATCGTTCGTGTACGTATGGAAGATAATGATATTGGACAATGCCTATTACATTTCAGCGTTCAAGATAGTGGTATTGGTCTCAGTGGTACCGACCGTAAAAAACTATTTGAATCATTTTCTCAAGGTGATGCTTCCGTTACTCGTCAATTTGGAGGTACAGGATTAGGCTTAGCGATTTCCAAACAACTTGTTCATTTGATGCATGGTCAAATTGGCTTTGAAGACAACCAAGAACGTGCACCGACAGAAAAAGGTTCAACTTTTTGGTTTACGGCTTCATTTAAAGTAGATGAACAAGATGAATTTGTTGAGCATCCACATTTCGATCATTTAAAAGTAGTCTCTTACCTTGCCCATCCTGCCACAGCGAGTGTGCTTCGTTCATATTTAGAAAACTACCGTGTCTCACATATCGAAACACAATCAATTTTGGATTTATTTAGTCGTCTGAATCATTTAAATCAGCAAGAAAATACATGGCTCATCGTTGACCATAGTGGTGATACAGAAGCACTACTCAAAGAAATTCGTCAGCGTTACCAAGGAAACTTAGCCGTTTACGGTTATCAAATGAGCCTTGAGCCAAACATGCTGAATGAATATCGTGCACGCCCGCTCTACCAACCGTTGAGTCGTCGTGAACTAGTTCAGTTATTGGGAAATCAACCTATCTTTGAGCCAGAACCAGAAAACTTTAATGGTCAAGGATTACATATACTTGCTGTAGACGATCATTTACCTAACTTGATTGTAATGGAAGCATTACTTGGTGAATTGAACGTCACCACTACAAAAGCGCTCAGTGGGCAGAAAGCGATTGATATCATTCAAGCACGTATACAACAAAAATTACCGCCATTTGACTTAGTCTTTATGGACATTCAAATGCCTGTCATGTCTGGAATTGACACCACCCGAGCCATTCGCTCGCTAGAGTCAACACTGGATACAGATATGCAGCTCCCCATTATTGCACTGACCGCACATGCGCTGGCTGATGAAAAACAGAAATTACTCAAAGTTGGTATGAATGATTACGTAACCAAACCGATTCAAATGGAACAAATCATTCAAATCTTAACGCACTGGACGAAAAACAATTTCTCTTCCCAACCAGCAAATACGGAACAAAAACGTTCGATTGAAACGATTGATCCTCAAATTTTGAATTGGCAACAAAGTGTTCAATTAGCAGCGAACAAAGAAGATCTAGCACAAGATCTATTGAATATGTTGGTAGACAGTTTCGATGCTGAACTTGCTGAAATGCAACAATTGATTGAAATGGAAGACTTCCCTCAACTGGAACATGTATTACACCGTCTATATGGTGCTACTCGATACGTAGGAACACCGAATTTACAACAGGTTTCTGGCGAGTTTGAACAATTCGTTTCAACCCTACGTAAAGAACGACGTAAAGCAGATGACGGCTTTATTCGGGAAACAAATTATCGCTTTAATGAATTAAATACAGCCATTGAACAGGTGCGACAAGCCGCAAATCTCATCTTACACGCCCATGACATTTAATGTGACTGCGGTGTCATGTTTCAGGTTAAAGACTCATGCTATGCTGCCCCAATCAAACACAATAAGAGTATGGTAAATGGCACTTTTACGCGTTGAAAAGAACAATGGGATTGCAACTGTTTCCTTAAATCGACCAGATAAACGCAATGCAATGAGTTTTGCATTATTAAAAGAATTGGTTGCAACAGCTAAAAAAATTGAGAAAGATCGTTCAATTCGTTGTGTCATCCTCACGGGTGAAGCACAGGTATTTAGTGCTGGTATCGACTTATCAGATCTAAATAATCCAAAAAATACAGCATTTGCAGCATGGGAACTAATTAAGCCAGGACAAAGCTTATTTCAAAAAGCTTTTTTAATTTGGCAAAATTTGCCTATTCCAGTTATTGCAGCGATCGAAGGTTTTTGCTTTGGTGCAGGAATGCAGCTTGCACTCGCAGCGGATATTCGTATTGCGACTCCCACTACTAAAATGTCGATTATGGAAAGCCGTTGGGGCCTAGTACCTGACATGGGTTTAACCCGCTCATTAAAAGGGCTGATCGGCGTTGATTTAGCCAAAGAACTAACGCTGACTGCGCGTATCTTTGATGCACAATACGCTAAAGAAATTGGTCTAGTGACACATTTAGATCATGATCCATTAGCCAAAGCAAACGTGATCGCCCAAGAAATCTTACAGCGCTCGCCAGATGCAATTATGGCAGCGAAACGAGTATTGGATGCAATGGAACATCAACCTGAAAAGGCTTTACGTTTAGAAAAACTGTGGCAGCTTAAATTACTTTTAGGTAAAAACAGTAGCCTTGCACGTAAAAAAGATAAGAATCCAGAAATTCAATTCTTGCCGCGCCAATATAAATAAGCACGAGGATAAATTCACATGCATGCGAATCAACAAACACCTATCGCGTTCTTAGGTATGGGTTTAATGGGTACACGTATGGCTTCTCGACTTCTTCAAGTTGGTTATACTGTAGCGGTATGGAATCGAAGCCAACATGCATGTGAAGCACTTATTCAACAAGGTGCAACTCAGTTAGAATTAAACAAGATTGCGGAATATCCTGTTATTTTAATATGTTTAGCGAATGATCAAGCTGTTCAAAGCGTTTTCGCTCAAATCCGACCCTATTTGAAAGCAGAGCAAGTGATTGTTGATTTTTCTAGCTTGTCGGTAACCGCGACACAACAATTGGCACAATCTGCCCAACAGCAACAAGTGACTTGGATTGACTCGCCTGTTTCAGGTGGGACTATCGGGGCAGAACAAGGTACATTGGTCATTTTTGCTGGTGGCGATGAACACACCATCCAAGCACTCGAGCCTATTTATACAGTCTTATCACAACGTGTCACCCGTATGGGTGAAACAGGGACTGGACAAGCCACCAAAATTTGTAATCAATTAATTGTTGCAGCAAATAGCACGTTGATCGCAGAAGCTGTTGCATTAGCGAGCCAAGCAGGCGTAGATACCAGCTTACTTGCCCCTGCTCTCGCGGGCGGTTTTGCAGATTCTAAACCATTTCAAATTTTAGCTCCTCGTATGGCAACCCATACTTTCGAGCCTGTGCAATGGAAAGTGCAGACCTTATCTAAAGACCTTAATAATGCATTAAAACTTGCACATAGTTTTAACCTAAATATACCTGTTGCACAAAAAGCCCTACTACAGTTACAAGCTCACCAAGAAAACGGCTTTGCGGATAATGATTTGGCGACTATTATTCAATATATAGAGCAATAATAATTGATTGAAGGAGATTGAATATGAGCCATCTTGCAGTCAATTTGTCGATGATTTTTACGGAAGTCCCTTTGATTGAGCGTTTTGCTTTAGCTCATGCACATGGCTTCCAACATATCGAAATTCAGTTCCCATATGAATTAGAAATTTTTGATATTCAAACTCAGCTTGAACAATACGATCTTTCCCTTTGCCTCATTAATGTGCCTGCTGGCAATTTAATGCAGGGCGGTAATGGCCTAGCAGGTATTCCTGGAAAAGAAATTGAATTTCATCATGCCCTTATGCTTGCAATTCGTTATGCAAAGGCATTGAATGTTCCTCGAGTCAATATTTTAGCGGGTAAACAGCCTCAAGATGCTGACCTCTTACCTTGTTTAAATACCTTAGCAAGCAATTTGAAACTCGCTTGCCACATGCTCACTGAACAAGGTATTGAACCCGTTTTTGAAATGATTAATGGCACAGATATGCCACGCTTTCTAGTTCAGAATATCGCTCAGGCCCAAGAATTGCTGGAAGTCATCAACCATCCTGCTTTAAAGATGCAATACGATTGTTATCATATGGCAATGATGGGTGAAGAGATTTTGGCTGGATTACAGGAAAATTTACATCAAATTGGACATATCCAATTCGCCGATTATCCAAATCGACATGAACCTGACACAGGAAATATTCCCTATAAGCAAATTTTTGACTGGTTACGTCAAAGTGACTATCAAGGTTATATTGGTGCAGAATACCGACCAAAAATTCAATCAGATCAATCTTTTGCATGGAAAGAAAAGTACTTTTCCAATGACGTGAATACATAAACTGTTACTGCTGAAATTTGAATTTTATAGAGAAAAACGGTATATTTGACGATGAGCAATTGTCAGGAAAATATACCCTCTATGAATTTAGAACCATCGCCCAGCGCTTCTAATTCTCACGACCTTAAAATCAAAACAGCAAACAAAGATGTACATGCTTGTTTAAAAGTTGTACATGAAGCCCTTACTGATGTAAAAGCCAAAGATATTCTAGAACTTGATGTAAGTTCTATTAGCAATGTTGCCGATGCAATTGTAATTGCAAGCGGAACATCTACTCGTCATGTCAAAGCACTTGCTGACAATGTTGCTGATGAAGCACGTAAAGCAGGTTTTCGCCCGATTGGTGTTGAGGGTGAACGAGACGCTGAATGGATCCTAATTGATCTAGGGTTCGTTGTTGTACACGTTATGCTACCTACCGCCCGTAAGTTCTATGACTTAGAAAGTTTATGGCGTGCACCAGAATCAGTAGCGTAATGCTCAAAAAAGCGACCCAAATTGGTCGCTTTTTTTATATTCATAATAACTGTTTTAAATCAATTTCAGGATATTGTTGCTTCACTGTATTCTTAATCTGCGCATAAAGCTGATCAGCTTTATTTGGTCCATAAAAATCACAATAAATGGCATAAAAAATTGTAATCAGTTCAGCATAGAGTGTTTGAGGTATTTGCTTAAGACAATTTTTTTCTGAACCATCAATAAATCGATAAGCAGCCAATAAGCGATGCTTTTTCATTTTTACCCCCAATTCATCTACGAACTCTAAATAATCATTCCGATGAACTGACTTTAAAATTGTGATAATAAAATCATAAAAAGCTTGAAATAAATCTACAGGCTGCTCTTCTTCCGCAATCACCACATCTAGATCCTCTTTAACCTCAAGATGTTGCTGCTTTTCAACAATCGATATTTCATGTAAGACCTGACGCAACATGTCTTTGCGGAGCAACTGCAACTCATGTGTTGTACAAATTTCACTTAAAAAACGGTTTAATACAAAAGAAGGCTGATGACCATATTCACTTTCCCAATAGTGTAAAACACGTTGCAACACGTTATCTGGCAAAAATTGGGATAATCCTTTTGTGACTGCCTGCTTCTTTTGTTCAATTGTCAGTTCCACCATAGCAATCACCCCTTAATGCCGATGAGTGATGTTTTCAGTCTCAAAAGTCACATCTCTTTGAAACTCAGGATAAGATAACTCCGCATGTTCAGTGTAGTCCAAACCACGTTGTTCATGTTGTTGTGAAACTCGCAAACCACCCAAGAGCTTATCGAGTAATTTAAACATAATAAAAGATGCACCAAATCCCCAAATCAATGCAGCCCCCACACCTAAGGCCTGAACAAGAATAATATCTAAATTAAATAGTGCTTTTTCAAAGAAAATACCTGCGGCTAATGTCCCCCATGCACCACAAACACCATGAACAGTCACAGCATCCACCACATCATCTAACTGCATCTTTTCTATAAATTGTGGAACAAAGGTAATTAAAAATCCAGCGATTGCCCCTGTGATAATGGCAAACGGCGGTGACATTGTGGCACATCCTGCCGTAATTGCGACTAGGCCCGCTAATGAAGCATTAATCGTATGACGCATCAAGACTGCTTTTGATTGAAGCAGTGCAAGAATCATGTAAGTTGAAGCTGCTGCACACGCAGCAAGATGTGTATTCAGTGCAATACGCCCAATACTAACACTGGCTGCAACGGTTGAAGCGGCATTAAAACCAAACCAAGCAAACCACAAAATAAAGCCCCCTAATGCAACAAGAGGTAAGTTATGTCCTGCTAAAAAATGGCTTTGCCCTTTGCGACCAAATCGACCCAAACGTGGTCCTAACACGATAATGCCTGCGAGTGCCACCCAACCGCCAATTGAATGCACGACTGTTGAGCCTGCAAAATCAATAAAGCCTAGAGTTTTTAACCAACCATCTCCACCAAACAACCCTCCCCAAGCCCAACTTCCAAATATCGGATAAATCACACCACTGACAAAGATGGCACTCACCACATAGGCCACAAAATGTATTCGCTCCGCCATCGCACCACTTGCAATGGTGGTTGCTGTTGCTGCAAACATCATTTGGAAAAATAATAAATTCCAATGCCAGTCATCTAGTTGGTCTGGCATGAAATGGCTGAGGCCAATCCATCCTGTCTGGTTTAAACCAAACATCAAACCAAAACCAAATAGCCAGAAAATGATGCCGCCTATACAGGTGTCCATATAATTTTTCATAAGAACATTAACGGTATTCTTACTACGAACAGATCCACTTTCAATTAAAGCAAATCCTGCTTGCATAAAGAAAACTAAAATTCCACCAACAACCACCCACACGCTATCCAGGGAAAGGCGAATTTCTTGAATATTAGGTGCAGTTTCGGCAAAAGTAGCGGAAGAGAAAAACAACAGAAATGGCAAAATCAATACGACATTTTTCATATAATTCCCCTAAAAAGAACAAGAAATTAAATGCAAAGAGAATGCCAAAACAAACTTCATTTATTCAAAAAATTTATTGGTTTATATTTATTTATCATAAAAAAGCGATTTAACATTCTTATTGATGATTAAAGTTTTTTACTCAAAGTACAAAGATGAGTTATTGGTAATTTTAAAAAATTGACATGACAAATTGTCAAATTTAACGCACTATAACACCACCTTAGAACTTGGTTAATAAAAAGTATCACAGGAGTAACACATGAAGGTCTTGATTACAGGTGCAAATACAGGGATTGGCTTTGCTACAGCGGAACAATTGGTCAAACAAGGACAACATGTCATTCTTGCCTGCCGCAATCCTCAAAAAGCACAAGCTGCACAAGAAAAATTACGTAAACTTAATCAAGGACAAGTAGACTTAGTTTCACTTGATTTAAATAGTCTTGAACAAACCCGAAAAGCGGCAGATCAAATCGCTGATCAATATGGCAATCTAGATGTTTTAATCAACAATGCTGGCCTTTTTGCCAAAACCAAGCAACTCACTGCTGATGGATTTGAACAACAATTTGGGGTGAATTATCTCGGTCACTTTCTTTTGACGCAAAAACTACTCCCAGTATTAGAAAAAGCACCTAAAGCCCGAATCGTACATCTTGCTTCGATTGCACATTGGGCGGGTTCAATCAAACCAAATAAATTTCGTGCTGAGGGTTTTTACAATCCACTGTTTTATTATGGTCAATCTAAATTAGCGAATCTATTATTCAGCAATGCACTAGCTGAACAAATGGCAAACAGTACAATTACCAATAATGCTTTACATCCAGGCGGTGTTGCTTCAGACATCTATCGCGAACTACCAAAGCCTATTTATGAGGTTATGAAAATCGGTTTAGTACCCACCTCGGTTCCTGCAAAGTTAATTACAGATATGGCTATTGCAGATCATTGGGCAAATCGTAATGGTGAATATGTCAGTGCACATATGCTAGACTGGAAATCACCACATGCTAAAAACCAACAGCTTGCGCGCGATCTTTATACTCAATCTATGGATCTTGTAGAAAAATATCTTTAATTAAATCGAAAATAAAAAAGCCACCCAAGGGTGGCTTTTTCAATCCTGATAGGGTCAGATTAGTGACCACCACCATTGATTGCTTTTGTCATATCTTCAACAACTTTCTTGGCATCACCGAAGATCATCATCGTTTTTTCGTTATAGAACAAGTCATTGTCCAAGCCAGCATAACCTGTTGCCATAGAACGCTTGATCACCATGATGGTACGTGCTTTATGCGCTTCAAGAATCGGCATACCATAGATTGGTGAGCTTGGATCATCTTTTGCCGCTGGGTTAACAACGTCATTCGCACCGATAACCAATACAACATCAGTTGCTGGGAAATCAGAGTTAATCTCGTCCATTTCCAAGATGTCTTCATACGCAACATCAGCTTCAGCAAGTAATACGTTCATATGACCAGGCATACGACCAGCAACTGGGTGAATCGCAAAACGTACTTTTACGCCTTGCTCTTTCAAAACTTCACACAATTCTTTTACAGCATTCTGTGCACGACCTTGCGCCATACCATAACCAGGTACGATCACAACGCTGTCTGCATTTGACATCAGGAAGCCTGCGTCATCTGCTGAACCAGAACGGTGGTTACGTTGAACTTGTTCACCTTTATCTGCTGATGCAACTGCTGCACCACCCATCGCACCACCAAACAAGACGTTGATGATTGAACGGTTCATCGCCTTACACATGATGTAAGAAAGAATTGCACCAGAAGAACCTACAAGTGAGCCCGCAACGATCAACATATTGTTTTCAAGTGTGAAACCAATACCTGCTGCAGCCCAACCAGAGAATGAGTTCAAAAGTGATACCACAACTGGCATATCACCACCACCGACTGGCGCAATCCACACCCAGCCAAAGGCAAGTGCAAGTGCTGTCATTGCCCAGAATGCAGTCATGTTACCCGTAGTGAAGAAGTAGAAACCACATGCAAGCATCGCAATAAAGATGATTGCTTGAACTGGTTTAACCCATGCACCAGAAATTGTTTTTGCCCATTTTTTCGCAGCTAATTTACCGTAAGCAAATACAGACGCAGTAAATGTAATCGCACCAACGAAACAGCCAACAAACAATTCAAATAAATGAACTGGACTCATATGTGCGTGCTGAACACCAGCAGCAGTTAAAGCAGCTTCATTTTGTTCAAATAATACATTGAGTTGGTTGTTGTGTAGAATCGCAGCAATCGCAATTAATACTGCAGCTAAACCGACAAGAGAGTGCATCAATGCAACCGTCTCAGGCATTTGCGTCATTGGAACTGTTCTCGCACGTGCGATACCAACAACAGCACCCAATACCATTGCACCGCCAATCATCCAAACTACTGGATGCTCAGCAACAAAGAAGGTTGTGACTACAGCAATCGCCATTGCGATCATACCGTAGCGGTTACCTGCAATTGCAGTCTTAGGGCCAGACAAGCCACGTAAAGTTAAGATAAAGAGGACAGCACCAATCAGGTAGAACCAATCCGCATAGTCTCGAATAAATTCCATTGCTTAGCCCTCTTTTTTCTTTTGCTTCGGCTTGAACATTTCAAGCATACGAGCAGTTACAGCAAAGCCACCAAAAATGTTGATACTTGCCAAGAACACAGCAACAGCACCTAAGATGCTTACAACATTTACACTTTGGAATGCTACATTGGCATCAACACCAATTGCAGGCATACCTACAGTCTGGATCATCGCTCCAACCACAATAATTGAAGACAACGCATTCGTTACTGCCATTAATGGTGTGTGCAATGCAGGCGTTACGCCCCAAACCACGTAATAACCTACGAAGATGGCAAGGACGAAAATTGTAATCGTTTCAACCATGAGAACTCTCCTTAACCGCGCTTGAGCAGTACTTGACCGCCATGAGTCACGAGTAACGCCTTTTGGATTTCATCTTCCTGATTAAGCACAAAGTTTTTATCTTTGTCGAATAATGTCTCAAGGAAGTTGAAAACGTTACGTGCATACAGTGCAGATGCTTCTGTTGCAACTGTGCCTGGAATATTTGGGATACCCAAAATTTTCACGCCATTTTCAGTAACAACAGTCTCGCCTTCTTTAGAACCTTCAACGTTACCACCCGTTTCAACTGCCATATCTAAAATGACAGAACCCGGTTTCATCTTGGCAACAGTTTCAGCCTTGATCAGGCGCGGAGCATTACGACCCGGAATCAATGCAGTCGTGATTACGATGTCAGCATTTGATACAGCTTTATCTACAATCGCAGCTTGATCTTTGATGTATTGCTCACCCGGCTGCCAGCCATAACCGCTTTTCGCAGCTTCAGCAGCACGTTGCTTTTCTTCATCTGACATTGGTACGTCTAACCATTTACCGCCTAAAGACTCAACTTGTTCTTTAGCCGTTGGACGTAAGTCAGTTGCTTCTACAACCGCACCTAAACGTTTTGCAGTCGCAATCGCTTGAAGACCAGCAACACCAACACCCATGATCACAACACGCGCAGGTTTTACGGTACCCGCAGCAGTCATTAACATTGGGAACATACGTTGATATTCAGCCGCAGCTAACAATACAGATTTATAACCCGCTAAGTTTGCTTGAGAAGAAAGTACGTCCATGTTTTGTGCGCGTGAAAGCGTACGAGGAAGTAACTCTAAAGCAAAAGCAGACACTTGCTGAGTAGCAAACTGGTCTAATTCTGGATTGCGGTAAGGGTCAAACATAGCTATTACAGTTGTATTTGCCGCAAGTTTTTGAATTTCGTCACCCTTAGGGGCACGTACCTTCAAAATAATTTGGCTGCCTGTATAAGCATCGTCCGTAATAGTTGCGCCAACTTGTTCATAAGCACTGTCAATATAGGCTGCTTTAACACCAGCGCCACGTTGAATGACAATGCTATGACCTGCGTTAATCAACTTCTTAACTGTTTCTGGTGTTGCCGCTACACGACTTTCACCTGCAACAGTTTCGGTTGGGATTCCGATCTGCATGAGCGTTCCTCAAGCTAGTTTTTCTTAAGTAAACATCGCGAGTAGCAATGTTTCCCCCAGGAGTATTCTTTGTTGAATTTTGGATTCTAATGGAACTTTTTTAAAATTCCACCCAATATTTATTTAATAAATACCTATATTTTGAACTGATGATTCAGATTAATGTTTACAACTTATATAATCAGCATGTTTGCCTATTTATAAGTAAAAACACTTTATCTTTATATACTATATAAGTAAATCTGATTATTTAAACAAACTCACCAGCTCACTATCTTTTTCAGTCATCAACTACTGATAAAAAAGTAAGGTATAAATAATAAATCAGGGCTTTGTTGCATCAATGACTCATAATCAATACAAATTACTTATCTGGTTTAGATATTGAACGTATTGTGATTTATAAACCATCCGAATCTGCATCATAATCATGCAATTAATCGGTGGGATTGGCTTCTTAGAACATTTATAGCGTTTTTAGAGCGACTTCGATCAAATTTTTACAGATAAAATCATCGATTAGTAAAGACTAAGCAAATCATTCAAAATGATCCAAAGATACGAATAGAGATCAATGAAGATAATTATCAAAAATAAATGTAAAAATTTTAAATGGCATTTTTTCAAGTGATATTTGTATGATTTTGTCTAGTAAAACCTCAAAAAATGCACAAAATTAGTGCAATAAAATCATCTTTTAAAATTCTGACTTATTTTTTTTGATCATTAAAAATAAAATTTCTTGAAAATGTGCACCCATTACCTCCTCTGCCAGACAATCTTCAGGATTTCGCAAAGGACATTGCTCCAAAGACAAACAACCACAACCGATACATTGATCCAATTGTTGGCCTAACTGCAACAACATCATGATTTGCTGGTCCAATTGCCCTTACCACTCTTGTGACATAATTTGCCAATCTTTTTCGTAGCCACTTGTTGCTTTGGTAAGATAGTCAGCGTTTGTTTTATTTGTTTTAAACTGATCCCAACCTGTTGAGCTGCTTTTATAATTGCAATTCACCTAAGCATCGCACGCTGATACCTACGCTGATCCCCCTCCGTTCTAGTACTCCAAATCAGATTTTTTTCTTCATAAAAACCAATCGTTGCAACACTTACGCAGCTACGTTTTGCAAGTTTTCCGATGCTAAGCCATGTTTCTGGGGAATATTGTTTCAAAATTTCCTTGATCTCTAGTTAACTTGAACTTTGATACTAACAGATATCATATTTTATAAAGATGTACCGTAATGAATAAAATAAATACTCAAGCCTTTCAAATAATTAACCCTGAAGCGCTCTATCATCCTAAAAGCAATGGATATAGTCATATTGCTGTTGTGAAACCGAATATGCGAATTATTCATCTCGCGGGGCAAGGTGGAGAAAATAAAAATGGTGAACTTTCACCTTTTTTTGAGCAACAGGTACAACAAGTCTTTTATAATATTCAACAGGCTTTAGCCTCAATTCAAGCAACACTTTCAGATATTGCCGTGTTACGTGTTCTGATTGTTGATCATGACACTCAGAAACATCAGCTGGTGATTAAAACAATAGTGGATCTTTGGAAAACTTATGAATTCCCTGTTTGTACAATTATTCCAATCACAGGCTTAGCATTACCAGAAATGCAAATTGAAATCGAAGCGACTGCGTATACTGCCTAAGAACCAGAGAAGAGAATATTATGTCAAACACCCAAAATATGAGTCAAAATAAAGCCTTACTCTGGTTTATGGCAGCAGCATGTGGTTTATGCGCAGGTGCAAACTATTATAGCCAACCCTTAATTCACTCCATTCAGCAATTTTTTGCAGTGACAGAGGGGCAAGCAGCTCTGACTGTAACTTTTGCTCAAGTTTCTTATGCGCTCGGTTTGCTCTTTATTGTTCCAATGGGCGATGTCGTTAATAAGACCAAATTTATTCCGCTCTTAATGGCATTATGTGCGGTAGGCCTATTTATTTGTGCTTTCTCTGTGAATCTACCAATGCTTTGGATTGGTACAATTCTAGTTGGACTATTTTCTGTCGCTGCTCAAGTGTTAATTCCACTCGCAACCATGACTGTTGAACCAGAAAAAACAGGTGAAGTTGTTGGCTTTCTCATGAGTGGTTTATTGGTTGGTATTTTACTTTCCACAAGTCTTGCAGGGCTGTTTTCAAATTTGTTTCATTGGAAAGTCATTTATGTCGTGAGTGGTATTTTAATGTTGATTTTGGCTTATGCACTCAAAAGTCGACTTCCATATGTTATGCGAATCAAAATGGATTACAGACAAATTTTTGTCTCTATGGCTGAATTATTAAAACAAGAAAAACGTTTGCTATTACGTGCATTGACAGGTGCTTTTGCATTTGCGGCAGTCAGTATTTTGTACTCAACGATTGCTTTATTGCTCACAGCAGCACATCATCTTCCTGACCTTGTGATTGGAATGGTTAGCCTTGTCGGTATTTTCGGCGCATTATCAACTCAATATATAGGTCGTTACGCTGACCAAGGTTATACCAAACAATTAACTTGGATCGGTTGTGGCTTGTTCATCCTCAGTTGGATTTGTTTCTATTTTGGACAAACTTTTCTATTCAGCTACATTCTTGGATTTGCCGTTATCCAATTGGCTTTAGCGCTTGTCCATACCAGTAATCAAAGTATTATTTTCCGTTTAAGACCTGATGCAAAATCTAGAATTAATGCCATCTATATGACGGCGTATTTTACAGGCGGTGCTTGTGGCTCTGCACTTGGGATTTTTTCATGGAATCATGGTGGTTGGACAATGACGTGCATCGCTGGAATAAGTCTTGTTTTTGCCTGTATACTTTTTAGTTTATTGGATAATTACTTAATTTATAAAAATGAAAATACTGCACATAATTGCTAGGCTTCAAACTAAAATCACTTATCAATCAATGCATACATCAAAAATTCACCCCAAAACAATCAGTTTAATGCTCATTATTTTGGGGTTACCATTTTATTAGCCAATATCTCAGCTAACTACTTTTGAGAATCAATGACTTTTAATGATTCATAATAAAAAAGTATTCACGGTAATATTTTAATTCAGCAATCGAATCACGAATATCGTCCATCGCCAAATGTGAGGCATTTTTCTTTAAACCACTCATAATTTCAGGTCTCCAGCGTTTCGCTAACTCTTTCACAGAAGACACATCTAAATTACGGTAATGGAAAAATTGTTCCAACTCTGGCATTAAACGATGCAAGAAACGGCGATCTTGGCAAATCGAATTACCACACATCGGTGAAGATTTTGGATTGACCCATTTCTTTAAGAACTCAAGTGTTTGCTGCTCTACATCTTGTGCATTCAACTTGCTGCGACGTACACGCTCGATTAAACCAGATTGACCGTGTTGCTTGGTATTCCACTCATCCATTGCATTCAAAATGAGATCTGATTGATGAACAGCTAAAACAGGCCCTTCAGCTAAAATATTAAGGTTGTCATCTGTAATAATTGTTGCGATTTCAATAATCTTGTCGTTATCCGTATCAAGACCTGTCATTTCAAGGTCAATCCAAATTAATCGTGTATCTGGGGTGCTGCTCATAAATAGCGATTCTAAAGGGCTTAAAAACATCAATAGTAGCAAATTAATTACATCTTGGCTGTAATTCTATAGTGGCTTCATGCTATTTTTGCGGTCTTCAAAGTGTGGATTTTTTGGGACATGAATGGCTTTAATTCGTAAGCGTCGTTTAACTGAACAACAACAGCGTCGTATTGAGAAACAACACAAATCACGTCAAGACGACATTGATACATCGCAAGATTTAGATGGGCTGGTTGTTCAGCATTATGGTCGTCAACTCGAAGTGCAAGCCTTATCGGTTCCAGAACAACATCCTGAAAAACCACAAATTGCCGAAGGTGAACCAGAGCCATTCTGGAAACCAATCGAGTTAGATAGTATCTGGCGCTGCCATACTCGTACTAATTTAGAACTATTGGTTACAGGTGATCGAGTCAAGTGGCAAGCAGATCCGAATACGGGCTTAGGTATTATTACTGCGATTTATCCAAGACAATCATTGCTCACTCGACCAGATCGTTATCATAAAGTTAAACCGGTTGCGGCAAATATTAGTCTGATTGTGATTGTATTTGCGCCGTTACCAGAACCCGCTCCAACATTGATTGACCGTTATCTAGTGGCCTGTGCTGATGCCAATATTCCTGCATTATTGGTACTCAACAAATCAGACTTACTCACTGAAAATGATCCTATTCTAAATTTACTCAGTGAATATGAAGCCTTGGGTTATGAAACCATGATCTGCCAATCACAAGGTGATTTGACTGAACTTGCTCAACGCTTGGACAAGGAAACTGTGGCTTTTGTAGGGCAATCAGGTGTAGGTAAAAGCTCATTGATCAATACCATCGTCCCAAATGCAGCACAGAAAACCAATGTAATCTCTGAAAACTCAGCCCTTGGTCAACACACCACGACTTCAACACGTCTGATTAAATTTGGATCAAACGGCGCATTGATTGATTCTCCTGGGATTCGTGAGTTTGGACTATGGCATCTAAATTTAGAAAAAGTTCGCACAGGTTTTCCTGAAATTGAATCACATCTTGGTCTCTGCCAATTCCGTAATTGCACGCATACGCATGAGAAAAATTGTGCATTGAAACAAGCAGTTGATCAAGGCGAAATCTTACAGCGCCGTCTTGACAGTTATTTACGCCTCATTGATGAAATTCAAGAAGCACAACAAAAAAGTTAACTTTTCTCGATCATTCCCCCTTGAACTAAGGATTTTGATCACCATAGAGATACGTTATACTCAGGATCAATTTTGATTTTAACTTTAGGTGACTTGTGGAACGCTGGTTAGAGTTTATGGGGAATCACCCCTTCTTATTTGGTGCGCTCGGCGTATTGATCGTGTTGTTCTTTGTTTTAGAAGGACAACGTAATGGTCGTAAAATTTCACCGCAATCACTCGGTATTTTGGTTAAAGCAAAAAATGCCATGCTGATTGACCTTCGTGATGCGAAAGATTTCCGTGATGGTCACATCAGCGGTAGCCGTAACATTCCATATAGCCAAATCACAAGTCATGTAGATGAATTAAAAGCAAGTGATCGTCCATTGGTATTTATCTGTAACTTAGGTCAAGTTGCGGGTGCAGCATTGCAAAAAGTTGCGCATGCAGATAGCTATCGTCTAGATGGTGGAATCAGCAACTGGAAAGCTCAAGGCTTACCCTTAGTTAAAAGTAAAACCAAAGCTTAAGGAGCAATAAGATGACAACTCCAAACGTCACAATTTACTCAACGCTGTCTTGCCCATACTGTGTACGTGCAAAACAATTACTTGAGCGTAAAGGCGTTGCTTTTAAAGAAATTAATCTTTCCAACGAAGCACCTGAAGTTCGTATTGAGTTAATGCAACGTACCAACCACCGTACAGTGCCTCAAATTTTTATCAAAGACCAATTCATTGGCGGTTTTGATCAACTTTATGCTTTAGAGCGTGAAGGTAAACTCGACCAATTATTAGCTTAACAACACACTCCAAGATTTAAGGAAAAACAATGAGCGAAGAACAAGTTCAACCACAACTCGCGTTAGAACGTATTTATACAAAAGACATTTCTTTTGAGGTTCCTGGTGCGCAAGTATTTACTAAACAATGGCAGCCAGAACTCAATATCAATTTATCTTCTTCAGCAGAAAAAATTGATCCAACACACTATGAAGTGTCTTTAAAAGTTGTGGTTCAAGCCACCAATGAAGGTGAGACCGCATTCATTGTTGATGTAACTCAATCAGGTATTTTCCTTATTGATGGTGTAGAAGAAGATCGCCTTCCTTACATCTTAGGTGCATATTGCCCAAATATTCTATTCCCATTCTTACGTGAGTCTGTAAATGACTTAGTCACTAAGGGTAGCTTCCCACAATTGTTACTTACACCAATTAACTTTGATGCTGAGTTCGAAGCAAACATGCAACGTTTACAAGCGGATGCTGATGCACAAGGTCAAGCATAATTACGCTGATCATAGTATTAAAAAAGGACTGATTTTCAGTCCTTTTTTATTGTCTAATAATCAATCGATAATTGTTCTAAAGGTCAAATTAACTCTAGGTGTGGTCACTTTCTTGGTGGGTGGTAAACGATGTAGCCAGTAGCTTTGTGTTGTATCTTTCATCACCAGTAAACTACCATGCTCTAAGTACAACTCGATTTTTTCCTTAATATGTTTATGTTTAAATGCAAATCTTCTTTCTGCCCCAAAACTGAGTGAAGCGATTGCACCATCTCTCTTAAGATCTGTTTCATCATCACTATGCCAAGCCATGCCTTCTTCACCTGTGTGATAAAGATTGAGCAGGCATGAGTTAAATAATTCACCTGTTAAGCTTTCAACAAATACCTTTAATTCAAGTAATTCTTTTGTCCAAGGCAATGCATATTTATGGATATTTGAATAGGTATATTCAAATGCCTGATCACCATACCAAGCCACTTTTCTTTTGGTAATGATTTTTCGCCCAAAAATGATTGCTTGATCATTTTTCCATGCAATGTTTTGCAGCAATTTATCAAGATAATCATCGGCAGACAAATGGGGAACGACTTTACCGTAGTACTGTACCGTACCATCATAAGGCAGCCAGTTATGTTCTGAGTCAGCTTCAATATCAAATAGTTGCATGACTATGAATACCCTCCCAAGCAATCATTGCCGTTTTTCTCACTTGCCCCCATTCATATCCGCCGAATGCACCTGTCGATTGAATCACACGATGGCATGGAATCAGAAAAGCAATCGGATTACTACCAATTGCGGTACCCACCGCACGTGCGGCTTTAGGATGATCAATCGATTTTGCAAGCTCTCCATAAGTCGTGAGTTGACCCATTGGAATTTTGAGTAAAGATTGCCAAACCTTCAACTGAAACGCGGTCCCTTTTAAATGTAATTTAATCTTGGCCAATTGACCGTGATCTGTCTGAAACAGGGCTAAAGCACTTTGTTGAAGTGAATCTGATTGAGCAATAAACATTGCTTTAGGAAATTGTGCTTTTAAATGCTGTAAAGCCTGTGTTGGGTTTTTTACAAATGTTAAAGCACAAATCCCCTTAGATGTTGAAGCAACTAAAACCTCACCGAATAATGTTTCTGCAAATTGATAAGAAATTGTTAAAGCTTCACCACCATTTTTATATTCAGCAGGCGTCATTCCTTCAATCTGAAGGAAAAGATCATGTAATCGACTGGTACTCGATAAACCTGTGGCAAAAGTCGCATCAAAGATACTGCCCTGTTGCTGCTTCAGAATCTGTTTTGCATATTCAATGCTGGTATATTGTAAAAATTTCTTAGGGCTCGTCCCCACCCATTCCGTAAATAGACGCTGAAAATGTGCTGGGCTCAAATGAATATGAGCTGCCACCTCTTCAAGTTGTGGCTGCTGCTGAAAATTTTGTTGAATATAAGCAATTGCTTGAGCAACTTTTTGATAATGTTGTTGTGAGGACATAGACCACCTCTCATCATTCACATTTTCACTGTATCAATTTTAAAATGCAGTGAAAATCTGAATCATGCTAAGTTTAAGTTTTTGTTTATCCTTCTCTCTACAAATAAAAAACTGCGCTCATTCAAGCACAGCTTTTAAAAGATAGAACATAAAATACTTTAGCCGATTACAAGAGATGACTCACCAATCATCTTGATGAGATTAGTGTGTATAGTATTTATGTCCCTGATCACGTAACTCGGCAATTTTTTTGCCCTGTTTTTTTGCTTCATCTAATTTACCTGCTTGAACAAGTACTTTAGCCTTATCAATCTCAACAATAATTTGATCAAATAAAGCTGTTGAGGTCGGTACTTTGTCCGTTGTATTTACCGCTAATTTATATTGTTTTGAATGCGTTGCTGCATTACGCATATTATTTAAAGCAGTTGTCGCTGCTTGTGGATTTTTAGCTTGGTTAAACGCTTTATAGTTTTTACCTAAAGCTTCCATATCATCATGTAAACCCGCAGCCATAACGGTGCTGCTAAGGGCAAGAGAAGAAAACATAATCACGGTGGCTAAAGTTTTTTTAATCATCAAGATATCCTATCGAAAACTGTGGCTGTAGATGGCTGATCAGAAGCAAAACTTATTGAACTCTGATTTGGCCGCATATATTGCGGCGCTGTTTTAGCATACATAAAAAATGCAACGATTTCGTTGCATTTTAATAAAAGTAAAACTGTTTTATTTACGACTTCTGTAGTAAAGCATCATGTATTGCTTCTACCAACTGTTGCGAAATCTCTTGCTTTGACGCTTTCTCTAACTCACGCTTTTCCATATGGTATGACTGAGCAAAAAATACTGTCATTGCATTTTCATCAGAAGCAAAACCAATATCAGGGCGTGATACATCATTACACGCAATCATATCGAGTTTTTTAGCAACCAATTTTCCTGCTGCATATTGCTCAACATTTTGGGTTTCAGCTGCAAACCCAACCATAAATGGACGTTCTTGTTGCTCTGCAATCGTCGCCACGATATCAGGGTTCTTCACCAAAGCGACTGCAAGTTCATCACCTGCTTTTTTAATTTTATGTTCTGCAACTTGAGCCACGCGATAATCAGCAACTGCCGCCGTCGCAATAAAAATATCACAACCTTCTTTAAGCTGATTCATACTAACATCAAGCATTTGCATAGCAGAACTGACATTAATTCGTTGTACACCATTTGGTGTATCTAAACTCACTGGACCTGCAACTAAAGTGACTTTTGCACCAGCTGCGTAACAAGCGGCTGCTAGTGAAAAACCCATTTTACCCGTACTGTGATTGGAAATATAACGAACAGGATCAATTGCTTCTCGTGTCGGACCAGCTGTAATAGTGACACGTTTGCCAGCCAATAAGCCAAATTTTTCAGCAATCGCACGTTGTGCTTTATGAAAATAAGCGGCAACTTGACGTGCTAAATCTTCAGGCTCAGGCATACGCCCTAAGCCAACATCACCACATGCTTGCTCACCAGCATCAGGCATAATCACATGCACACCATCTTCAACTAAAGTTTGCAGATTACGCTGAGTGGCTTTCGCTGCCCACATTTGCTGATTCATGGCTGGCGCAACCCAAACAGGTGCTTTGGTTGCTAAATATAGAGTGCTTAATAGATCATCAGCCAAACCATTGGCAAATTTTGCAAGGCTGTCACAACTTGCAGGTGCAACCAGAATCAGATCAGCCCAACGTGCCAATTCGATATGTCCCATGCCTGCTTCTGCTTCAGGATCCAATAATTCAGTATGTACAGGATTACCTGACAAAGCTTGGAAAGTGAGCGGTGTAATAAATGCTTGTGCGCCTTGCGTCATTACGACACGAACATCGAAACCAAAATCTTTTAAACGGCGGACTAAAATCGCACTTTTATAGGCAGCAATACCGCCAGTAACCGCTAATATAATGTTTTTATGTGGAATAACACTGAGATCAAAGCTCACAAACAGGATACCTTACTGTTGCAGTGGCGCTCACAATAGCATTAAATACGGTCATACCCAAGTGATGTACTTGGAAAAATCATCATCATAAAAAAATTGTGTGAATAAAAATGAATCAATCAATAAGACAATCTATCAAAGCATGGCCTGAACAAGAACGCCCACGTGAACGCTTATTACTACAAGGTGCACAAAGCCTATCTGATGCAGAACTATTGGCTATTTTTCTACGCTCAGGCTCAAAACAACATTCGGCGGTGGAACTTTCTCGAATTCTGATTCAACATTTTGGTGGCTTGAATCCGATTTTTGATGCATCACTTGAAGACTTATCCCAATTTAATGGAATTGCTTCTACCAAATATGCCCAACTCATGGCAGTTAAAGAACTTGGACGGCGTTATCTACACAACTATTTTCATCAACAACGTTTATGTCTAGATACATCAACACTGGTATTGGATTATTTGCGCTACGAACTGCAAGGTGAAAAGCAGGAAGTTTTTGCTGTACTTTGTTTAGATGCTGAACTCAGAAAGCTCCATTTCAAAAAACTATTCTATGGTTCACATCATTCATGTAGCGTTTCGCTGAATCAAACCTTACGTTATGCCTTACAACAACAGGCTTGCCAAATCGTGGTTGCACATAATCATCCTTATGGTATTGCTCAACCTTCACCAGAAGATATTTATCTGACTCAGCAACTCAAACAAGCCTGTAAACTATTGGAAATTAATCTGATTGATCATTTTATTATTTCAGCAGAAGATCATTTTTCATTTTCTGAACAACAACTCCTCAACCCCACTAAAATCAAGTAATCTCATCTTGACAAAGCCCAAATCTAACCCGAACATCAACACATAAAATTAATGATTCAAATAACATGATTGTCCGTGATCAACCGAGTATTTTTAAAGTTTTATTCTCATGGCGCGGGACGATTTTGCCTAAAATTTTACCCTCGCTAGGATTTGTCATGCTTATCTCTGCCATTATTGGTGGTGTTGAGTATGTAGATCTGTATCGATTTCCAGAAATTCCTTTGGTAGGTTTTACACTGATTGGGGTTGTCCTTTCGATTTTTTTGGGTTTTAAGAATACAGCTTGTTATGATCGCTGGTGGGAAGCACGTAAGCTTTGGGGTGTTTTAATTGCAACTTCTCGTCATTTTGATCGTGACTGTCGTGTATTAACTCAGGCTCGCCGCGAACGTATTATTCAAAATGTAATTGTATTTGCGAATGTGTTACGCGACCGCTTACGTCACCAAACAGCAAATCCCACTGAACTTACAGAAACCAGTGGTCTAAGCCAGCAAGCACTAACTCAACTCTATCAACAACATAATGCACCACAATACACACTTAGCCTGATTCAATGGGAACTATTACAAGCCATGAAAGAAGGTGAAATATCAGATATTATTTATACTCAAATGAACCGCCATGTCGCGGCTTTAAGTGAAATGCAAACGGGTTGTGATCGTATTGCGAATACCCCGATTCCATTTGCCTACTCTGTTTTACTGAATCGCACCGTATATTTTTTCTGTTTTATGCTGCCATTTAGTTTAGGATCTTTATTAGGTCTAGTGACCCCACTTTTAGTCGGAATTTTGGCTTATACATTTTTGGGGTTAGATGCTTTAAGTACAGAAATTGAAGAACCATTTGGAACACAAAGCAATGACTTGCCTTTAGATGCTATGGTGCGTTCAATTGAAATTGAGTTACTGGGAACATTAGGTCGCCCAACCCCTCCACCGATTCAAGCGCATGATCATAATTTGTTGTAAATTATAAATTTAGATAAACCGATGACGTTTCGTTCAGTTGTAATCAAACTCAGTATTTGATGATTTATCAAATACTGACAGCGGCAAAGATTGATTTTTAGATTAAAGAAATCATTAGATTGCAAAACCGTGAAACATCGATTGTATGCTCCATAAAATAATTATGAAAAAGATAATGATTAAATATAATTCTATTTTTTTCATGTGCAGATTTATCTAAAACTTTCCCAAATACCTATCTGCCCTTCTTTCACTCTAGGTGTATTCCCCAGTTTAACCCACGGCATATTGTCGCCATGAAAATCACTGCCGATCGAAACAGCCAAATCAAACTGCTGAATCATTCGATCCACCATTTGACGTGTTGATGCCGGTTCTACACTCGGAGGAAGTTCAACAGCATCTCCACCCGATTCAGCAAATAATTCAATTAAATAACGAATATTGGTCGCTGATAAATCATATCTGGTTGGATGCGCTAAAACTGCGAAGCCTTGGCTGGCATGGATCACGTCAATCGTTTCTTTAAGCCCTAAACCTTCAAATTTCACAAATGCCTTTTTTCCTTCTTTAAGAAAACGGTCAAATGCTTGTTGTGGGCGACTGACAATATTTTTCTCTACCAATGTTTTGGCAATATGGGTACGGGTCACTCGATCTGGATGTCCATCAACTTTGGCAATCACATCTGGGTAAATATCAAAATCAATACATTTTTCTAATAAGCTACAGATGACTTTGGCACGCTCAGCACGGACTTTTTTCTGATTTTCAAGCATCTCTCTTATCGGTGCTTCATCTTGCATATTCAAAGCAATGATATGTACACCATAACTCTTTTTAATATTTGGTCTTGACCATTGGCTTGATGTCTCCACACCAGAAATGATTTTAATATCATATTCTTGAGCATGTTTCTTGGCACGACTTAAAGCATCCATCGTGTCATGATCTGTCACGGCAAGCATCTTTATTTTTAAGTCAACAGCCGCCTCTACCAGTTGTTCTGGAGAGTACGTACCATCTGAAATGTGGGTATGTGTATGTAAATCGACACCGAACATGGTTTGTATTATGCTATCTGACCTATTTCATCATCGTACTGTAACATGAAAGCGTTGCTCGACTATCTGCCGATTATTATCTTCTTTTATTTTTATAAAACCACTGATCCCAAAGATAGTCATCACCCTTTATTACAGTTGGTTGGTAGCACAGGAAATACCGATCAAAATCATATTCTTGTGGCAACCTGTGCACTTTTAATTTCAACGCTTGTTGTTTACGGTTGTTTGTTCTTTTTCCAGAAATTTAAACTGGAAAAAATGCAATGGTTTATTGTTGTCATGTCGGTGATTTTTGGTGGAATCACACTCGTATTCAGTGATGTGACCTACATTAAAATGAAAGCAATCATCATCAATATCGGTATTGGAATAGGTTTTTTAGTTACCCCATTATTCAATAAAGAACGTACCCCGATTATTAAAAAGCTTCTTGGTTCGTTACTCGAATTAAGTCATCAAGGCTGGATGAGATTGAACTTAGCGTGGTGTGGACAATTCTTTTTGCTTGCCGCTTTACATTTTTTCTTTGGATTCGTCTATATGCAAGGCAAATATTGGGGCGAATTCACGGCTTTCGGCGATATTATCGTTTCTATCAGTTACCTTGCTGCTATACTATTTTTCTTAAGAAAGCATTTTAAAACCACCGACTGAATTTTGAATCATTGAGCGACTGCCATGCCTTATTTTGTCCTAACCTGCACTGATCATGAAGGTACCTTAGAAAAACGTTTAGCAACTCGTCCACAACATCTTGAACGATTGCAAAAACTAGATGATGAAGGACGTTTAATTGCTGCTGGCGCTCATCCTAAAGATCCAAATAATCCACAAGCAGGTTTTTTAGGCAGTACGATTATTGTTGAATTTGACACGCGTGAAGCGCTAGATAGCTGGATTCAGGAAGAGCCTTTTTTAAAAGAAGGAATTTACTCAAATATTGAGGTAAAGCCTTTCAACAAAGCTTTTCCAAAAGGGTAAATCATGCACTTTGCAGCCAAAAGCTTTTTCGCCTTATGCTTAATGAGTTCATCAGTCTGGGCTGTTGAACCAACACCAGCTATTGCACCGACAACAACTGTTCAAGCTAAACCAAACTCAACAACAGCTTCCACCCCTGTTACTACGGCAACTGCTAAGCCCTTAACTGCTGAACAAATTGCAAAGGCTAAACAGCAACAAGAAGCAAAAGTCAAAGCATTGGTTCAAGATCAAGCCAATCGCTTAAAACAACTTGAAAATGCCAATCTTGCAGCGCTCTCGCAAAATCAAGAATTACAACTCAAAAATGACAATCTTACTGTTCAGATTCAAGTTTTACAAAGTGAGCGCAGTGCTCAAATGTTCTTGTATGGTGCTATGACCATTGCAGTTGGTGTCATTCTAGGTTTCTTTATTGCGAGCTATGTCTACACCAAACGTCGTCGCCAGTGGTAACAATATAATTTTTATTTATGTCTCATTCATCAAAATTACAAACTGCTGAATTAGATTGGGAAATAGTCGATGGCATCGAAATTCCTATTTCTAAACAATTCGGTGATGTCTACTTTTCTAAAGACAATGGTTTGCTTGAAACCCGACATGTATTTTTAAATGGCAATGATTTAACCGAACGACTCTCTCAACTACACGATTATCAATATTTCTGTGTAGGTGAAACTGGTTTTGGTACAGGACTCAATATTTTAACCCTGTGGCAACTCTGGCAACAAGTTCGCTTAGATAATCACAGCCATTTACATGTTGTCAGCGTTGAAAAATTTCCATTAAATAAAGCCGATTTAATCCGTGCACTCAATGTTTGGACAGAGCTCAAACCTTTAGCAGAAAAATTGATTCAGCAATATCCCTTGCCAATCGCAGGTTGTCATCGCTTAAGTTTTCCTGAAGAACGTTTTAGTATTGATTTATGGCTAGGGGATGCTCAGGATATTTTTCCAACGATCCCTAAAATCCAAGCAGTGAATGCATGGTTTTTGGACGGTTTTGCTCCATCTTGTAACCCAGATATGTGGCAAGCAAATGTCTTAGATCATATGGTGCGTTTATCTGATTTTGGAACAACTTTCGCATCCTTTAGTGTCGCAGGCATATTAAAACGTGGGCTTAAACAACACGGTATCCAAATCAGCCGTCCACGAGGTTTTGGTCATAAACGAGAAATGCTCAAAGCTATTTGGCTAAATGCTTCACAAGAAGAAACAGACACCGCCGATTCGAAGCAAGACATAACGATTCAAAATGAATCTGAAATAACAAGCTCAGCATCTGTACAGCGACATATTGCGATTATTGGCGCAGGAATCGCAGGTTTAAGCTCAGCATGGGCATTTGCTCAACGAGGACATCAAGTTACGATCTACGAGCAAAATGAGCCGCTTTCAGGCGCATCTGGCAATCCCTTGGCATTGCTCAATCCAAAACTATGCCCAATTGAACAGGCGCATGAACACTTAATGACCTTGAGTTGGCAACATGCGTTGAATTTTTATCCTCGTTTTAAGGCATTTAGACCGATTCAAGTCGAGCAAATTGCATTAAAAAATGCAGATGAACTGCTAGGACTGGTTGAGCAATATCCTGAAAACGTTTTAACTGCAAATACAACGCTTGAATGCCTTCCCGAAACAGAACTCCCAAGTCTGACCTTACATCAAGCTGGCGCAGTTTCACCACATCAATTACGTGATGAGATTTTACAACATGCTAATATTCGAATAGAAAAAGCAAAAATTTCTCGATTAGAGTCGACTGATAGCCAAGTTACACTCTGGCAAGACCAACAAAAAATTGCCATAACGGATCATGCGATTGTCTGTTGTGCTAAACAAAGTGCTGAACTCATCGAAAACTATCCAGTCTTAAAGCCAATTCGAGGACAAGTCAGCTGGGTTGAGAATAGCCAGCGGCCTTTAGCACTGGATCAAGCTTATAGTTATGGTGGCTATTGCATGCAACTGGATGCTTCACAGTTAATTCTGGGTGCATCTTTTTATCCCAATCGGGATGATGCAGAAGTGCTAACTGAAGATCATGTGCATAACTACGAACTTATCCACAGTGTCTTCCCTCAATATGCAGAACAACTTCCAAAGCTGGAGACTTGGCAAGGAAGAGCATCCGTTCGCGCACAAAGTTTAGATTATTTCCCCTTAGTTGGGAAAATACAAAATCTTGATCAAATCTATACTTTTGCTGGTTTAGGATCGAAAGGTTTCTTATTTGCGCCATTATGTAGTGAAATCTTAGCAGCATTAATTTTAGGTGAACTTTGCCCAGTTCCTCAAAGTTTATTGGATAAATTAAACCCTCAAAGATTTCAAAAGAAATTAAAAGCTAAAAAACCTTATTATTCTGGGTAAATTATTATTTTAGTTGTTCATTCTTTAAATTTGCCAAAATACCTAAGTATTTTGGCAAATTTAACTGATCTATGCGCCTTGTTCTAAAGCTAAGCCAGCATCACGTGCTGCACGTGTACCGCCCATCAATACAACATATTCACGAGAATCATCTAAACCTTCTAAAAGCTCTGCTGCGCGTGGTGCTTTACTACCACCACCACATAAAATATAAATCGGCTGATCCGCTGCAACCTGAGTCAAACTATCCGCATTAATTTCAGCAATTGGAAGATTCAACGCCCCTTTGACGTGTGCCTCTGCATAGGCTTTAGCATCTCGGACATCCCAAATGACTGCGCCTTCTGGGAACTCAAATGTTGTAATTTCTTGTTTACGGATCATTGTGCACTCCTTTGATGTAAACAACACTTGGCAAATGAAGAAAACACCCTTAGCATCTCAAATATTCTTTCCCTTTGTAAAGGTCTAACCATGCCTTCTTTTGATATTGTTTCTGAATTAGAGTTATTTGAAGTCAATCATGCTGTACAAAATACAGAAAAAGAGATTGCAACACGTTTTGACTTCCGTGGACAAGACGTTTCAATTGAGTTAAATGAAAAAAATAAAGAAATCAAAATCTCAACTGAAAGTGACTTCCAATGTGAACAAGTCTATACCATGCTTGAAAATCACTTCTATAAACGTAAGATTGATGTACAAGCTTTAGATCCACAAAAAGCCACTGCTTCTGGTAAAAATGTAGTCCAAGTGATCAAGCTGAAAGATGGACTTGACTCAGATACCGCAAAAAAAATTAATAAAGCCATTAAAGAAAGTGGTATCAAAGCGCAATCTTCTATCCAAGGAGACAAAATCCGTGTCACAGATAAAAAGCGCGATACCTTGCAACAGGTCATGAACTTTTTACGTGAACAACAATTTGGTCTACCACTTCAATTTAATAATTTCAAAGACTAAGCATTAGGTTCATTATGGCAAAAGATAACCGTCTTTATACGCTGGTTAAAACCACTTCTAAATTTCCAAAAAGTATCCGTAGTACGCTATGGAGTAAAGCTTTTGGTCGTGTTGTTCCTATGGTTGGAACAGCAAATATTCGTTATTTAGAAGTTGATAAAGACCATGTCACTGTGCGCATTGAAAACCAACGTAATATGCAAAATCATATTAAAGGGGTTCACGCAGCAGCAATGGCGTTATTAGCAGAAACTGCAACGGGCTTTTTAACGGGCTTACATATCCCAGATGATCGTATCTTGTTAATTAAATCATTGCATGTTGACTATTTAAAAGTTGCTCAAGGCGGTTTAACAGCAACTGCAACATTATCAGCAGAGCAACAAAAGTTTATTGCGGATAATGATAAAGGCGAGTTATTAATTCCTGTGACCGTCATTGACGATTCAGGTAACGAACCAATTCAATGTCAGATGCTTTGGGCTTGGCTACCAAAACGTAAAAAATAGTCTTAGATTGAAGATAAAGCCCAATTAAATTTGGGCTTTATTGTTTTATCAGCTTGCTAAAAAATCTTGCTTAATTTGTTCTGAGATTTGTCGTTTATTACCATTCACGTCAACAGCAACAAATGTAAAAACACCTTGAGTAACTCGAATCGGATCACGCGAATTGTCGTGACTATTCCATACCTCGATTTGCACCTGTACGGAAGTATTTCCGACTTTCAAAATTTTAGTATAGCAACTAATCACATTTCCAACCTTAACAGGCACAAGGAAGGTCATTTCATTAATTGCAATTGTTGCACATCGTCCCTTGCTCAAACGCTCAACATGAATCGCTCCTGCGAGATCCATCTGAGATACAATCCAGCCTCCAAAAACATCACCACTCCAATTAGTATCGGCGGGCATGGCAATGTTTTGGAGGGATAACGTCCCTTCTGGACGATTCAAGCGTTCCGTCATGTTAATGTCCTTGATGTTGCTGTAATTGCTGATTTAACCATTGCTGTAGCTCTGGTGTACGTAATGCACCACTTATTCTGGCCAATTCAGTCGTCTTATTCATTAAGACCAAAGTCGGAATACTACGGACATTAAATGCAGCACTTAAACGTGGGTTTGCTTCAGTATCAATTTTAGCAAACACGACGTGAGGATTATGTTTGGCAACCTCAGCAAAATGAGGTGCCATCATTTTACAAGGATTACACCATTCTGCCCAAAGATCGATGAGTACAGGTAAATCTGAATGACTAATGAAATGGCTAAAATTTTGCTCATTTAATTCAATTGGCGCTAACCTTAATAATGGTTGATGGCATTGCCCACAGTTGGGATGAACTGCTAATTTTTCTTCAGGTACACGATTTTTTGCACCACAGGATGCACAGACAATGATCATTTACATCACTCCGATATGTTGATGTAAAAATTCTAATTGGGTTGTGACTGCTTTTTCAAACCAAGAACCGTGATAAATATCGAAATGTTTCATTTCCCACTCATGATAGCTTACAAATGGTGCAATATTTGTAGCAGCTTCACGACTAGATTCAATTGGAATCAAAGAATCATGTTTCGCAGCAATAAACAAAACAGGGATATTAATTTTGCGTACAAATTGAATCGGACGATAGCGCATTAAATTAAAAAATACACGTGCAGGAACTTCACCACTCCAATAATAGTCAGGATTTACAATCGAATGATAACCATAATAACTATCAGAGGTCGGTAAAAAGCATAGTTTATGCTGATCTACAACTGGCAAAGTTTTAGGTACTAAGCCCATCTTAGACCCCATGTAATCCTGACTAGAACGCTTTAAAGCTTCTGGATAACGTTGTAATGGGTATAATTTTGCTGTTTCAGCCCCATCTACATAAGGCACTTGTACCATCACGGCCTGAATATTTTTAAGGTCAGTAGCTAAACTAAGCGCATATCCACCACTTAGTGAGGTTCCCCATAAAATAATACGTCGACTATCGATTAATTTACAATTCGAAGCATATTGAACAATGGTTTTCCAATCGTCTAGTTGAGCACCGAGTGAAACCAATTCACGCGGTTTTCCTGTGCTTCCGCCCCAATAGCGATAATCAAATAAAATGACAGCATAGCCAGCTTTAGCGAAACGTTGTGCATACTGAACTAATTTAAATTGGCGTAATCCAGCAAATCCATGTGCCATAAGAATTACAGCAGGTTTAATATTGGTCTTTGGTAGGTAGAAATCTGCTGCTATGGTTTCTTCGCCACTAGGAACATACAACGGCTCAACTGTATAGGTGTGCATGCGCGCTCCAATGCTTTATCTTATTACTTATCATCATTTATTTGCTACAGACATTTAAACTCAAGATCAAGCTTAATGCTATGATAGAGCATAAAATGTTTTGTTTATTTTTGGAGTGACAAGATGTCAGAAAATGTTGGTTTTGCAGGTCAAATCGGCCCTGAGCATGTAGATCAAGTTGTCGAAAAAGGCTTCAAATCGATTATTAATAATCGTCCAGATATGGAAGGTGGTTCTGAACAACCTACAAGCGCACAGATTGAAGAATCAGCTCGTAATGCTGGCCTAGATTATGTTTACCAACCAGTTGTTGCAGGTCAAATCACGGAGTTAGATGTTCGCACATTTGCTAATCACTATAACGAACTACCAAAACCTATTTTAATGTTTTGTCGTACAGGTAATCGCTCTAATAATCTATACCAATTAGCGAAGCAGATGGATTTGTTGGATGATTGAATATTTGGAGATATCCAACATAATTTACATAATACTGAATTAAGAAATTAGCAAAAAATAGGCCCTTATTCATATTATGGGTCTATTTGATTTTTCGATTTTAGACAAAAGAGTTAATTTCAGCCAATATAATTAACAATAGATTTAAAGCTTATATCATTTGATATTTCTTTATGAGATTAAAAATACTTTCCTATAAACTGCTGTAAATCAATCCTTCAAAATAAAAAATTTCTAAATTATTTGTAATTACTACAAGTACTAATATCTGTACCGAATGGACTAGTTTGATCTGGTCTCCATTTGCCATCTGTATCATCTACATCAGCCGCTGCAACAGGAGGTACAAAGGATAAAGCCATCGTATTATCTTTGGTTGATACCGTAGTAGATGCATTTAAATTAACACGTAGCCAATTTGAATAATTCTTACCATAACGTACTTTAAAATCAAACTTACCTTGTGAATCAGTAATAAAGGTTGCTTTAGTTCCAAGTGGCGCATTATTCACACTTAGAATAGCAAGGTTACTTGCATACTCATTAGATGGGCACTCAACAAAAGTGGTAATTTTTGGAAGGTTATTCTCATAAATAGTATAATCACGAGACCAACGCCAAATACCTAACCATGACCACATACCATCACTTGTTTGTGCGTAGGTATAATCGCGTACCCAATTAAATTTCCCTTTCATAAAACTTACAAGTTCTAATGAAATACTAATTTTTTGGTTTGGAATTGGATTCCCTGCTGTATCTACAACAGATGCAGAGAAATCTTTATTATAGTATGTATTATTATCTGGATCTGTAGCAACTAAATGGTTTTGTGAAATTGTGATATAGGCAGATTGAGTTGCAACGGTTAATTTCAAAGTTGGTGAATATACTGGTTCTTGTACTTTTGCATCACCAGCTGAAGCATTAATCTCTACGCCACCACCTAATGTCTGAGCAGCACCAGCAGTATAAATCACTGTTGCACGACCAGCACTATCAGTAATAGCTGTTGGTTGAGAAATCTGTCCCGTTGAAGAAGTATCTTTTATAATATTAAAAGATACTTCTGTATCAGGAATTGGAGAACCATTTTTGTCTTTAACTAAAGCAATAACCTTAGTATTAGCCCCTGGAGCTAAAACACTAGACTCAGACTGTATCGAAATCATAGCAGGTAAGTCAGGACTTACTCTTTGAGCAACTAAAAAATATAAAAGAGAACTTATTCAAACTATTTTCTTGAAACGAGATTTTCACTAAATTTTAAGATTTAAATTTTTATAATTCGCTTAATTCTAGGACCTAATTCAAAAAATGAATTACTTAATATTCATCAATTAAAGGTATTACAACTTTTTGATATTTCCTTTCCGGAATAAATAAAAAACACCCCTAACCGTTAGGTTAGGGGTGTTTAGATTTAAAAGCTGGCGATGACTTACTCTCACATGGCAAATGCCACACTACCATCAGCGCTAAGAGGTTTCACTTCTGAGTTCGGGAAGGGATCAGGTGGTTCACTCTTGCTATTGTC
>JACCDZ010892830.1_pt1 | contig 75296 bp, 54 predicted proteins | sample 7449551 | NCBI WGS metagenome assembly JACCDZ01 (sample SAMN15323452, study PRJNA562643) | freshwater metagenome | isolation source: river surface water | place: USA:Blue River Watershed | collected 2017-08-18
CGAGGCCGACGCCGGCGCCGCTCCACGTCCCGAGCAGTCGCGCGGCCCCGAACGCCGCGACGACCGCGGCGGCCCGCGCGGCGATCGTCCGCGTTTCGAGGGCGCGCGTCGTGACGATCCCCGCGGTCCGCGCCGCGAGGGTGGTTTCCAGGGCGGCGAGCGTCGCGACTTCCGCGGCCCGCCCCGCGAGCCCGCCGGTCCCTACGTCAGCCCTTTCTTCAGCGTCACCTTTTATCCCGAGGACAACAGCTTCAAGGTCCTCTCCGACGCGATCCGCAAGTCCTGCCGCACGTTCGAGCTGTTCTACATCGCGAAGTCGGTCGTGGAGAAAAACGACCGCTTTGTCGCGGTGGTGCAGCGCATCACCCCCGGCTCCAAGCCCGCGGCTCCCGCCGCGGAAGGCGCATCCGAGGCCCCCGTCACGCCTTCGGTGAAGCCCGCTCCCTTCTACATCTCGGTGCCGGACGGTCTTCCCTTCGAGACCGAGGACGCGGCCATCTCGCACGTGCTGGAGAAACATCTCGGGCTGTTCTTCGACACCGCCGAGGTCGAGGTCGAGGCGCCGAAGGGCAATTTCCAGGTCGTCAACCGCTGCACGATCACCGGAACGCTTCTCGCCCCGCCGAATTATCACCGCTACAACCAGATCGTGGCGCAGCACCATGCGGCGAACATCCGCATGCCGCTGGAGGCCTATAAGGCGAAGATCGAGACCGTGCGCGATCCCGAGGTCGTCGCCCAGTGGCTCGAGAAGATGAAGAAGGCCACCCGCTATACGTGGAAGCCCGCGCCCGCCAAAGGCTCGGCCGCCAAGGCCGCCGCCGCAGCCGAGGCGGCGTCCGCCGTCGCTCCGATCGAGGGTGAAGAAGCCGCCGCGGCGCCCGCCGCCGAGCAGGCCCCGGTCGAGGCCGCGCCCGCCGGTCCTTCCTTCGATTCCATCGAGGAGGCTCGCCACCACCTGTTGACGACCGCGCGCGAGCGCGTCGTGCGCATCGTCGAGCAGCTCCGTTTCCCGGGCCGCATCCTCGAGAACATCCCGGCGACGAGCGAGATTCGCCGCGCGGTCGAGGGCGCCCTCGCCGCCCAGCGTCGTTTCCCGTTGGATACGGCCAACGCCCTACGCGGCCGTCTGCGTCGCGAGCATTTCACGATCTTCAAGAAAGGCTCCAAGGGCATCAGCTATGTCTGCGCGGTGAAGCGCCGTTTCCGCGTGCCGGGCCAGGTGTTCTCCGAGTCGCTCAGCGCGCTCATCGCCTTCATCGAGGGCAACCCGATGGTGAAGGAGAGCGAGCTCGCCCAGCGCCTGCTCAATCTCGCCCCGCGTCCCGCGCCCGTCGAGGGTCAGGCTCCCGAGCCGATCCCCGCCGAAGAGCAGGAGAAGCTGACCCGTCTGAAGGGGGATCTGCGTTATCTGGTGAAGGAGGGCTACGTCACCGAGTTCGTCGACGGCTCGCTCTTCTGCCCGCCGCCGATGGTCGAGGCGCGCAAGCGCGAGATCGAAGCGTCGGACGTGGATCCGGAAAACTTCCCCGAGGCGCCCAAGCCCGCCGCCGCCTCCGAGCCCGCCGCCGAAGCCGCGCCGGCTTCCGACGCGGCCTCCGAGCCGCCGTCCGCCAGCTAAGCTCAAGCTTGGCCCGCAATCATCGCAGCCCCGGCCGGCAGGCCGGGGCTTTTTTGCGGAGGTGAAGCGCGCTCGGGTGCGGGCGAGGAGCCCGACGACCGGCGTTCGACCGGCGTTGGCCCGACTTTTCCTGCCGGGCGAGATTCATGGACAAGGGCGAGGCTTCCTTGGCGCGGTTCGGGTGGATCGACGCAGACCGCGGCGTTTGTCTTTTCCCGGGTCGGGCCGATGGTCGGGCAGTCGGTTAACGCCTGTGCCGCAGGCGGCTGGGAAAAGAAAAACCCCGGCGTGGCGGCCGGGGTTTTAAGTGGTGGTGCGAGCTGGAGTCGAACCAGCGAACTGCGAGGCAGAATTGATTTACAGTCAACGTCCTTTGGCCACTTGGATATCGCACCAAAAACGGGGACGCGGAACTTCGCGACCGAGCGCGGGGAGTTCAAGGAGTTTTTATCGGGATTTTTCGTCGCCTTTCCGCGGCCGGGTCGGGATGGCTCACAGCAAACCGCCGCGGCGGAAACTGTAGTAGCCGATTCCCAGCGGATCGAGCGCCGCATCACCGAGGATCACATGGTCGTGGAGGCGCAGGTCGACGATGTCGGAGGCACCGCGCAGCTGGCGGGTGACGGTGACGTCGGCGGAGCTGGGTTGCGGGTCTCCGCTGGGGTGGTTGTGGGCGAGGATGATGGCGCTGGCCCCTTCGCGAACGGCCTCGCGCAGCACCTCCGCGGGGCGCACGAGCGTCTGCCGGCTGGTGCCGGAGGTGAGCTCGGTGCAGCGGAGCACGCGGTTGCGGGTGTTGAGCGACACGACCCAGCACTTTTCCACCTCAAGGCCGAGCGCGCGCGGGCGAAGGTAGGCGTAGATGTCGTCGGGCGAGTGAAGTTCGGGCGGGAGTTGCCGTTCCGCTCCGAGGACCCGGCGGGCCACCTCCATCACGGTGCAGAGCTGGAGGGCTTTGACGCGTCCGATGCCTTTCAAGCGGCGGAAATCGGCTTGGCGCCAGCGGGTGAGGGCATGGAGCGAGCCGGCTTCGGCGAGGAGCCGCGAGGCGAGGCTCATCACATCGTGTCCGCGTGTGCCGCTGCGCAAGAGCAGGGCGAGGAGCTCGGCGTCCGCGAGCGTGCCGACCCCGTGGGCGAGCGCGCGTTCCTGCGGGCGTTCGCCCTCCGCAAGCGAGCGAAGGCGATTGGGCGGGGCGGGGGCGAGGCTCGGCGGAGGATTTTCGCTCATGCAGGGCTTTTGCGACGAGCAAAAGCGCGAAGAGCGAAAGAACGAAAACAAAAAACGCCGCCCGGAGGCGGCGTTTTTCGGCGAATCAATTGTGGGCGACTCCGGACTCCTGGTAGACGCCGAGGTGGCGGTAGCGCTCGTAGCGCGCGTCGAGCAGCTTGGTCGAGCTGAGGGCGCGGAGGTCGTTGAGATGTTTCTGGATGGAATATTTCAGGGTCGCGGAGGCCTGCGCGGGGTCGTTGTGCGCGCCACCGAAGGGCTCGGGGATGACCTCGTCGACGACGCCGAGTTTTTCCAGCACGTCGGCGTTGAGCTTGAGGGCTTCGGCGGCCTTGGGGGCGGCGGACGGATCCTTCCAGAGGATGGCGGCGCAGCCCTCGGGGGAGATGACCGAGTAGTAGCTGTTGTCGAAGATCAGCACGCGGTCGGTGACGCCGATGCCGAGCGCGCCGCCGGAGCCGCCTTCGCCGACGACGATGGAGATGGTGGGCACGTCGAGAAGGGCCATTTCGCGGAGGTTTACGGCGATGGCCTCGGAGACGTGGCGTTCCTCGGAGCCGAGGCCGGGGTAGGCTCCCGGAGTGTCGATGAAGGTGAGGACGGGAAGGTTGAACTTCTCGGCCAGCTTCATGAGGCGCAGGGCCTTGCGGTAGCCCTCGGGTTGGGGCATGCCGAAGTTGCGCGCGATTTTCTCCTTGGTGTCGCGGCCTTTTTGCTGGGCGACGATCATGACGGGCTGGCCGTCGAAGAAGGCGGTGCCGCCGACGAGGGCGCGGTCGTCGCCGAACTGGCGATCGCCGTGCAGCTCTTGGAAGCCGGTGCACATGAGCGCGACGTAGTCGAGGGCGTAGGGGCGCTTGGGGTGGCGGGCGATTTGCACGCGCTGCCAGGGAGTGAGGCTGGAGTAGATTTCGCGCTGGGTGGCGGCGATCTTCTTCTCGATCGCGGCGATCTCCTTGCCGAGGTCCAAGTTGTTCTCGAGCGATTGCTTGCGGAGCTGCTCAAGCTGGGCGCTCAAGTCGCGCAGGGGTTTCTCGAACTCGAGCGTGTAAGTCGTGGCTTCCATGAAGGTGGGCAGGGAGAAACGGCGGAGGCTGGGCGGCGGCGGGGGCGCTGTCAACGGGGGCGCGGCTTGGTCCGGGCGCGGGTCACGACCTGCCAATCGACGGCGAAATGCCCCGATTCGCGTCAAAGTCGCAGGGGACGAGGGCTTCTTCCGTTCCGCCCCTTGGCAAGCGAAGGGCTTTATGCACCATCCCCGGCGATGTTCATCGACGAGTGCGTGATTAAAGTGAAAGCCGGCGACGGCGGGCGCGGTTGCGTGTCCTTCCGGCGCGAGAAATACGAGCCGTGGGGCGGACCCAACGGCGGCGACGGAGGCAAGGGCGGCGATGTCATCCTCGTCGGCGACGACGACACGAACAATCTCATCGACTACAAATACAAGCCGCACTGGAACGCCGAGAAGGGCGAGAACGGCCAGGGCAAGGACTGTCACGGCCACGTGGGCAAGTCCGCCTATCTGAAGATGCCGCTCGGCACCATTGTCATCAACGAGGAGTCGGGCGCGGTCGTCGCCGAGATCACCGAGGACGGCCAGCGGGTCGTGCTCTGCGCCGGCGGAAACGGCGGCTGGGGCAATCCGCATTTCAAGTCCTCGATCAATCGCGCGCCGCGCACCGCGTTGCCCGGAAAGCCCGGCGAGACGGGCGACTTCCGTCTCGTCTTGAAGTCCATCGCCGACGTCGGCCTCGTGGGCTTCCCCAACGCCGGCAAGTCCTCGCTCACCCGCGCCATCACCAAGGCGCGTCCGAAGGCCGCCGCCTATCCCTTCACCACGCTGCATCCGCAGATCGGCGTGATCGAGTATCCGGAAAACTACGACCGCCTGCTGCTCGCCGACGTGCCCGGGCTCATCGCCGGCGCGAGCGAGAACCGCGGCCTCGGCCACCGCTTCCTCCGCCACATCGAGCGCTGCACCTTGCTCATGTTCCTCATCGACATGGCCGGCACCGACGATCGCGACCCCCGCGAGGACTACGCCACGCTGCTCGCCGAGTTGAAGGCCTACGATCCCAAGCTCCTCAAGAAGCCCCGCCTCGTCGTCGCCAACAAGGTCGACCTCCCGGAGTCGAAGAAGAACCTCACCGCCTTCAAGAAGAGGCACAAGGTCGATATCCTCAAGATCTCCTGCCTCAGCGGCGAGGGGCTCGACGAGTTGAAGCAGGCGATCCGGGCCCGCGTCATCAAGCACGGCGGCAAGCCGCGCGTGATGTCCCGCCCCCGCGCGGTCGTCTGAGCGGGCCCGTTCCCGAATCCTTCGCATACCGTCACCTCGCCCGGAAAACCCTCCCTTCCGCATGGCCGAAACCACCGCTCCCTTCTCCGTGTCGCCCGCGCCGGCGGAGATCCGCTCGCTTTTGATGCGGGCGAACCGGCTCCTCGGCGCCAGCCTCGTGGAAGCCAATCTCGTCACCGTGGACCAGCTCGAGAGCGCGAACGAGAAGCTGCTCGAGCTGATCGCCGGCGGCGCTCCCCGCCAATGCACGCTGCTCGGCGTCCTGGCCTACGACTTGAAGGTCGTGAAGGAGGAGGACGTGCTTCAATATTGCGTGGACGAGCACGGCATCGGCCTCGTCGACCTGCATGTCTACGAAGGCGCGGACGAGGTGCGCGCGAAGCTCAATCATGCCGCCTGCTGGGCCACTTGGACGGTGCCCTTCGACCGCGACGAGGATTTCACGCTCGTGGCCTCCGCCTACTATCTCAGCCCCGCCGTCCGGACCTTCTGGGAGAAGCAACTCGGCGGCCAGGTCATCTGGTATGGCACCACCTTGGAGGCCGTGGCCGACACCTTGGAACGCCTCGCGACGAGCAAACCCTGAGCGGCGCGAACACCCTTTTCCCTTTTCGGCCATGCCGCTTGGCAAACTTCAGCTTCAGATCGTTCAGCAACTCGAGAAACAGGGACGGCTGTCCTCCGACCAGATGGCCGCGCTCGCCTCGCGCCCCGACGAGGTGTCGGGCGAGGAGCTGGACAAGCTCCTGCGCGACCAGCACTCGATCACCGCGACCCAGCTCTTTGTCGCCAGGGCCCGCGCCTACCACCTCGCGCCTTTCTTCGCGGCGAAGTTTCGCGTCTCCGGCTCCACCTACGAACGCGTTCCCCAGGAGTTCTGTCAGGAAAATCTCTGCCTGCCCGTGGGCTACGCCGGCGACACGCTGTTGCTCGCCGTCGCGAATCCCTTCGACCTCGCCGTCCCGCAAAAGGTCGCCGAGCTGACCGGCAAGCGCGTGGTGCGCCTCCTCGCCCGCGAGAAGGACATCCAGGACAAGTTCGCCAAGGAGCAAAGCCGCCCCGCCGGCTTCGACGACGTCGTCGGCGCGATCGGCGCCGAATACGGCATCGACGAAGGGGAAAGCGCCGAGGCCGATGTCACCGAGGACTCCGCCCCCATCGTCCAGCTGGCCAACCGCGTCATCGAGGACGCCTACTACTCCGGCACCTCCGACATCCATATCGAGCCCTGGGAAAAAGAGATCGTCGTGCGCTACCGCATCGACGGCGTCTGCCAGGAGAAACTCCGCCTCCCGCACAAGGTCGGCCCGGCGCTCATCGCCCGCCTGAAGATCATGTGCAACCTCGACATCGCGGAGCGTCGCCTGCCCCAGGACGGCCGCATCGTTTTCAAGCACTACACCAAGAAAGGCATCGACGTCGACCTGCGCGTCTCCACCGCGCCCCTCAATTACGGCGAGGGCGTCGTCATGCGTATCCTCGACAAGCAGAAGTCCACGCTGCCGCTCACCGCGCTCGGCTTCTCCGAGGAAAACCTGACCCGTTACCGCGAGTGCATCCGCCAGCCCTACGGCATGATCCTCCACTGCGGTCCCACGGGTTCGGGCAAGTCGATGACGCTCTACTCCGCGCTCGGCGAGATCAACGCCCCCGACATCGTCATCCGCACCGCGGAGGATCCGATCGAATACACGCTGCCCGGCATCAACCAGATGCAGATGCACCGGCAGATCGGGCTCACCTTCGCGAGCGCCCTTCGCGCCTATCTTCGCCAGGACCCCGACATCATCCTCGTGGGCGAGATCCGCGACCAGGAGACCGCGGGCATCGCCGTCGAGGCCGCGCTCACCGGCCACTTGCTCATCTCGACGCTCCACACCAACGACGCGCCGAGCACCGTCGCCCGCCTCACCGACATGGGCATCGAGCCTTTCATGATCAGCTCCTCGCTGCTCTGCGTCTGCGCCCAGCGCCTCATGCGCCGCGTCTGCAAGACCTGCAAGGTCGCCCACGAGCCGGTCGGCCGGGAAAAGGAGCTGCTGGAAAACGCCATCGGCTGGTCGGGCCAGATCTTCAAGGCCAACGCCAAGGGCTGCCCGAAGTGCAACAGCACCGGCTACAAGGGCCGCGTCGGCATCCACGAGCTCATGGTCACCAACGGCGAGTTGATCGAGGGCATCAACAAGGGGCTCGAATCCGCCGAGTTGAAGAAAATCGCGATGCGCGGCGGCATGAAGACCCTGCACCAGGACAGCATGCTCAAGGTGAAGGAGGGGCTCACCACTCTCGAGGAGGCCATCGCGACGGTGCCTCCAGACCTCACCTGATCTCGTCCCGGCCGGATCGCGCCCGCTTCAGCCACTCGCGCGGGGAGGCGCCGCATTCGGAAGAGAAGGCACGGGAAAACGAGCTCGCCTCGCTGTAGCCGAGGTAGCTCGCGATCCGCTCCAGTTTCCACCCGTCCCGCAGGCAGCGTCCGGCCGCCGCCATCCGCAGCCGTGTGCATTCGATCTTCGGAGAGCGTCGTCCCGCCGCGGCGAAGAGCCGGCGCAGATGCGCCGGCGACACCCCCGCGGCCTTCGCCACTTCCGCCGCCGACGGATTCTCGCCGATGTTCTCCTCGAACCAGTGCAAGGCGTGCTCGACTCGATCCAGGCTCGGTCCCGGCGCCGGGACGGGCGCCGCGCGGTCGAGCACGAGCAACGCGATCTCGATCAGCACCTGCTCCAGCTTCAAGGCGAGTCGCGGATCGTTGTCCGCATGCGCGCGGCGAATCTCGTCCAGGCGCGCCCGATGCTGGCGGCACTCGGACTCGCTCAATCGAATGATGTGCGTTTTTGCCTGATTCACCGTCGCGGCCAGCTCCGCCGGCACGGTGCGGAAATGCAGCACGAACACCTCCGCGGTCCCCGCCCCCTCGTCCGTCCAGCCATGCGGGGAGTCGGGGTGCGAGACGTAGAGGCGGGCGCCGGCGTCCTTTTCGTCAATGGGATCGAGATTATCCGGGCGGGCGCGGCCTCGTAGCACCCATTGCAACTCCCAGAAGCCGCGCGGTCGCCCCAGAATCGGTCTCAGTCCGTAGGTGCGAGCGCCCTGTCCGAGGTAGGCGAGGTTCGTGGGCGCGCGCATGATGCGCGTTTTTGTCAAATGTGTGCGCGCTCCCGCAATGGCCAAAAAGACGTGGCGGGACTATTTTGACGTCGCCCCGAAACGCCCCGACCGCGGAGCCGTCCGCGCCTTGGCGATGAATCACGCCCGACGCGCGTATCCCTCGTTTTTTTTCACCATGAAACCCCTCTTCGCGCCCCTCTGGCTCACATTCGTGTTTGGTCTCTGCGCCTTTTGGTTGGGCGGCTGTGCGATTTCCCCGTCTGCGGGATCGTCCGGCTCCGCCTCCTTCCGCTTGATCACCGCGCCCAAGACCCTGCGCTCCGACGAGGTCACCCTCGTGTGGGACAAGCCGGAAGGGCGCGCCGGCTTGAGCTATCAGGTGCTGCGCGACGGCCTCCCGCTCGCCACCACCGCCAAGACCTACTTCACCGCGAAGGGTCTCGTTCCGGAGCGCGATCATGTGTTCACGGTTCGCACGCGCGACACGGGCGGACACGTCTTCGCCAGCAACGCGCTGCCTGTGCGCACCCTCGCCCGGGAGCCGGTCGTCTCCGTGCGCGATCACGGCGCGGTGGGGGACGGCAAGACGCTCGACACCCGAGCGCTCCAATCCGCGATCGACGCCTGCCCGAAAGGCGGGATCGTCCGCATTCCGGAGGGCGTCTTCCTTTCCGGGGCCCTTTACCTGAAGAGCGACCTGACGCTCGAGATCGCCAAGGGCGGCGTCCTCAAGGGCAGCGCCGATCCGAAGGATTATCTGCCGTTCAACCTGAACCGTTTCGAGGGCTGGGAAATGGAAACCCACGCGAGTCTTCTCAACGCGGGCCGCCTTGATCGGGCGGGTCCGGCCAACGTGCGCAACATCAGCATCCGGGGCGAGGGCACGATCTCGGGCGGAGGCCGCGGTCTCTCCGACGCCGTCATGAGGCTTTACGCCAAGCGCGTGGACGGCCTGCGCGCCCGCGGGCGTCTGATCCTCCTCATGAACGCCGAAAACGTGGAGATCTCCGGTCTCCGGATCGAGGAGTCCCCGTGCTGGACGATCCACTACATCTATTCCGAGGGGATCAGCCTCCACGGTCTCGACATCCGCAGCGACGTGCACAACGGCGACGGCATCGATCCCGACTCGTCCCGTGACTCCTTCATCTTCAACTGCCGCTTCGACACCGGCGACGACTGCATCGCGATCAAGTCCGGCAAGAATCCCGAGGGCAACGTGGTCGGCCGCCCGACCGTCGGCGTGCGCGTCTTCGACTGCATGTTCACCCGCGGCCATGGCATCTCCATCGGCAGCGAGATGTCGGGCGGCGTGCGCGACGTCCTGGTCGAGGACTGCGTCGCCGGGGCGCTGCTGCATGGCATGCAGATCAAGGGCACCAAGGAACGCGGCGGCTTCGTCGAGAACGTCACGGTGCGCAACTGCGACCTCCAACAGATCACCATCTACACCGAACTGCCCTACAACAACGACGGCGAGGGCGCGCCCGCGCAGCCCTTCTTTCGCGACTTCGTTTTCTCGGACATAGATCTGTCCAAGGCCGACCCGAAAAAGCCGGCGATCATCGTCAACGGATTCCCCGCCGACGGCCATCGCACGAAAAATGTGCGGATGAGTGACATCCGGCTGCCCGCGGGCGCGGCGGTGAAGATCGACCGCGCCGAGGATGTCGCGATATCGGGCGTCCGGACCGTGGACGGCAAGGCGCCGACCTACGAGATCACACGGTCTGAACGCGTGGCCTATTGATCGGAGTCGTCGCCTGGTCTTTCACGCCTTCGCCCCATGATTCCCGTTCCCCGCGTGGTTGTTTTTTCGCTTCTGCTTTCGGCGGCCGGCTCCGCGTCCTCGTGCGCGAACGTGTCCGACGGCATCCGGGAAAACTCCCTGCCTCGCCGACGGTCGATCGCGGACGCCGGCGCGGTCGGCGACGCCGCGACCCTCGCCACGAGCGCGATCCAGGCGACCATCGACCGGCTCGCCTCCGAGGGCGGCGGCACGGTGGTCGTGCCGGCGGGCGTCTTCGTCAGCGGCGCGCTTTTTTTCAAGCCCGGCGTGAATCTCCACCTGGAGAAAGACGCGGTGCTGCGTTGCTCGACCGACCAGACCCACTTCCCCCCGCGCCGCACGCGCATCGAGGGGCACTTCGAGGAACGCTTTAGTCCGGCCCTGGTCAACGCGGACGGCTGCGACGGCTTTCGCATCGACGGCGAAGGCGTCCTCGATGGCGCCGGCCGGTCGATCTGGGACGAATTTTGGAAACGGCGCCGCGCGTCGACCGATCCCCGGAATTTCGCTAATCTCAGCGTCGCACGCGCCCGTCTGGCGCTGATCGAGAACTCGCGCGGCGTCGTGATCGACGGGGTGACGTTCAAGGACTCCCAGTTCTGGAATCTGCACCTCTACCGTTGTCGTGAGGTGCGGGTGAAAAACGCGCGGTTTCTCGTGCCCGACGACTACAAGCAGGCTCCGAGCACGGACGGCATCGACATCGACAGCTGCCAGGACGTGACCGTCCAAGGCTGTTATTTCTCGGTGACCGACGACTGCGTGGCGATGAAGGGATCGAAAGGCCCCTTGGCGCTCGAGGACTCGGCCAGCCCGCCCGTCGAGCGGGTGCGCGTCATAGACTGTCATTTTCGGCGCGGCCACGCCGCCGTCACCCTCGGCAGCGAGGCGACGGTCGTTCGCGATGTCGTGGTGGAAAACTGCCGCGTGACCGGCGCGATGTCGGTGGTCAACTTCAAGCTGCGCGCCGACACGCCCCAGCGCTACGAGGACGTTCTTATCCGCGAGCTCACGCTCGAGGCTTCGCGTGGCGCCTTGGTCTCGATCCAGCCGTGGAAACAATATACGGATCTGCGCGGTCTGCCGCCGCCGCGCTCGGTGGTCCGCAATCTGACGATCTCCGGCGTTCGCGGGACCTACGGCTCCTTTGGGACGATCCAGGGCAATCCCGGCCAGACCGAAATCGACGGCGTCACCCTGGAGGCCATCGATCTTCGCCTGGATTCCACGAAGCTCGACGCGCGGGAGGTGAAGAACCTCCGCCTGAGGAATGTCATGATCAACGGCGAGCCGGTGGCGCGCTGATCGCCGAAATCGGGGAGTTGGTCTCTTTGTCGTTCTCGCTCTTTCATCCGTCCCATGTTCGCCCACGTCTACCGTCCCCTTTTGGTTTGGCTTCTGGTCGGTTTGCTTCCGCCGCTGCTGGCCGCCGCGGAGAGGGCGATGCCGCCAGCGCTCGTCGTCTCCCTGGCCGGCGAGTGGGCCTTCCAGCGGGATCCGGGCGAGATAGGCATGAACGAGCGGTGGTATATGACCAAGCCCCGCGAACGCGTCGTCCTGCCCGGCGCCACCGACTTTGTCGGCGCCGCGTGGTATCAGCGCGAGGTGGACATTCCCGAGTCGTGGCGGGGCAAGCGCGTCCTGTTGTTTCTTGAGCGCACCCAGGCGGCCACGGCGTGGGTCGACGAGACCGAGGTGGATTCGCAGGACGGTTCGGTCTCGGGTGCGGCCCTGGACCTGAGCGCGGACATCACGCCCGGCCGGCGGCGCCTCACGCTTTGCATCGACAACAAGAAGACGCCGGCCGCCGCCTTTCTGGATGCGAAAAGCCGGTCGTTGAAAAACGGGAACGGCGTCCTGGGCCGGATCGAGTTGCGCGCGACCGATCCCGGCGCGACCGACGACTTGATGCCGGTGCCCGACACGTCCGCGCCCGTCGCCGCGGTGCGGCCCCCGGGACCGCCTTCCTCGCTGCGTGTGAACGACGTTGTCCGTCCCGTCGGCACCGGGGCGGACGTCTGTTTCGGTTGGTTGGTGAACGACCCGGATTCGGACGAGATCCAGACCAGCTACCGGATCCTCGTAGCATCCTCGCCGGAGAAGCTTGCCGCCGGTTCCGCCGATGTCTGGGACAGCGGCAAGGTCGCGAGCCGGGCGCAGAACCACGTGCCTTTCGGCGGCCGGCCCCTGGAGAGCGGACATCGCTATTTCTGGGCTGTTCGCACCTGGGACAAGGACGGACACGAAGGCCCCTTTTCCGTCCCCGCGGTCTTCGACGTCGGGCTGTTGGAAAACAAAGACTGGGCGGGCGCCTCCTGGATCCGTCGCGCTAGCGCCGAGGCCGACGATTACACCTACTACCGGAAGCGCGCCGAGTTGCCGGCCAAGCCGATTCGCCGCGCCGTCGCGTATATCTCGGCCACGCACAAATACGCGCTGCACGTGAACGGCGTGCTTGTCGGCAAGGGGCCGGCCTACCAGCACCCGCAGTATCAATATTACAACGCGCACGACATCACGACGCTCTTGCGCGCGGGGGCGGCGAACCAGTTCGCGGTGTTCACGCATTGGTTCGGCGGCGGGCAGGGACGGCCGGCCGGCGAGCGCGGGTTGATCGCGAAGATCGTGGTGGACTACGACGACGGCGAACGGAGCGAGATCGGCACCGACGCCACCTGGCGGCAGAGCCGCGCGGAGGCCTGGGTGATCGACGATCTTGTGCATCGGAATCGCGGCGAGGGCGTGGGTTACGTCGAGCGGATCGACGCGCGCAAGCTGCCTCGCGACTGGGCCGCGCTGGATTTCGACGACGACGCCTGGCCGGCCGCGACCGTGATCGGTCCTCAGCCGACGGCGCCGTGGAGCGGGGCGCTTCACCCGGATCTGACTCGCATCGAGGAGACGGTCGTCGCCCCCGCGTCGATCAAGGCCCTGGGCGAGGGAAGGTATCTGGTCGATCTGGGCAAAACCTACGCGGGCATGCCGCGCATCCGTTTTTCGGGCGGCGCGCCCGGCGCGGAGGTGTCGATGCGCGGCGCGGACACGCTCGGCTCGTCCGGCGAGATCGCGAAGGACGCGAAGTCCCAGTCCACGCTCATGGAATATCGGGCGACCTTGGATGGCGGCTCCTTCGTCTTTGAGCCGGTCGAATATCTCGGGATGCGCTACTTCCAAATCGACAACGCGCCCATGCCGGTGACGGCGGAGAATTTCTCGTTTATCGTGCGCCACAGCCGGCTCGTCGACGCGGCCTCCGATTTCGCATCGTCCGACGCCACGCTGAACGCCGTCTGGGCGCTGATGAAGCACTCGCTCTTGACCTGCGCGCAGGAGGAGTTCGTCGACACCCCCACGCGCGAGAAGGGCGGCTTCCTGCTCGATGGCGCGGCGCAGAGCGGCGTCGCGATGCCGGTGTTGAACGAGCGTCCCCTTACCCGCCGCGCGTTGTCGGAGTTTCTGCGTTCGATGGAGCAGCACTGGTCGAAACCGGCCGACCGCGGGCGCATCAACGCCGTTTATCCCAATCGGGACGGGGCGCGGGACATTCCGGATTTCACCCAGGCTTTTCTGGTTTGGGTGTGGGCCTACTACACCGAGACTGGCGACCGCGCGTTTCTCCGGGAAAACTACTCTAAGCTGAAGGACGTCGCCGACTACGTGGCGCGTCACATCGATCCGGCCACCGGGCTGGTGACCAGGCTCACGGGCGGCTCCGGCGCCTACCAGTTCGGCATCGTCGACTGGCCGGCGAGCATGCGCTTCGGCTACGACATGAACACGGTCGCGCGGACGGTGATCAACGGCTGGGCCTACGCGGACTTCGACGTGATCGCGAAAATCGCCGCGGAGCTCGGCGAGCCATCGGATCGCGACGCCTATCGCGCGCGCGCCGAGGCGCTCAAAATCGCGATCAACGCGCGTCTCCTCGGGCCGGATGGAGTCTATATCGACGGACTTCTGGCGGATGGCGTGCCGAGTTCCCACGCTTCGCAGCATGCCAACATGTTTCCGCTCGCGCTGGGCATCGTGCCCGAAGGGACGCGTGCGGCGGTGGTCGAGCACGTGAAAGAGAAAGGCATGAGCGTGGGCATGGTGACGGTCGGCTGGCTGATCCGCGCTCTGGGTGAGGCGGAGCAGGGACCGGCCTTGCTCGATCTCTACACGAACGCGTCCCGGCCCGGCTGGGCGAAGTGTCTGGCGAGCGGGGCGACGGCGACCTGGGAGGCTTGGGACGCGGATCGGACGGGGGACAGCCTCTCGCATGCGTGGGGCGCGGCCGGTCTGGAGGGGCATGTGCGCCACGTGCTCGGGATCCGGCCGCTGGCGCCGCAATATGAGCGCGTGTTGATCAAGCCCCTGGACTTCGGCGAAAAGCTGGAGTGGGCGCTTGGCCGGATCGCCACGGATCGGGGGGCGATCGCCGTCGCTTGGAAACGGCTGCCCAATGGCTACGAACTGGAAGTGAGGTTGCCGGCGAACGTGACGGCCACGGTGGAACTGCCGGCGGGCGAAGGCACGACCCCGTCGGAGTTGACGTTGGATGGCGTTCCGGCGCGCAGGGTTCTCCGGGGTGGTCGTCTACTGCTGGAGGGCCTCGGCTCGGGCGGGCACAGGATCATCCGCCGCGACGCCTTGGCGGCGGAGGCGAGGTAGGGCGGGCGTGGGAGCCGCGGTCTCAGCCGCGGCGCTGGCGCCACGCGAGCCAGACGACGGCCGCTGCGATGAGGTCGGTGCTCGCGACGGCGAGGCGCAAGGGAACGGGTAGGGGCAGCGGCAGGACGAGCACGAGCAGCGCGGCGCCGAGGAGAAAAAACATCGTGACGCGCAGGAGGCGCAGTTTGGCGGCGGGATCGGTCATGGCGAAAGAGGATCAGGGCGCCACGGGCAGGCGGAGACGCATGGTGGTGCCGCCGGGGCCGGTGGCGTGCAGCGAGATGTCGCCGTGGTGCGAGAGCAGGATGCGTTTGGCGATCGCGAGCCCCAGGCCGGTGCCGTCGGCCCGCCCGGAAAGGAAGCTGTCGAAAATGTGGTCGGCGATCTCGGAGGGCACGCCGCCGCCGGTGTCCACGACATCGATCACGGCCTGCCGGACGCCCTCGTGCTCCTCGACGAAGGCGCGGACGACGATGGCGCCGCCCTGGGGCATGGCGTGGGTGGAGTTGAGCAAAAGATTGAGGAGCACCTGCTGGAGCTGGCCCTTGTGGACGTCGACGTGGACGGGTTTTTCCGGCGGGTCGAATCGCAGCCGGATCTTGCTCTGCGCGAGCTTGAGACGGATGAGGACGAGCGTGTCGCCGATGATGTCGGCGAGGGACCAGCGGGAGTGGAGCGAGGAGGGGGCCTTGGCGAACTGGAGCACGCGCGAGACGATGGCCTCGAGCTGGTCGAGTTTTTCGCCGATCACGCGGACGTCGGTGCGGCGCGGGTCGTCCTCGGGGAAGTCGAGACCAAGGTAGCCATAGAGGAGCTTGATGACGGTGAGCGGATTCCGGATCTCGTGGGCGATCTCGGCGGCGAGCAGGCCGAGCGTGGTGAGCTGCTCGTTTTTGCGCAGGGTGTCCTCGCTTTGGAAAACGCGGGTGTAGAGACGCGAGTTTTGCAGCGTGACGGCGGCGAGGCTGGAGAAGGCGGAGAGGAGGCGCTTTTCGTCGTTGTTGTAGCGGTGGGGCTGGTCGGTGAAGACGCAAAGGATGCCGACCGCCTCGTTTTCCCAGAACATGGGGACGGCGAGGAGGGATCGCAGCGAGGGATGGCGCGGGAGATCGACGACGTCGATGAACTCGGGGGACTGGACGTTGATGAACTCGAGGTGCCGGCGCGTGGCGAGGCAGGCGCCGACGAGGCAGGATTCCAACGGCAGGTCGCCCTCCGGCAGGCGCGCCTCGGGCTCGCCGGCGAGGGAGACCGCGCGGAGGCAGCGGCGGGCCGGGACGTATTCGAAGAGCAACGACGCGCGGGCGGAGAGCAGGCCGAGGGTGTCGCGCGTGATGGCGTCGTGCAGTTCCTGGCGCTCGAGCTTGGTGACGAGGGTGAGGCCGGCGGAGACGAGGTTCTCCAGCTGGCGGGCCTTGCCGCGCAGGTGTTGCAGCTGCCAGAGGCGGAGGAGCACGTGGGTGCTCTCGGCGGCGAGGGTGACGAGGTCGGCGAGATGTCGCGCGGTGAAGCCGCCGACCGTGTCGCTGTCGAGGTTGATGACCCCGATGATCTGGCCGTTTTCTGGGATGAGGGGGGCGGTGATCTCGGAGCGGACCTCCGGGCGGACGGGAATGTAGCGCGGGTCGGCGCGGACGTCGGCGACGAGCTGGGGGCGTCCGTGGAAGGCGACCCAGCCGGTGATGCCCTGGCCGGGGCGGAGGGCGACCTCGTCGATGTCGGCCGGCATGCCTTGGTGAACCTCGATCTCGAGTTTTCCGCTGTCGGGGTTGAGGAGGGAGATGGTGCCCGAGGAGGCGGAGAAATGCGCGATGGCGAGGCGGAGGATCTCGATCAAGGCGGCGTGCGGGCTCTCCGCCGTCGCGGCGAGCCGGCTGATCGCATGCAGGAGCGCGGGATCCGTTGCGGACGAGGGAGCGGAGGAGGCGGCGGGCGAAGGCGAGGTCGAATCCACGGCGCGGAGTGTGGGCGCCCCGGCGGGGGCGTAAAGCGCGCGCGTCTCGCGGAGGGGGGCCGTGGGAGTCGTCATGGGGCGTCCAAGGTGTTTCGAAGCAAGGAAACGCCGGGGCGGGCATGGTGGAAACGCGCGAATCCCGGGCCGGCGCGGCGTGGGGTTGAAGGGCGCGAGGCCTTATGTTTTCTCCGCGGCATGGGCTCCCTGTTCTATTTGCGGGTGAACGATCGCCTGGAGTTGCGGCAGCGCGCGCCGGAGGACGCGGAGGAGTTGTTCGCCTTGACGGAGGCCAACCGGGCGAAACTGCGCGAATGGCTGCCTTGGTTGGACGCCTGCACGAAGGTGGAGCACACGCGCGCGAACATCGAAAGCACGCTGCGTCAGGCGGAGGCCGGCACGGGGCTGGCGATTTGCTTGTGGCACGATGGCCGGATCGCCGGCGTCGGGGGTTACAACGTCATCGATCGCGCCAACCTGACGGGGCACATCGGTTATTGGCTGGGCGCGGAGTTCGAGGGGCGGGGCCTCATGACGGCTGCGAGCCGGGCGCTCGTCGCCCATGGCTTCACCACGCTCGGTTTGCGGCGCCAGACGATCGCGGCGGCGACGGGCAATGTGCGCAGCCGGGCGATCGCGGAGCGGCTGGGTTTCGTCCAGGAGGGCGTGTTGCGGGAGGCCGAGATGCTTTACGGGCGGAGTGTGGATCACGCGCTCTATGCGCAGACGGTCTCGGATTGGGCACGGGCGGGAGGCGGCGTGGGGGAGGGTGCCGGTTCGCGTCCGGTTCCCCGTGCGATGGGTGTCGCGGATTTGCGCGAGGCGCTCGCCTTGTGGAACGCGTCGGAAGGAATGGGACTGTCCGAGGAGGAGACGGAGCCGGTGCTGGCGTTTTTTTTGGCGCGCAATCCGGGCCTGAGCGCGGTGCTGCGCGCGCCGGATGGGACCCTGGCGGGCGCGGTGCTCTGCGGCCACGACGGGCGGCGCGGTTTTCTCTACCATCTCGCGGTGGCGCCGGTCTGGCGAGGGCGCGGCGTGGGGCGGGCCTTGGCGGATTTTGCGATGGCGGGTCTGCGCGCGGCGGGCATCGCCCGGGCGACGATCCTCGTTTACGCCGACAACGCGCGGGCCCGCGGATTTTGGGACAGGATGGGCTGGGCGGAACGCGACGACATTCTGATTTTGCAGGCGCGGCCGTGAACGGGGCTTCGCACCCGGCGTGTGTCGCGCGGAGAGCGGGGACGGCGGGTGTGCTTCGCTTCTTCCGAGTCGGGCGCCTTGTTCTCTTCCCGACCACCCGCCGTCCCACGTCGAGAGGTTTTTGCCTTGGCCGGACGGGTGCAAAAGATTGGGGAGGAAGGCGGGGGAAAACGGGACGAAGCCGCGGAAGCCGGGGCCAAGATGGTGCGGCTACGTCGCTTGCCGCAGGGGAGGATCCCTTCCGATGCAGGCGGGGAGGCGGCCGGTGCATTTTTTTGGGAAAAAGCGCTTGCGCTGCTTTTCCCAACCTTGCTTTCTCTCGCCTCCCATCACGCAGCTGTAGCTCAATTGGATAGAGCATCTGACTACGGATCAGAAGGTTTGGGGTTCGACTCCCTACAGCTGCGCCAATTTAAAACCCGCAATCCCAAGCGATTGCGGGTTTTTTGTTTTGCGACGACGCCTCGCTGGTCGGGCCCGGCGGCACGGGGTGCCAAGGCGGGCCGGCTCGATTCCGTCCGGCCAATAAAAAACCCGCCGTGACCAAGGTGAGGCGGCGGGTTTTTGGGGTGGTGTCCTGACCCCGACACCGAAGGGGGAAACGCTGACCGTCGGCCGGGCCGGCGGCGCGGAGAAAGAACGAGGGAGGCTCAGGCGGCTTCGTCCATCACGCGAGCGGGGTCGCGGTGACGACGGGCTTTGAAGAGCTGGGCGCGCTTGGCGAGCATGCGGTCGAGCTTGTCCATCAGGAGATCGACGGCCTTGTGGCATTCGTCGGTGGAGACGGAGGCGTTCATGTCGGGGCCGTTGATGACGATGTGGCCCTTGGCGGTGAAGCGATGCTCGACGTCCTGCTTCATGTCGCACTCGAGTTCGACGCGAACGCGGATGATGCTCTCCTCATGGCGGAAGAGGCGTTCGGACTTGTCATGCACGAACTGCTTCAGCGACGGGGTGAGTTCGAGGTGGATGCCGGATACGATGACGTCGTGGGACTTGTTCATGATTTCTTTGGGATCTGGGTTTACCTTGGCCAGAAGGGGTGCGAAGCCTGCGCGATCATTCCTATGCGCGCTCTTCGTGAAATGCTGTCCGAGTATTCCGTCATCGTCGTGACGGGGGGCTCCTCCGGAATCGGGAAGGCGTTCATCGAACACGTGTGGAAGCTGAATCCGGAGGTGGTCATTTGCAACCTTTCCCGGCGCACGCCGGACTTTTTTTTGAATCAGCTTAAGGCGCGCCAAGTCTGTGTCGATTTAAGCGACGCGGAGGCTTTGGCGCATGCGGCGGAAGCGGTGGCGGGTTGCCTTCGCGAGGACGTGAGAAAGGGCAAAGTCCTGCTGGTAAATAACAGCGGATTTGGCGGTTATGGATGTGTTGATGAGCTGGATCGCGGGCATCAACTGGAGATGATCGACGTGAACGTGCGCGCGGTCGTCGATCTCACGGCGCGGCTTCTGCCGGCGCTGCGGGAGCGGGGCGGCGCGGTGGTGAACATCGCCTCGACGGCGGCCTTTCAACCGACCGCGCACATGGCGACCTACGGGGCGACGAAGGCGTTTTTCCTGCACTGGAGTCTGGCGCTCAACGAGGAGTTGCGCGGGAGCGGAGTGCGCGCGCTGGCGGTGTGTCCGGGGCCGACGGCGACGGAGTTTTTCAAACGCGCGGGGCTGAAGCAGGGGGCGGTGAGCGACCGCTGGGGGCAGACGCCGGAGCAGGTGGTGGTCGAGTCGTTGCGCGCGCTCGCACGCGGTCGTGCGCAGGTGGTGTGCGGCTGGGGGAACTGGGCGTTGGCGGCTCTGGCCTCGCGTCTGCCGAAGCCGCTGGCGGCGCGGATCGGCGCCGCGCTGCTGGTCAAGTTTCGCGCGAGCAAGGTGGCGGCCGCCGGGGCGACGGGAGGCGGCGGCGGGTGAACGCGGAGGAGAAGAACGCCGACGCGGGCGACGACGGCACCTATGGCGGTCGTCTGCGCGTCTGCGCGTGGCCGCGGCGTGAGCAGGACACGAGCCGGGCGCGCTTGATCGCGAACGAGGAACTGCGCGCCTGGATTTTGACGGAGGACGAGGAGGTCGTGGCCTTCGGAAAGCCCGGCGACGTGGTCTGCCATCCCTCGAAGGCGGGGCCTTGGTCGAGTCTCGCCGGCGCGGTGAAGGCGGGCTTGGGCCTCGAGAAGGCGCACCTGGTTTTCCGTCTGGATCGGGAGACGAGCGGGATCGTGCTTTTCGCGAAGACGGAAAAGGCGGCGAGCCGGCTGCAGCGGGCGATGCAGGACGGGCGCATCCGGAAAACCTACCTGGCTGTATTGGTCGGAGAACTACGGGAGGAGGCCGGGCACGGGGCTGGGTGGATCGCGGTCGACCAGCCGCTGGGCGACGACGAGGCGAGCCCGGTCTTCGTGAAGACTTGCGTGCGGCCGGACGGAAAGGCGGCGCGCTCGCGTTTTCGGCCTCTGGCGACGGCGGGCGGGTTCACGCTCGCGGAGGTGAGGATCGAGACGGGGCGCAAGCATCAGATCCGGGCGCATGCGCAGTGGCTGGGGTTTCCGGTGCTGGGCGACAAGATCTACGGCCCGGACGCGCGCTGTTACCTGGAGTTTATCGACAAGGGCTGGACGCCGGCGCTGGCGGAGCGGCTTCTGTTGCCGCGCCAGGCGCTGCACTGCGCGCGGATCGCGCTGGAGGGCAACTCGGCGGGGCTGGGCGCGCAGGCGTGGCGCGCGCCGTTTACGGAGGATTTGAGGGTCTTTGTGAGGGAGCGGATGGGCGAGGCGGCGACGGACGCGTTGAACGCGTGGGAGGCGGCTTCGGCGGAGTAGGCGGCCGGTTCCCTGGAAAGCCGGGACCGGGGCGTCGGCGGCCACGCGAGAAAACAAAAAGCCCCCGGCGAACAAGCCGGGGGCGGGGGGACGCGCGGGATGCGCGGAGAGGCTCAGAGCTTGGCCTGAAGCTTGGACTTGAGGGAGTCCTTGGACTGCATGCCGACGATGGTCTCGGCGAGCTGGCCGCCCTTGAAGAGGAGCATGGTCGGGATGGCGCGGACGCCGTAGGTGCCGGCGAGGTCGCCGTGGTCGTCGACGTTGACCTTGCCGATCACGAGCTTGCCGGAGAACTCCTTGGCGAGTTCGTCGAGGATGGGGGCGATGGCTTTGCAGGGGCCGCACCACGGGGCCCAGAAGTCCACGAGGACGGGCGTGGCGCCGGAGATGGCGGTCTTGAAGGAGGCTTCGTCGAAATGGGCGAGCGCGTCGGACATGATCGGTCTTGGGTTATTGGTTCTTGACGTAGAGGAGATAGGCGAAGGCGAGGGCGGCCGCGGCGGCGATGAAGGACAGCGCGAAGAGGGCTACGGAAGGCTTGCCGTCGGAGGAGGCCGGCATGGGGGACTGGAAGGCCGGGGCGTCGGTCTTCGGGGTGGCGGGATGCACTTCCCCTTGGAGCTTGAGGTTGGGCTTGAGGCCGGCGGACCGGGACGCGGCGGCGGCGATGGAGGGCGGGGTGGAGGGGCTGGCGCCGACGGAGGAGATGGTGGCGGCGGGGGCGGGGGGAACCGCGGCGGCGGGAGCCGGGGCGGCGGCCTCGGGCGCGGCGGGAGCCGGAGCCTTGGGCGAGAGCGTGAGCTTGGGCTTGGGAGCGGATTCGGGCGCGGGGGAGGATTCGGGACTGGGGATGTCGCTCATAAGAGGGGAGGGTAGAAGGGTCTAAAGGGAAGAGCTTGGCGCGGAAGGTCGAGCGGGAATCGCGGAAGAGGGCGGGGCTGGCCAAAAGACGCGGGGTCGGGTGCGGGGTCGGTTTAGCGAGGAGTCGACTTGTGGATGATCTCGGCGAGTTCGCGCGGGTCGACGGTTTCGAGGTGCTTGTCACGACGTTTCAATTCCTCGAAGGTCTTGATCGTGGTCTCGGCCATGCGCTCGTGCGTTTCCGACGAACCGCCGACGAGGACGAATTTTTCACCGGTGGTGATGCGCTTGTGGCCGTCGTCGTTGTCGAGGCCGACGCCGATGAGTCCGGCTTTGCCTGCGGGCGCCTTCTTCGCGGGCTTGGCGACGGGGGCGGACGAGTCGGAGGATTTGCGAACGCGCTTGCTCACGAGGCCAACGTGTCCCGGGGGGGCTCGGTATCAAGCGGCTTTTCGGATGAAAGGGGCTCGGCGGCGGTCGCGGGGGCGGCCGTGGCAAGAGGCGAAAGCTCCGCGGGAGCCGATGGCGGAATCGCCGGGGTTAGGGCCGGACTCGATGCGGCGAGATCGGTGGAGGCGGGAACGGGCGCGTCGGCGAACGTGTCAGGGTGATCGCTGGCGGTCTCGTTCGGGGCGGGCGCGGAGAGGGGGTCGGATGACGCAAGCGCGGCGGACGCGGCGGGTTTAGGCGGAGCTTCGACGGTGGCGGTTTCGTGCGCGGGGGAGACCACGTCGGGCGACGGCGTGGGCGCGGCGAGAGGGTCTTGGAGGGCGACGGCGACGGAAGCGATGGTGTCGGGCGTGGGGGTGGGAGCGTAGGACGTGTCGCTTTCGGCCGCGTCGGCGCCCAGAACGCGGGGAATCTCGGCGTAGCCGCTGGCGGTGAGCACCAGGGCGGGGGCTTCGGGCGCGGGGGCGGGCGAGCTGGCGAAGGCGGCGGCGGACGCCTGTTCGGGCGCGGCGGGAGCGAAGTTGAGCTGGCCCTCGGCGAGGGTGCCGTCGGCGTTGACGGTGTTTTCCACCGCCTCGACGTGGATGTCGGCGTAGGCCTCGTCCTGGCGGACGCGGAGTTTTTTGAGACGCGTGAGCTCGAGGACGGCGATGAAGGTGGCGACGAGCAGGCGGACGGTGACGGGTTTGCCCTCGAATAGGTCGGTGAAGAGGAACTTTTGGCGCGTCTCGATGAGCTTGAGCAGCTCCTCCATCTTGTCGGAGACGGTGACCTCCTCGCCCTTGATCTCGCCGACGACGAGTTTTTCGGAGAGCCGGCGGAGGACGAGGTTGAAGGCGTTCCAGAGCTCGATGCGGTCGACGGGCTTGAGCGGACGCTCGTTTTCGGTGACGGCGACCTCGACGACGTGGCGCGAGAGCATGTCGCGCTGGAAGGCGGCGAGTTCGTCGAGTTTGGCCGCGGCCTCCTTGAATTTTTTGTATTGGAGGAGCTGGTGAACGAGCTCCCAGCGCGGATCGAGCGGGTCGTCGTCCTCGCCCGCCCCGGTGGCGGCCTGGCCGCGGGGGAGGAGCATGCGGCTCTTTATCTCCATCAGGGAGGCGGCCATGACGAAGAACTCGCCGGCGATCTCCAGGTCGAGCTGCTGCATGGAGCGGAGCACCTGGATATACTGTTTGGTGACGGTCGCGATCGGGATGTCGTAGATATCCAGCTCGTTCTTGCGGATGAGGAAGAGGAGCAGGTCGAGCGGGCCCTCGAAGACGGGCAGCTTGATACGAAGATCGGCGTCGGCGGGAACCACGGGTTAAGGAAACGCCGGATGCTTGGCCCCCCGGCGGGTCGGGCAAGGGGAAATAAAAGGGGGGGCGCGCGGCCGCCTGCCCGGCGTGGGTTCAGGCCTTGGGCCGGGGGCGGACGGAGCTCATGCCGCCGTCGACGTGCCAGACCTGTCCGGTGACCCATTCGGCCTCGGGCGAGAGCAGATAGGCGATGGCGGAGGCGATCTCGTCGGGACGTCCGATCCGGCCCAGCGGGTGCAACTTCTCTGAAAACGCGCGTGCCTGGGGATTGCCGAGGAAGCTGGCGGCGAGGGGCGTGTCGACGAGGCCGGGGGCGACGGCGTTGATGCGAACCTGGCGCGAGGCGTAGCTGGCGGCGGCGGACCGGACGAGGCCCTCGATCCCGGCCTTGGCGGCGGCGATGGCTTCGTGACTGGGCAAGCCGGTGCCGGCGGCGACGGAACTGAGCAACACGATGCCGCCGGAGCAGCGGGCCTGCATGGGGCCGACGGCGGCGCGCAGTCCGTAGAAGGCGGAGTCGAGGTTGATCGCGAGGGTGCGGCGCCACTCGTCGAGGCCGGTGAGGTGGGCGGGTTTGAGGAGAATCGATCCGACGCAGTGCGCGTAGGCGTCGGGCGCGGAGCCGGCGCGGGCGGAGAGATCGGCGAACGCGGCCTCGACCGCGGCCGGGTCGGTCGCGTCGGCGGTGGCGGTGAGCAGCCCGGGCAGATCGGCCGCGAGGGCGTCGAGTTTTTCCGCGGAGCGGGCGAAACCGCCGACGAGCCAGCCCGCGGCGTGCAGGCGACGGGCGAGAGAGGATCCGATGCCGCCGGTGATGCCGGCGATGAGGGCGAAGCGGGACATGGCGAATAGGGGTGGGGAAAGGCGAGCGGGAAGGCTTAACGAACGACATCCACGGGGCGGTCGTAGCCGGTGAGTTCGAGGTAGGCGGAGCCGAGCTCGGCCTTGGTGTCGGCGGAGAGGAGCCGGCAGGCGCCCTCCCAGTAGGTGACGCCGCCGAGCGAGCCCCCCAGCTCCTGGTCGGGGGCGAAGGGCTCGACGATCACGACGAACTCGCGACCGGTGGCCGGATCGGTGGTCGTGAGCCGGATACGGTTCGGGTAGGCCGCGCCGGTGCGCGGGCTGCGCCAGGTGGAGAGCGGCTCCCAGCGGTAGGGCGCCTTCGCGAGGCGGCCCTCGCGGTCGATCCAGGTGAGCGTGGAGGCGGGGTCGAGGGAGCCGTCGCGGCTACGCAGGGCGTAGAACATCAGCTCGCGGCCGTCGTCGAGCTGGGCGCTGAGCCAATCCCAGCCGACCTGCGACTCGTCGAGCTGGCTGCTGCTGTATTCGTGATCCATCCACGCCTGCCCGGTGACGGGAACGGGGGCGGCGCCGTCGAGGGCCAGCGTGCCGGAGGCGGCGAGCCGGGAAAACGTCAGGTAGTAGCTCGCCGCGGTGGGCGCGGAGCCCTTGCGCGAGTAGCCGCCCTCGCCGAAGCGCGAGAGGGGTTTGGAGGGCGTGAGCGTGAGGGTGAAACGAGCGTCGGCCCGGATGCCGCCGACGAGAAGAAGCGTTTCCGCGCCGGCGGGCGCGGCGGGATCGGCGAGCCGGAGCGACCAGTCGCCGTTGCGCACGGCGAGGGTCTCGGTCGACGCGGAGGCGTCCCAGCCGGCGCGGTTCAGGCGCTCTTGGTGGAGGAAGCGGCCGGTGGCGGTGTCGATCAGCGCCATGTGTGCGAGGTAGATCTGGTCGTGCCCGAAGGCGGCGGGAGACGGTCGAGCCGCGACGTCGCGCGGGGCGGCGGAGCGGAAAAAGGTCGCTTGGAAACCGAAGCGGCGGGCGGGCGCGGCCGCCGTTTCCGGGGTGAAGAGATGCCCGGTGAGATACCACCACTCGATCTTGTAGTCGGGGTGCGAGCCGTGGTCGCGGGGGAAGGCGAAGGACGAGGCGGGTTGCGGGACGCGAAAACCGTAGGGGGTGAAGAGGGGGATGCCGGTTTCGGATGAGGCGACGGCATGGCCCACGAAACACACGAAAAGACACGAAAGGAGGAGGCGGCGAAGATGGACGGTTTTCATGTCGTGTCTTTGGAGTGTTTCACGGCCTCACTCTTCCCGGTCGGCGGGGAGTTTGGCGGCCCAGCGGCCGACGAAGTAGCTGACGACTACTCCCGTGCCGACGACGAGGGCGGCGAGGGCGGCGAGTTGCGCGACCGGAACGGCGAACGCGAGGGTCCAGCCGAAGCTCTGTTTGTTGATCACGTGGATGAGCAGCCAACCGAGCGCGAAGCTGAGCGCGATGCCCGCGGTGACGGCGCAGAGGGCGAGCGAGCCGCCCTCGAGCGCGGTGGCGCGGGCGATCTCGTCGCGGCGAAAACCGAGGGCGCGCAGCGTGGTCAGTTCCTCCCGCCGGTCGAGCAGCACGCTGGCGAGGCTCAGGGCGAGTCCGCCGACGGCGACGGCGAGGCCGATGAACTCGAGGGCGTAGGTGATGGAGAAGGTTTGCCGGAAGATGCGCAGCACCTCGGAGCGGAGGGTGGAGTTGGTGAGGATCGAGAGGCCCGGGTGGGCGGCGGCGAGCTCGGCGCGGACCGCCTCGGGCGAGAGGCCGGGCTTGAGGTCGAGGGCGAGGCTGGTGGCGTGGTCGTCGCCGAACCAGCCGGCGGAGTGCGTCCGGTCGACGAGCAGGGTGCCGCGCTCGTTGCCGTAGTCGGCGAAGAGCCCGGCTACGCGGAGCGGGCGGACGCCGGAGGGTGTCGGCACGGAAACGGTATCGCCCACGTGGATACGATAGCGTTCGGAGAAGCTTTCGCTGGCGAGCGCGAGACCGGCGTTCCGCGCGGGGTCGAGCGCTTCGGGCGGGGGAGGTGAGCCGACCCAGAGGAAGCCGCCGCGCGAGGACTGGCGGGCGAGGTCGCCTCCGCCGAGGATGGTGGGCTTGCCGTCGAGAACGAGCGGGTAGGCGGAGAAGGTGGCGGCGTGGGCGACGGCGGGGTGGGCGGCGAGGGCGCGCCAGGTCTCGGGGGCGATCTTGTTGTCCGAGCCTGCGGATTGGGCGCCGGAGCTGGAGAGATAGAGGTCGGCCTGGAGGGCGGATTGCACCCAGGAGCGGACGGAGCGTTCGAAACTGGCGACGAGGATGGCCATGCCCGCGGCCATGCCGATGGCGCAGACGAGCGCGGCGGCGGCGAGCCGGTGGCGACCGGTGGGGCGCGCGATGTGCCCGAGGGAGACGCGCCAAGGCGCGGAGCGGGCGGCGAGCGGGCGCAGCGCGACGCCGAGCGCGGGCAGGGCGATCGCGGCGAGAACCCCGCCGCCCAAGATGCCGCAAAACGCGGCGAGGTGGCCGGCGAGCGGGAAACGCGTGCCGCCGCCGAGCTCGAGCGGGGGAAGTCGGGACAGCGCGAGACCGGCGAGTAGGGCGCCGACCGCGAGCGATTTGCTGCGCAGCCAGCGTCCGCCGACCGTGCCGGCGGCGGAGCGCACGAGCACCTGGGCGGGCGGGGTCTCGGCGGCTACGCGGGCCGGAACCCAGCCGGCGAGAACGCTGGCGAGAATGCCGGCGCCGAGGCTGACGAGCGACTCGGGAAGCGTGAGCCGGGCGGCTTGCACGCTGGTGGAGAAGTAGAGGGCGTTGACGGTCTGGCCGACTGCGCGGACGGCGAACTGGGCGCCGGCCCAGCCGAGCAGAAGCCCGAGCGAGGCGCCGAGAAAGCCGAGGGCGGCGGCTTCGGCGAGCCAGGCGCGGCGAAGGGTGGAGGCATCGAATCCGAGCGAGCGGAGAACGGCGATCTCGGAACGGCGGCGGACGACGGCGCCGTCGAGGGCCTGGAAGACCAGATAGAGGCCGACGAGGAGGGCGATGAGCGAGAGGACGGTGAGGTTGAGCCGGAAGGCGGCCGTCATGGTCTCGGCGGTTTCGCGGCGGGCGCCCGGCGTGGTTACGAGCCAGCGGGCTGGCGCGTCGGGAATGTTCGTATTACGAACATCGGGGTCGGACGCGGACGCATTCGCGCGGAGCGGTTCCGGCGTTGGGCCATGCGCGGCGCCGGACCCGGCGGTGGCGAGCTGGGCCAGGCGTCGGGCGAGGGCGGCGCGGCGGGATTCGAGCGAGTGGCCGGGCTCGAGGACGAATTCGACGCGGTCGAGCCGGCCGGCGCGGCCGAGGAGCGACTGGAGAACCGGAAGGTCGAGGACGATCAGGTGCGCGGGCGCGGCGGGTGCTTCCGGCGCCTGCGGAATCGGGCCGGCGACACGAAGCCGGACGGGGCGATCGTTGAGGATGAGTTCGAGGTGTTCGGGCGGTTTGTCGGCGAAGGAGGGGCTCAGCCAGGCGAGCGGCTCCTCGCCGAAGAGGTCGAAGAAAGAGCCCGGGCGGGGCGAGTTGTCCGCCTGCTCGCGCGTGTCGCCGAAGAAGCGGGCGCCGGCGGCTTGTTGCGTGGCGAGGTTGGCGACGGCGACGAGATCGACGCCGAGCAGGGTGAAGGTGCGTCGGCCGAAGCGCGGGGCGTCGGCGGGGGCGGGCTCGGCGGCGGTGCTTTCGACGACGGGGTGGATTTGCACCGCGAGGTCGGCGAGCGCGTCGCGCAGCTCGGGCAGGACGGATTCGGGCAGCGTGCCGGAGGGGGCCTGGACGATGAAGTCGGAGCGGCCGGTGAGCGTCTCGGTGAAGTGGGTGAAGGAGGCGACGGCGGCGCGGTTGGCGAGGCGGACGGCGGTGAAGACGGCGACGCCCAGCGCGAGGATGAGCACCAGCAGCGCGGTCTGGCCCGGGGCGAGGCGGGCGTGGCGGAGGCTCAGGCGGCGGAGCAGAAGAGACAGCATAAGAGCGACCGAACGACGGAGCTACTGAGCGACAGAGGACACTGACCGGGAAAATGGAGTGGAGCGCGAGCGCATGGTTTGAGATCTGTCGTTCCGTAGTTTTGTCGCTCTGTTCTGCTTCACTGCACCACGCGGCCGTCGCGGAGGCGGACGCGTCGGTGGCAGATGGCGGCGGCCTCCTCGCTGTGGGTGACGAGGACGAGCGCGGTGCGGGTCTCGTCGGTGAGCTCGCGAAGCAGGGCGAGGACGTTTTCGCCGTTGGCGGAATCGAGGTTGCCGGTGGGTTCGTCGGCGAGGAGCAGGGAGGGGCGGTGGACGAGGGCGCGGGCGATGGCGACGCGTTGTTGCTCGCCGCCGGAGAGCTGGGAGGGGAGGGCGGCGGCGCGGTGGGAGAGGCCGACACGATCAAGGAGCGAGGCGACGCGGGTCCGGCGTTCGGCGGCGGAGACGCGAAGAAGTTGCAGCGGCAGCTCGATGTTCTCGGCGGCGTCGAGCGTGGGGAGCAGGTGGAAGAACTGGAAAATGGTGCCGACGCGCTCGCGGCGGAGGAGGTTGAGCGCGTCGGGATCAAGATCGTCGATGCGTCGGCCGAGCAGGCGGATCTCGCCGGAGTCGGGGCGGTCGACGCCGCCGAGGCAGTTGAGGAGGGTGGTCTTGCCGGAGCCGGAGGGGCCGGTGAGCGCGACGCGTTCGCCGGGCGAAACCTCGAAGGACACGGCGTCGAGCACGCGTCGCGAGCCGTAGGCTTTGGTGACGGCGGAGACGGCGAGGGCGGAGGCGGGCGAAGGCGAGGCGTCGGTGGAAGCGGGCATGGGCGGACGCGCGGAGGAAACGCAGGCGGGCGGGCTTCGCCAGCGGGCCGGGTGTTTTCCGTGACGTTGACCATCTGGCGCGCGATATGCACGGTTGACGGCAATGTCCGACGCCAAAGCTCCCTCCATTCTGGTCATCGATGACGACGCCGAAGTCCGCTACTCGCTGGGGCGGGTGCTTTCCTCGAAAAAATACCAGGTGAGCGAGGCGCCGAGCGGCGAGGCGGGCGTGGCGGCGGTGAAAAAGGGGCCCGCGCCGGATCTGATTTTTCTCGATGTGCGCATGGGTGGCATGAGCGGCATCGAGGCGCTGCAGCACATCCGCGCGGCGAACCCGAAGCAGTTGATCATCCTGATGACGGCGTTCGGCACGGCGCAGACGGCGATCGAGGCGATGAAATACGGCGCCTTCGACTACATCATGAAGCCCTTCGACCCGGCGAAAGTGCTCACGCTGGCGGAGAACGCGCTCAAGGCCCACGCCGACATGCGTTCGGCCGGCGACTACAAGCCCTCGATCAACGCCGACGACTACCGCGAGGGCATCGTGGGCGCCTCGCCGGTGATGCAGGACGTTTTCAAGGTGATCGGCCAGGTGACGGCGAGCGACGTGACGGTGATGATCACGGGCGAAAGCGGCACCGGAAAGGAGCTGGTCGCGCGCTCGATCTGGAAGCATTCGCACCGGGCGAAGGGGAACTTCATCGCGGTGAATTGCGCGGCGATCCCGGACAATCTGATCGAGAGCGAGCTGTTCGGCCATGAGAAGGGCTCCTTCACCGGCGCGACGAACCAGCGCATCGGCAAGTTCGAGCTTTGCGACCGCGGCACCATTTTCCTCGACGAGATCGGCGACATGGCGCTCGCGACGCAGACGAAGATCCTGCGCGTGCTCCAGCAGGGCGAGATCCAGCGGGTGGGCGGCACGGACACGATCAAGGTCGACGTGCGCATCATCGCGGCGACGAACAAGGACCTCGAGGCGATGGTGAAAGCGAAGACCTTTCGCGAGGACCTCTACTATCGGCTGAACGTCGTTCGCATCAAAATGCCACCCTTGCGCGAGCGCCGGGAGGACATTCCGCAGATCGTGGATTTCTGCCTGCAGAACCTCGTGAAGCAGAAGAAGGCGCGCGTGGCCAAGGTCTCGCCCGAGGCGATGGCGATGCTGGCGCGCTACGATTGGCCGGGCAATGTGCGCGAGTTGGAGAACCTGGTCTACCGCGCCGCGGTGATCGCGCAGGGCGACGCAATTTTGGTGAAGGATCTGCCGCCCGAGGTGCTGGCCAGCGTGGGGGCTGCGACGCCCGTACCTGCGGCGGGCGTGGCGACGCAGGCGCCGGCCGAGGCGACGCCCGTGACGGTTGCGGCGCCCGTTAAGGCGGTCACGACGGCCGTTTCGCCGGCGGCGGCTCCGCTCGCGTCGCCGGGGCTTGTCGCCGGGGCGACTCCGGCGGCGGCTCTCACGGTGGGCGAGGCGCTTGATTTTATCCACGCGGAGCTGAGCAAGGAGAGGGAGCCGATTTTGGAACGCTTGGAGCGTGAGATGATCGTGCGCAGCTTGAAGGAGTTGGACGGCAATCTGGCGCGGACCTCCGAGCGGCTGGGGATGACTCGTGCCACCTTGCGCAAGCGCGTCGAGGAACTCGGGCTGCAACAGGGTTGACCGACGGCGTGCGGGCCGGCCAACTCCTGCCCGTGCAGCTGTTCCGGAAGGGTGGCAGAGTGGTCTAATGCTCCAGCCTTGAAATCTGGCGGACCGAAAGGTCCCGGGGGTTCGAATCCCTCCCCTTCCGCCATGTTCGTATCACGGCCTTCCGAGAGCGGGCTGTAAAATTGTATGGACGCACGGATCTGTCTTTTTGCGCAAGGATATGGCGATGTCGTTGACGTGTTTGGGGGTGTCTCCGATCGTTGGGGTTTCCACCCTATGAAACGCTTCTTCGCTTCATTCTTCGCCCGGGCTTGGTTGGTCGCGGGCTTTTTATCGGTCGCGGTCGGAGTCGCTCGCGCGGCTTCCACTCCCGTCGACTTCACCGGTTCCTACGCCGCCAATCTCAGCTCCCTGGAGACTCCCGCCGGGAGCGAAATCCCGGTGGAGGTGCTTTACGGACGTCTGGAATTAAAGGTTAGCGCGAAGGGTTCCGTGATCAATGCGACCGGCACCCTGAAAAACAAGGCGGGCAAGAGCTACCCGGTGAGCACCAAGCTCGTGCCGTCGGGCGTCGATCTGATCGCTTCCGACGCGCAGTCCCAAAACAACGTGGGCGCGGCGAAGATCAAGGGGACCAGCAGCTACCTGATCAACTTCCGCCTGACCCTCAAGGCGGATGGCTCCGTCGTCGTTGGTGGCCTCGATCTGAGCTTGGGCGCGGAGTCCGTGCAGTTTGACAGCGCAGGTTCCTACAAATTTGCGAAATTCACCGGAAAGCCCGACGATCGACCGTCCTGGATCGGCAACTACACGCTGGCTTTTCTTACCCCCGAGGGCGCCCCTGAGGCCGTTCCCGCCGGCGCCGGCTATGCGTCGCTCTCCGTCAACTCAGTCGGAAAGCTGAACTACAAGGGCAAGCTGGGGGATGGCACCTCGTTCACCGGCTCCGCCGATCCCATCTCCGGTGCGGTTTACAGCATCTACGCCGTGCCTCCCGGCTACGCGACCGGCGGCTATCTCCTCAGCGAGCTGGATCTCGATCGTCGTGGCGAGCAGGCCGAGCCCACGCTTTGGAACAAGCCCGAGAAGACCACCGACAAGGCTTATCCCGGCGGCTTTTCCACGGGGTTGATCGCGGTGGTGCAGCCTTGGCTCGTGCCGGCCAAGAAGGCCTATCCCATCGCCACCAGTCTCGAGCTTGGCTTTGGCTACAGCAAAAACTTCTCGGTCGATTTCTCCGGCGAGGGGCTCTTCGAAAGCGATTTTTCGACCTCGTTGCCCGATGTCGTGCGCATCACCGGCCTCGCCAAAATCCAAGCGGTCGCCGGCGGCGACGGCGCTCCCGCGGAGAACAACTCGAAGGATTGGGACAAACTTTGGAAGGTGAGCCTCAATCCGCTCACCGGCGTTTTCGCCGGCAAGCAAACGATCAAGCGCACCATCGAGGGCAAGACGACGACGACGGTCGCCGACGTCGAAGGCGTGTTTTCCTTTGCCGAGACGCTGGGCGAGGCGCCCTTCGCCTATGGCCAGTATCGACTGAACAATGTCTCCGGACTAGTCACCTTCTCCGGGCCGTTGGAGGACAACAAGGCGGTGGCTGCGTCGGGCTCTTACACCGTAAAGATTTTCGAGGAAGATGCGACCGATGTGATCACGAAGGTGTCAGGCGCGCAGACTTTTATTTCTCCGCCGAAGCGTCCCGCCGGCTCGCCGACCACCGGGCAGGTGGTGAAATTTAGCCTATCGGAGGATTTGCAGACGCTGACCTTCAACGGGCAGGTTTTGAAATTCAAGGAAAGCGTCGGGCTGGGCGGGCGACTCTATCACAAGGCCGTGATCGCGCCTGGGATCGGCAAGGCGAGCGGGCAGTTCGCCGTGACCATTCGCACCAACACCACCACGGGGGTGGTGGAGGATGTGTTCGGATTCGCCCAGTTTCTCACGCCGCTAAACTTGAGCGGCGATAGTCGGGCGCAGAACACGGTCTTCAAGGCGCAGTCGCCTGCCTCGACGGCGATCATAAAGCTGCCCTGATCTTTGCTCAGGCATGTCTTGCCAGCCGCCCGGTTTCGACCGGGCGGCTTTTTTTCGTCCCGATCCGACGTATGGCCTCACTCCGCCGGGCGGAAGTCCATGAAGCGCTTCACGCGGTCGACCTTGGCGACGTGGACTTTCAAGCGGGCGGCTACGGCGTAGCGTTTCTTGCGTTTGCCGCCGACGAGGGCGGAGCCGTCGGGCGTGATCTGGTAATAGTCGTCGCGCAACAGGCTGGCGGGCACGAAGCCGAAGGTCATCGACTCCACCAGCTCGATGAAAAATCCGTTGGGCCGCACGTCGGTGATCACGGCCTCGAAGGCGGTCGGCTGCTTCTTCTCCAGCTCGCGCTCGAAGTATTCGAGCAGCTTGATCTTCACGCTTTCGCGCTCGGCCTCGGCGGAGTTGATCTCGGTCAGGCTTAGGTGCTCGCCCATCTCCTCGGCCTTGGCGGCGGAGTAGGGGAGCTTCACCTTCGCGCCCGGCGCGGCCTGGCGCGCGAACCAGGCGTCGAGCACGCGGTGCACGACGAGGTCGCTGTATCGACGAATCGGAGACGTGAAGTGGGTGTAGTCGTTTTTGTTCAGGCCGAAGTGCCCGTCCGGGCTGCTGCGGTAGGCCGCCTTGCGCAGGCTGCGCAGGAGCTGGGTGCGCAGGGTGTAGCCTTGCGGGTGGTCGTTGAGGATGGCGAGGAGGCGGACGAGTTCCTTGCGGTCCGAGAGATCGCCGACGCGGATATTGTAGGTGACGAGTTGTTGACGGAGCTCGTCGAGCTTTTCGCCATCCGGGTCGTCGTGGACGCGGTAGATGGAAGGGAGTTTTTCGCGGCGCGTGAGACGGGCGAGGGCCTCGTTGGCGGCGAGCATGAACTCCTCGATGAGCTGGTGGCTCTCGTCGTGCTCGATGCGTTCGAGCCGGTCGGCGTAGCCCTCGGGATCGACGAAGATTTTCGTCTCGGGCATGTCGAGATCGAGCGAGCCGTGGGCCATGCGTTCGCGGCGGAGGCGCGAGGCGAGTTCCCAGAGTTTGCGCACCCAGGTTTGCAGGTCGGTGAGCTCGGCGTCGGAGAGCGAGGAAAGCGCTCGGCCGGTGGAGCCGGTCTGGTGCTTGGGCGGGAGCGGGAGGGCGCGGATCTCGTCGAGCGAGTCTTTGAAGAGGAGGGCGTAGGCCTGCTTGTAGGTCAGGCGCTTGCGGCTGCGGATGACGGTGTTGGCGTAGCGCGTGGCTTTTTCCTGGAGGCGGCCTTTGGCGTCGAAGTCGAGGAAGACGGCCTTGCAGAGGCGGTCCTGCGCCTCGACGAGCGAGCAGAGGCCGTTGGAGAGTTTTTCCGGCAGCATCGGCACGACGGTGCCGACGAGGTAGGTGGAGTTGCCGCGTTTGAGCGCCTCCTTGTCTAGTGCGGTGCCGGTCTTCACGTAGGCGGAGACGTCGGCGATGTGCACGCCGACGCGCGTGCCGCCCTCGGGAAGCGGTTCGAGGGAGAGCGCGTCGTCGAAGTCCTTGGCGTCGTCGGGGTCGATGGTGAAGACGGCGGCGTCGCGGTAATCGAGGCGGCCGGGGGATGCGGCCTGTTCGGGTGGGACGGTGTCGGGCAGCGAGGCGACCTCGCGCTCGACCTCGGGCGGGAAGGCCGGCTCGAGTTTGTATTTGCGATAGACACCGAGGAGCTCGGCGCGCGGTTCGAAGGTCTTGCCGAGGACCTCGGTGATGACGCCGCGAAGCGGTTTGCGCGGGTCGTCCCAGGGCTCGAGTTGCGCGACGACCTTGTCGTCGATCTTGGGCGCGGGGCGGACGCGGGAAAAGCCGGGATCGGAGACGAAGACCTCGAGCGGGAAACGCGGATCGTCGGCGAGGACGACGAATTGCGAGCGGACTTTGGCGAGGCGGCCGACGATCTCCTCGCGCGCGCGTTGGAGGATGCGCCTCACGCGGCCGCGGGGCTCTTCGCGCCGGGCGTCGCCTTGGCGGAAGCGCGGGGCGAGCGAGGCGTCGACCACGACGGCGACGGTGTCGCCGGGGAGGGCGTTGAGCGTGTCGCCGGGGCCGACCTGGATCGCGTCGGGGCGGGGCGCGTCGGGATCGGCGTCGGCGTCGAGCGACGGAATGACGAAAGCGGAGCCACCGGCGCGGAATTGGATGCGACCGGTGATTTCGTCATCGGCGCCGGAGGGGGAGGACTGTTTCGCGGAGGCGGAGGCTTTTTTGGGGGAAAGAAATTCCTTCTTCGGGAGCGGCTTGAAGATGGGGCGGGCGGATTCGGAGGCGTGCGTGGCGCGGGAGGTGGTCGGGCGGGGTTTGCCCGCGGCGGCGGAGCGTTCGGGCGGGAGCGCGTAGCGGTCGCCTTGCACGAGCTTGATTTCGCCGCGCGAGGCGAGGAGGCGGAGCTCGTGGAGGAAACGGGCGCGGAGGTTTTTCGGGAGCTTGAGCGCGCGGAAGAGGGCGGCGTCGTTGACCGGGCGGTAGTTCGGGGCGCCGAGGATTTCGAGAAGCTGCGAGCGGAAATTCATGTTCGGAGGGAGGACACCGCTAAAGTGCGCCAAGGATCGCTAAACGGAGCGCCGTCTCGCGGGGATTTCTTTAGCGGAATTTAGCGTTATTTAGCGGTTAACCGATCTGCAGATCGGCTTCGGTGACGAGGTAAGCTTCGAGGCGTTTGGTCAGGCGCGCAAGGTCTTGCGGCGACGGGGCGTCGGGCGCATCCGCGGGCAGCGAAAGCGCCGCGGCGACGAGCGTGCGGTCGCCGGGCGGCAGGGCGGGGATCCAGTGCTGCTTGAGCGGCAGGCCTTCGTCGCGGGCGAGGCAGTAGAGGCTTTTGAAAAAAACGAGATCGGCGCGGGCGCCCGGGCGGGCGAAGGCGGAAAGGGCCTGGGTCAACAAGGCGTCGACGGCGGCGCGGCTGTCTTCGGGGACGGGATTCTTGATGACGACACGCGCGAGACGGGAGGCGGCGGCGAGGGTGGCGTAGTCGCGGCCGATGCCGGCGTGGCGCGTGAGGATGCGGTGCTCGCGGACGAACCATGGGCCGCCGGCGGAGGCGCCTTTGGCGTGGCGAAGCTCGAGCGCGACGCGGTTGAAGAGGTCGGGCGCGGGAGCGGCGTCGCCCTTGGCTCCGCGCGGCGGTCGCAGGAGCGCGTGGAAGAGGCCGTCGACCGGGGAGAAGCAGGTGAGAACGAGGTGGTCTCCCGTGTGCGGGGCTTGGGAGAGCAGGTGGGCTTCGGTCTGATGGGACGGGCCGGACATCCGCGGGGTGTTTAGCGGGAACCGGGCCGCGGACGGAGCGAAAATTCGGGGAGAAGATCGGCGGAGCGGAGCAATTTCAGGGCCCGTTCCTCGGCGGCGCGCATGCGGCGTTTTTTCCGCGGTTCGAGATCGTCGTAGCCCGCGAGGTGGAGCCAGCCGTGGATGACGTAGCGGAGCAGTTCCTCGGCGAAGGGAAGCTCGTGCTTCTTCGCGTAGGCGAGGGCGGTGTCGACCGAGACGCAGACGTCGCCGGCGTGGCCCAGCGTTTCGTCGCCCTCGAAGGTGATCACGTCGGTGGTGGTCGGATCGTCTAGGTAGTCGGCGTGGAGTTTGGCGAGGGCGGGGTCGGTGAGGAAGGTGATCGAGAGCTCGCCGGCGGGCGCGGCGCAGGCGGCGTGGTCGCCGCCAATCTGAGATTTGAGATTTGAAATTTGGGATCGAGCCCGGCGGCGCGCCGCGGGGCTCAGCGTCGGGAGGTCGGCGGCAGTGAACCGGAAACGCGCGTCGAGATGGTCGACGGCTTTCGAGAGCGCGCGGCGGTCGAGACGCAGGCGCGGGTGGCGGTTGGCGATGGCGATTTCGCGCATGGTCGGGGTCAGGCCTTGGCGGCGGGGTAGGCGACGCGGCCGTGGAGCATGCTCACGAGCGTGTGCTGGAAACTGTCCTTGATTTTGGTGAGCTCGGCGAAGGTGAGCGGGCTCTCGTCGAGCTGGCCGTCGTTGAGGCGCTCGCGGACGATCTGGTCGATGATCTCGTCGAGATGTTGCGGCGTGACCTTGGGCAGACAGCGCGCGGCGGCCTCGATGCCGTCGGCGAGGTGGATGATGGCGCTCTCCTTGAAGCGCGGACGCGGGCCGTCGTAGCGGTAGGTCTGCTCGGGGACGGTGGGCGGGGCGCCGCGCGGGCTGTCGGCGGCCGGGGCGGACGACATGCCGAGCAGGGGGGGGAGCGGGGAGTCGGTGTCCGGCTTGCGACGCAAGGCCTGGAGGGCGCGTTGGTAGAAGTAGCGGATGAGCGTGGTGCCGTGGTGCTGCTGGATGACGTCGATGACGGGGCGGGGCAGCTTGTGGCGCAGGGCGAGGTCGACGCCGTCCTTCACGTGGGCCTTGATGATGAGCGCGGAGAGCGAAGGGTTGGCGTCGTCGTGCGGGTTTTCGCCGCTCATCTGGTTTTCGGTGAAGTAGTGGGGCTTGGTGGTCTTGCCGATGTCGTGGAAGAGGGCGCAAACGCGGGCGAGGAGCGGGTTGGCGCCGATGGCGGCGGCGGCGTTCTCCGAGAGCTGCGCGACGACGAGCGAGTGATGGTAGGTGCCGGGCGCCTCCATCTGCATGAGACGGAGGAGGGGGTGGTTGTAATCGGTGAGCTCGAGCAGCGTGATGTCGGTGGTGCGCTTGAAGAGGTTCTCGAGGAAGGGGAGCAGGCCCACGACGAAGACGCCGCAGAGGAGCGCGGCGGCGAGACCGGCGAACATCTGCTTCATGACGGCGAGCGGGGGAAGCCGCTCGGCGAAGCCGAGGAGCACGACGCCCGCGGCGAGGGTGACGCCGGCGTGGAGCGAGGCACGAAGGATGCGGTTGCGCCGGCGGGTCTGGATGACACCCTGTATGGCGACGAGCGTGGCGAGGAACTCGAGGACGAGCAGGTCGAGGCGGCCGCCCCAGATCACCGAGGTGAAGATCGAGAGAAACAGCGCCATGAAGATCGCGGAGCCGGCGTCGATGAGCAGGGCGACGATGAGCGGCGCGACGAGGACGGGCGCGATGTAGGGCAGGAGGGACGCGGCGGAGGAGTTTTCGAGGAAGTAGTCGAGGGAGCCGAGGGAGTAGGTGACGCGGACGAGGGCGAGATTGGCGAGGACGACGAGGGCGAGCAGGGCGAGGCGGGAATTGGATTGGAGCGTCTCGGGGTCCTCGAGCCGGATGTAGATGAGCGAGGCGGCGAGCATCGCGAGAACGAGCAGGATGCGGCCGGAGAGGCGCGTGGCCTCCTCGAGGGGCGAGCTGTTTTCCGCGAGGGCGCGGCGGTGGGCCTCCAGCATTTCAAACTGTTCCTGGGTGACCCGGGTGTCGGGCTCGATGATGGACTGGCCGCGCTCGACGGAGACGAGCACCGGGCGGAGATCGCGCACGGCCTCCGCCTCGCGGGCGCGCGAGGCTTCGCGGTCGAAAACGAGGTTCGGGGTTACGCCGTCGCGGAAAATGCGATACAAGGCGGAGGCGCGGGCGCGGTCGGGCTCCTCGGCGGCGAGGTTGACGCGCAGGTAGGTGAGGGCGTCCTCGAGGCTTTCGACCGGGCGGGTGGCCACGCTGCCGTCGGGACGAAGAACCTGGAACATCTTGAAGCGTCCGGCGCTGCGTTCGCCGCCGAGGTCGTCGGCGTCGGTGATGCCCTGGGCGTGGATGGCGCGGAGGATGCCGAGGCCGGTGTCGACGAGTCGTCCGGCGAAGGTGTTGGCGGCGGCGATGAGGGCGACGTCCTCGGGCGATGCGCGGTAGGGGCCGCGGGCGTTGTAGGCGGCGGTGCTTTCCGCGAGAAAGGTGGCGCGTTGCGCGGGGGCGATGGCGGCGTAGGGCGCGAGGGACGCGAGCAGTTCGTTGAGGTGAAGCTCGAAGCGGCGCAGCGGTTCCGGATCGATGCGATAGACGGGCGGGACGCGTTCGGCGAGACGGGTGCGGGCCTCCTCGGTCTTGGTCTTGCTTTCGTAGGAGAAGGGGACCGCCGCGACGATGCGCACGGAGGCGACCTGGTTGGGGAGGACCGGGAGCGTGCGGTTGGTGACGCCGACGAAGGAGATCAGGACGATGGCCGCGACGGTGACGACAAAGAGGGCGACGGCGGCGAGGCGCGACGTGTCGAGGGTGGCGGCGAGCCCGCGGCCCGGCGCGGCGGCGGATTTGCGGCGGCGGGCGGGGGCGGTGTGCTCGGCGCTCGCGGCGTAGGCGGCGCGAAGGCGGGCGAGGAACTGGGCGAAGGAGGACAAGCGGAACGAAAGGGGCGGGATGCGACGCGGCGTGGAGAATCGTGACGCGCCCGAGGCGTGGGCGCTTGGAATCGGTCAGGCTGCGTCGGGGTTGATGGGATTTTGGTAGCGCTCGTAGGCCTCGATGATCTTGAGGACGAGCGGATGGCGGACGACATCGGCGCCGCTGAATTGGTGAAACTCGATGCCGGGGATGTCGCGCAGGATGCGCTGCACCTCGAGCAGGCCGGACTGTTTCGCGCGGGGCAGGTCGATCTGGGTGATGTCGCCGGTGACGACCATGCGGGAGTCTTCGCCGAGACGGGTGAGGAACATCATCATCTGCTCGGGAGTGGTGTTTTGCGCCTCGTCGAGGATGATGAAGCTGCGGCTGAGCGTGCGGCCGCGCATGTAGGCGAGCGGAGCGACCTCGATGATGCCTTTCTCGGTGAGCTTCGCGACGTCGCCGCTGTCGAGCATGTCGCCCATGGCGTCATAGAGCGGGCGCAGGTAAGGGAGGATTTTTTCCTCCAGGTCGCCGGGTAGAAAGCCAAGCGCCTCGCCGGCCTCGACCGCGGGGCGGGTGAGGATGATGCGCTCCACCTGGTTCTTCAGGAGCGCGTGGACGGCGGCGGCCATCGCGAGGTAGGTCTTGCCCGTGCCGGCGGGGCCGATGCCGAAGACGAGCGGGTGCTTGAGGATGGCCTGGAGGTAGAGCTTTTGGCCCAGGGTCTTCGGGACGATGGTCTTGCGCTGGGTCTGGACGACCACGGGCTGGGTGAAGAGCGCGCGGAGCTGGGCGGACTCGCCGCGGGCGACGCCTTCGGCGAACCGATGAAAATCGGGCGTGCGGATCGCGAGGCCAAGCGTGCGGGCCTCGTTGAGCAGGCCGAAAAGGGCCTCGCCGGCGGCGACGGCGGCGGGCTCGCCGTCGAAGCGGATCCAGTCCTCGCGCGAGACGATGCCGAGGTGGAGCAGCCGCTCCGCGTGGGCGAGGTTCTCCGGGTGGCCGGCGTAGAGCTGGCTGAGGTGACGGGCGGAGGGAAAGTGGAGGGTCTGCGTGGCCATGCGAGGGCGGGGGAATACGCCGTGGAGATCAGTCGGTGGCGGCCTTGACGGAGAGGCGCGCGGCCTCCGCGGCGAGTTTTTCCCAGGTCTCGGTCAAGGCCTGCGGCAGGATGCGGGTCTGGCCGAGCACGGGCATGAAGTTGTTGTCGCCGCTCCAACGCGGGACGATGTGGCCGTGGAGGTGGTCGATGCTGCCGCCGGCGGGGCGGCCGAGGTTGAAGCCGATGTTGAAGGCGTCGGGCTTCATCACCGCGCGGAGCAGTTTCTGGCCGAACACCAGGATTGCCATGAGGTCGCCCTGCTCGGCGGGCGTGAGATCGGTCAGATCGGAGACCTCGCGAAAAGGAATCGCGAGCAGGTGGCCGGGATTATAGGGGAAGCGATTGAGCATCAGGTAACTCATGGGGGTGCGATGCACGATCAGGGCCTCGCGGTCGTCGCCGAGGGCGGGCAGCTCGGTGAAGGGGCGCTTCGAGGCGGGCGCGCGCGGCGCCTCGATGTAAGCCATGCGCCAGTAGGGGTGGAGCTGCTGCATTGTGAGCGGATTGCGAAGTGCCGGGAGCGTGGAGCCAGACAACAAGGAGCAAAAGCCAAGCGGCGTGCGCCGCGCTTGTCAAAGCAGGGGCGGAGAGGGCCGGGCGGGCCTTCGACGCGGCCCAAAATCCGGCGTTGAGAGCGGGCGGGGCGGGCCTCAGGGTCGCCGGTTCTTTTTTCCGTCCATCCCTCGCTTCTCCGTTCTCATGATCAATCAAGCTGCTCCCCAACGCCGTCGCGTCGTCGTGACGGGTCTCGGTGCCATCACCCCGCTCGGCCTCGGCGCCGGCGTCAATTGGGAGGGTCTCAAAACCGGACGTTCGGGCATCGGGCCGATCACGCGTTTCGACGCCACGCAGTGCTCCGCCAAGATCGCCGGCGAGGTGCGCGGCTTCGAGCCGACGGCCCCGCTGGCCGCGCCCCTCAAGCCCCGCGGCTCGGCCGGCGAGGCGCTGGCGAGCGCCTTCACCCCGAAGGACGCGAAGAAATTCGGACGCTTCACGCACCTCGGCGCCGCCGCCGCGATCGAGGCCTACGCCGATTCCGGACTGGACGCGTTGCGCGACAAGCTCGACGCGACCCGCATGGGCGTGAACCTCGGCGTCGGCCTCGGCGGCCTGCCCGAGATCGAGGCCATGCAGGACACCTGGAAGGCCGGCGGCTTCCGCAAGATCTCGCCGTTTTTCATCATCCAGATCGCGCCCAACCTGCTCGCGGGCCAGGTAAGCCTCGCGCTGAACTTCCAGGGGCCCAACTACGCGGTCGCCTCGGCCTGCGCCACCAGCGGCCACGCCCTCGGCGAGGCGGCGGCCCTGATCGCGCGCGGCCAGGCCGACGTGATGATCGCCGGCGGCGCCGAGAGCACGGTGACGCCGCTCGCGGTGGGCGCCTTCGCCCAGATGAAGGCCCTCTCGACCCGCAACGACGCCCCCGAGGCGGCCTCGCGCCCCTATGACGCCAACCGCGACGGCTTCGTGCTCAGCGAAGGCGCGGTGGTGTTCGTCCTCGAGGAGCGCGAGCACGCCCTCGCCCGCGGCGCCAAGATCTACGCCGAGCTCGCCGGCTACGGGGCCTCGTCCGACGCCTACCATCTGTCCTCGCTCGCCCCCGGCGCCGAGGGCTCGGCCCGCTCGATGCGCGCGGCCTTGGCCGACGCCGGCGTCCCGGCCTCCGCGGTGGATTATGTTTCCGCGCACGCCACCTCCACGCCCGGAGGCGACGGCGAGGAGGCGGCGGCGATCGCCAACGTGTTCGCCGAAAACAAGGCCTCGCTCCACGTCAGCGGCGTCAAATCGATGACCGGGCACCTGCTCGGCGCGGCCGGCGCGATGGGCGCCTTCGCCGCGGTGAAGGCGATCCACGAGGGCGTCGTTCCCCCGACGATCAACCTCGGGGAGATGGATCCCGCCATCGCCGCGCTCGGGCTCAACGTCACCCCCAACGCCGCCGTGGCGAAGCCGGTGCAGGCGGCGCTGGCCAACAGCTTCGGCTTCGGCGGCACCAACTGCTCGCTCGTGTTCACCGCGGCCTGAGCGCGGCGCCGCCCGGGTGGCCACGACCTTATCGTCCGAACCGAAACGCCTCCTCCCGCTCCCCATGTCGCCCCGCTGTCCGGCCACGCGCGATTTGCTCGTCTTCGCGTCGACGCTCGCGCCGGTCGTGGCCTGGTCGGCGTGGGAGCCGAAGGACCGTTTCACCTGGTGGCTCGAGGTCGTGCCGGTGTTTGCCGGGCTGGCGACGGCCTGGGCCCTGCGCGCACGGTTTCCGCTTTCGCGGCTCTTGCTCGCGCTGTTGTGGGCGCACGCCGTGATCCTGCTCGTGGGCGGCCACCACACCTACGCGGAGGTGCCGTTGGGCGAGTGGGTGCGCGCGGCGCTTGGCGGCTCGCGCAACGACTACGACAAGCTCGGCCACTTCGCGCAGGGCTTCGTGCCGGTTCTGCTCGCGCGCGAGATCCTGCTGCGGACCTCGCCCCTGGGCGACGGACGCGGCCGGCCGGCGAGCGCGTGGCTCGGTTTTCTTTGCGGGAGCGTGACGCTCGCCTTCAGCGCGGTCTACGAGCTCGTGGAATGGGCGGCCGCGGCGGCGACGGGCGAGGCGGCGGAGGCTTTTCTCGGAACCCAAGGTTACGTTTGGGACACGCAAAGCGACATGGGCTGGGCCTTGGGCGGGGCGATCGCGTCCCTGATCTTGCTTAGCGCCGCGCATGACCGTTCGGTTGCGCGCGTCCTGCAGCGGACTTGAGTGTTTCCCCGTCTTTTACCCTATCGATTTCCCGATGAAGCAAACCTGGCAGAAATTTGTCGCCGCCGTTCCCATGCCCTTCGCCGGCGCGCTGCTGATCGCCTTCGCCTTCTGGGGCTTCGTTTCCTGGGACCAGTCGCATTGGTGGAGCGCCAAGGAGGACTACGGCTTCGGCTGGCTGGTGCCGGCCTTCGTCGCCTTCGTGATCCATGATCGTTGGCCGAAAATCACGGCGGCGGCCGCGGCCTGCGGGGCGCCCGAAAGTCCGCGGGCCCGGAGCGGAGCGGCCTTGTTGCTCAACCTGATCGCCTATGGCGCGATGTTCGGCGGGGCGGCGCTCTTTCTTCTCGGCTCCTTCTATCGCGCCGGCGCGGGGCCGTCCTTCCCCGGGACGCTCGCGATCACGCTCGGCACGATTTCGCTGCTGCTGCCTTTGATGTTCATCAACAGCCCCGCGGCCCCGTCCACCAAGCCCGGCGCGGGTCTTTTCGAGGACGCGCGGGTGCGGCTCGTTTCCCTCTTCATCTTCCCCGTGCTCGTGTGGCTCGTGTCCGCGCCGATGGTCTCGGTGGTGGAGCAAAACCTCAGCCTTTTCCTGCTGCGCAAGGTGACGAGCGTGGTGTTTTTCGTTTTCGACATCCTCGGCCTGCCGATCGAGCAGCGGGGCAACGTGCTCGTGCTGCCGCCCGTCGTGGACGGGAAGCCCAACCAGGTCGGCGTGGAGGAGGCCTGCTCCGGCATCCGCTCGCTCACGGCCTGTCTTTTCGCGGGGTCCTTCCTCGCCGCGGTCTTCCTCGACAAGGTCTGGAAGAAGATATCGCTCGTCGCCGCCTCCATGTGCTTCGCGGTGCTCACGAATCTGCTGCGCGGCATCTTCCTCACGTCGTGGGCCTACAACTACGGCCACGAGTCGATCGAGGGCTTTGTCCACGACGCGGCCGGCTACGCGGTGCTCGGGCTGACGGTGGTCGGCCTCCTGTGCCTGCTCCCTCTTTTCAAGCTGAACATCACCTTCAGCGACGACGACGACACGACGGAGCCGGACGGCGCGGGCGGCGGCCGCGCGGCTTAGGTCCAATTTGTCGAGCTCGTGATTTGACCGGCTTGGTCGCCGGAGGGACCGGATCCGTCCGGTCCGCGCGGGGCAAGTGGCTGCGACGGCGCGCAGCCCTCCATCCGAAGACCGTGTTTCGGACAAAGCAGAACCAGCCTGCGCGAGGCGGCGGGGGGAATGCGCGGCCGCGCTCCGATCAAGGCGCGACCGCCGTGAGCGCCGCGTTAGAGCGGCGTTTTATCGTGAAACGCCGCCGTCAACCTGCGGCGTGCCCGGCGTCCAGCCTTGGCCCGGGCCGCGGCTTAGGGCTTCGCGGGGGCGGCCACGATGGTGAACTTGATCGCGCGTTCGGGCGAAAGGTAGGAGGCGGCGAGGGCGTCGAGCTCGGCCTTGGTGATCGCCTCGTGGTCGGCGTAGCGGTCGCGCGCGCGGTCGAGGCGCCAAGGCTGCTCCTGCGCGGCGGCGAGCACGGTGTTGAGCCAGTAGGCGTTCGTCCGCTCGCTCTCGCGCAGACTGGTGAGCACGGGAAGGCGGGCGCGGTTGAGCTCGTCGTCCGTCACGCCGTGCTTCGCGAGATCCTCGGCGTCGGACAGGACCGCGGCGCGCACCTTGTCGGCCTCGGCGGGGTCGAGCGTGACGCGCGCGGCGATGAAACCGTAATCGCGGTAGGTCTCGTTCGGCATGCTGCCGGCGGAGGGGCTGTAGCTGCCGCCGAGCTCCTCGCGCACCGTCTTGCGGAGGCGGTCGGAGAAGATGCTGGCGAGCATCGACAGACGACGGGCGCGCGCGGTGTCGCGGGCGTCGGCCGTGGGCCAGTAGAAGGCGAGCACGGTTTTGCTCACCGTGGAGGCGACGGTGAAGCTGCGTTCTCCCGCCGGGGCGGTCTTCACCTGACGAAGTTCTTCCAAGGAGGGCTTTTCGGAACGCGGGGGCAGGGCGCCTATGGTCGCGGCGGCGGCGGCGACGGCCTGCTCGGGGTCGAAATCGCCCACGAGGCCGAGCTCGATCGGGCCTGAGGCGAGCTGGGGCGCGAGCCAGGCGCGGAGCTCCTCCAGCGTGCGAGCCATGGCCTGCTCGCGCACGGGCACGCCGAAGCGGGGGTCGCCCGAGGCGAGGGCCTTCGGAACCTCGAGGTTGAGAGGGCCGGCGGGGTCGGTGGCGAGGCGGGTGTAGACGGGCTCCAGGCGGCGGCGCGCGCTCAGCTGCGCCTCGGGGCGGTAGCCGGGATCGCTGATCGAGGCGGCGAGAAGCTCGAGCTGGAGGCGAAGGTCGTCCGGTGTGGTTTGTCCGCTGAACACGAGCGCGTCGTCGCCGACCTGTAGCCCCACGCCCACGTTGCGGCCCGCGAGGATGCGTCGGAGCTCGTCCTCGGAATGTTTGCCCAGGCCTCCGGAGGTGAAGGCGGCGCTCGCGAAGAAGGCGAGGCCGGGCTGCTCGCGCGGCTCGGTCAACTGGCCCACGCCGACGCGGGCGCGCAGGGCGATGGTGCCGGCCTCGAAGTCGGTCTTCTTGAGGTTGAGGCGCGCGCCGTTCGCGAAGACGATCTCGGTGATGCCGAGGTCGGCGATTTCGCGGCGGGAGCGGATTTCGCCGGCCGGGCCGAAGTTCTCGTAACCCCAAGGCTGGTCGGCGTGCTCCGCGGGCGGGGCGACCTCGACGGCCCGGGCGGCGGCGAAGGTCCGGGCGATGGCGGCTTTGGCGGTCTCGATGTCGCCAAGATCGCTGTTGCCGAAAACGCCGACGCGCCAGGCGGAGGCCTCGCCCCAGCGCTGCCGGAAGATGTCCTCGCAGAGCATGGTGGTGAGATCGCTCAAGGCGGGGCGGATGATCTCCAGGTCGACGGCGGGCGTGGTGGGGACGACACCCTCGATGAATGCATCGACGAGGGCGTCGGTGCGTTCGTCGGAGCGGCGGGTGGAGTCGGTTTTCACCGCCTGCTCGAGCGCGTTGAGATAATCGGCGACCGCCTCCTTGACCTCGGCGTCGGTGAAGCCGTGGACGAGCGCGCGGCGAAGCTCGTGTTCGCCCACGCGGAGGGTTTCGGCCCACTTGCCCGGACGGGCCACGAGCGAAAGCTCGACGCCGTCGTGGATGGCGGGGAAGGCGTCGCGGCCGGTGCCGGCGCGCACGAAGGGGGCGTCCTCGGCCTTGGCGAGTTCGGAGAGGCGCCGATTCAGGATGGAGCAGGCGATCTCGAAGGGGACCTCGCGCTTGCGTTTGAATTTGTCGTCGGGCGAGAGGTCGGGCGGGCGAACGACCTGGAAGGTGACGGTGGTGGCGCTGGCGTCGGGCTCGTGGTGGTGGCCGAAGCGGGTTTTTTCGGTGGCGACGCCGGGCCCGAAAAAGTCCGGCGCCGGCCGGGCGGGGGCGCGCGCGACGAGCGGGCCGAAGGCGTCGGCGAGCGGCTGTTTCACGACCTGCGGGTCGATGTCGCCGACGGCGACGACCGCGATGCGTTCGGGGCGATACCAGGTGTCGTAGAACTCGGCGAAGCGGGCGCGGTCCGCGTGTTTCAGGACGGACTCCTCGCCGATGGGCAGGCGCTCGGGGAGGCGCGTGCCGTCGAGGTAGAAGCGATAGCCGGCCACCGCGGACCGGTAGTCGGCGGAATCCCGCGCGAGTTTCTCGGAAAGCACGACGCCGCGTTCGCGGTCGATCTCCTCCGGCTTGAGCAACATGCGCCCCGCGAAGTCGGCGAGCACGCGGAAACCCTCGGCGAGCGTCGCGGGCTTGGTGTCGGGCAGCTCAAGCATGTAGACGGTGCGGTCGAAGGACGTGTAGGCGTTGGTGTCGCCGCCGAAGTTCATTCCGAGGCGCTGGAAATACTCGATCAAGGTGCCGGGCGGGTAGTGTTCGCTGCCGTTGAAGGCCATGTGCTCGAGGAAGTGGGCGAGTCCGAGCTGGTCCTCGGCTTCGTAAAGCGAGCCGGCGGCGACGACGAGACGGAGCGAGGCGCGGCCGCGCGGCTCGGTGTTGGAGCGAAGGGCGTAGCGGACGCCATTGGGCAGGGCGCCGAGGACGAGCGCCGGGTCGGGCGGAAGATTTTCCGAGACACCAGGGGCGGGGGGGAAGAGAAGCGGCGGCCGGGCGGACGACTTCGCGGCGTCGGGGGCGGGAGGGGTTGCGGAGGCGGCGGGCAGGAGGGCGCCGAGCGAAAGGGCGGCGCAAGCGAGCAAGGCGGGGAAGCGCATGGAGATAGCGGTAGGGAAGGAGGGCCCGGGGCCAAGGACCAATGCGGTGGCGCCGGGCCGGGCTTCGGGGAATTGTTTTGAGCGCCGGGCCGGGATCGGGTTCCTAGACCGTTTCGCTTTTCCCGCATGCTCTGGCTGTATCGGCTTCTGTTTCTCCCGCTCGCGCTGCTGTCCGCGCCCTACTACGGCTGGCGGATGCGGCGCCGCGGAGGCTACGGGGCGCACTTCGGGCAGCGTTTCGGCGCCACGCCCGTGCTGCCGGCGAAGCGACCGGGCGTGAAGCGCGTGTGGCTGCAGGCGGTGAGCGTGGGCGAGATGCTGGCGATCGCGCCGCTGATCGAGGCGTGGAAGGCGGATCCGGCGGTCGAGGTGTATCTCACGACGACGACCAGCACGGGTTACGCGCTGGCCGCGGAGCGTTATCTCGCGAAAGGCGCGGTGATGGCGCTCGGTTACTTTCCCTTGGATTTTTGGTTTTGTTCGGCGAAGGCCTGGCGTTCGGTCCAGCCCGATCTGGTGGTGCTGACCGAGGGAGAGCGTTGGCCGGAGCATCTGCACCAGGCGGCGCGGCGCGGGGTGCCGGCGGTGGCGGTGAACGCGCGCCTGTCGGATCGCAGTTTTCGGCGCATGCGCCGGCTCGGTCCGCTGGCGCGGCTGCTGACGCGCGGACTTTCGCACGTGCTCGCCGCGAGCGAGGGCGACGCGACGCGGTTCGCGGCCTTCGGCGTGCCGGAGGGGCGCATCACGGTGACGGGAAACCTGAAGCTCGACGTGTCCCTGCCGGAAGTCGGCGAGGCGGAGGCGGAAAAATTCCGCCGCGAGTTGGGGCTGGGAGATGCGAGATTGTTGTTGGGCGCGTCGACCTGGCCCGGGGAGGAGGCGGCGCTGCTGGACGCCTGGCGCGCCCTGCGCGGCGGGGCCGGCGACGAGAAGACGGGCGCCTGGAAACTGTTGATCGTGCCGCGCCACGCGGAGCGGCGCGGGGAGATCGAGACGCTTTTGGCCGCGAGCGGGCTGCGTTACCACTTTCGTTCCCGCGGGGCGGCGCCCGGCGAGGTCGACGTGGCGGTCGCGGACACCACGGGCGAACTCGCGCGTCTGCTGGCGCTTGGCGAGATCGTGTTCGTGGGCAAGACCCTGCCGCCGCATACCGAGGGTCAGACGCCGGTGGAGGCCGCGGCGCGGGGCAAGGCGGTGATCTTCGGCCCCGGCACGGCGAATTTTCGCGTGATCGCGCGGGAACTCGAGGCGGCCGGCGCGGCGAGGCGCGTGACCGACGCGGCGGACCTGGGGCAGGCCGTCCGCAGATTTGCGGAGGACGCGCGCGCCCGGGCCAACGCCGGCGCGGCGGGAAGTTCCTGGCACCGCGGGAATCAGGGGGCGGCGCAGCGCACCCATGCGGTTTTGTCCGGTATTTTGCGGTCGCGGAATTAAGGGTTGAACGAACACGGCACGGGCCTTGCGTTAGAACCTTTCGCGGATGCAAAACCACGGCCCGAAGCGCGTCTACACCCCACACTCGCTGGAATTTTGGTTTAATCGGTTCGAGCACAACTGGGAGGCCTATTTTACCCCGGAGCAGCTGGAGCGGGGGCATGCGATCTACCGCGAAGGCGAGGTGCGTGAGCTCGAGCTGACCGCGACCGACGCCATCGTTCACCGCCGCATCGACAAGAAGGACGAGTATGCGGTGATCGAGTGGGCGGAGAAGGGGTTTTCCGTCCGTTCCTCGACCACCGACACCGACGCCGCGCACGCGTTGGCCGTGGCGGGTCTGCACGAGATCGAGGAGCTGGTGGCGGACGAGATCTCGCCGCTTCCGGAAAGTCTGCCCCCTTTCCCGATGGAGATTTCCGTGCCCGCCGCGCCGTCCACGGCCGCGACCGTTCCCGCGGCTCCGGCGGCGATCGAGCGGAAAACCGTCAACACCCCCGGCGCGGCGACTCCGTCCGCGAGCGCGTCGTCCGCGCGGCCGATGGGCTCCGCGGGCTTGACGCGCGGGGCGCCGGCGACCAGCGGCGCGGGGGCGGCGGCCTTGGCGAAAGGCACGCGAGCCTTGCTCCTGGCCTTCGCGACGACCGACGAGGGGCTGACCTTTTCCGCGTGGTGGCTGGCCTCGGACAAGTCCCGCGTGTCGGCGCTCGGGCCGGCTTCGCGCGAGCCGAACGTGCCGCACGCGAGCTCGGGGGAACGGGCGAAGCTCATCGGCCTCGCCTCCTACGCGCGCAAGTCGCACTTCGTTTATCGGCAGGATACGGGCACCTACTTGATGGGCTCGGTCGCGGAGATTCCGAACTTCCTGAAGTCCACGCTTCCGGCTTGGAAAAAGCTTTTCGGCGTCGACCTCGACGCCGCCTCCGCGCTGCTGCTCAAGGGGCCGCAGGAGATCACCATCGAGGCCGTCGCCGGCACGACGCGCCGCGGCGCCAAGGGCGCGGGCCTCGACGCCGCGCTCGACCTGCGCTGGATCTTCAAGGCCGGCGAGCGCCTGCTCACCGACGCGGAGGTCAAGACCCTCACCACCAAAAACACGACGCCGGTGATTCTGCCGAGCGTGGGCATCGTCAGCCTGCCGGTGGAGAAACTCGCGGTCGTGCGCTCGTGGGAAAAGGGCGCGGCCGAGACGCACGGCGAGGGTGCGATGTCGCCTTACCTGATTTTTTCCCTGTTTAACGACGCCCGCTTCAAGCTCACGCTTTCGCCCGAGCTCGCGGCGTGGCGCGACAGCGTGCTGGCGGGGCCCAAGGTCGCGCCCGTGCTGCCGGAGCGTCTACGCCATTATCAGCGGCGCGGCGTGGAGTGGATGCATCACCTCGCGGACAAGGGGTGCCACGGGCTGCTCGCCGACGAGATGGGCTTGGGCAAGACGCTTCAGGTGATCACGCTGCTGGCCACGCGCCGCATCGATGATCTGCCCTGCCTGATCGTGTGCCCCGCGAGCGTGGTGCCCGTCTGGCAGGAGGAGATCGCGCGCTTCCACCCGGAGCTGCCGGTGGACGTGCTCAAGACCGGCCACGATTTCTCCTCGCGCCCCGCGCCCTGCGTCTGGCTCTCGAGCTACACGCAGCTCCGCAAGCACCGCGCGATCCTGGCCAAGCACAAGTTCGCCTACGCCGTGCTCGACGAGGGGCAGTTCATCAAGAACCCGGACGCGAAGGTCACGCAGACCTGCTTCGCGATTCGCGCCGCGCATCGCATCGTGTTGTCCGGCACGCCGCTGGAGAACCGCCAGCTCGATCTCTGGTCGATCTTCCGTTACCTGCTACCCGGCCTGCTCGGGTCGCGAACGGCCTTCGAGAACGCGATCGTCGCGGACCGGGCCGGAACGCTCTCGCGCCTGCGCGCGCAACTCGCGCCCTTCATGCTGCGCCGCACCAAGGCCGAGGTCGCGGCCGAGCTGCCGCCCAAGCAGGAGATGGAGCTCATCTGCCCGCTCACCGACGTGCAGCGCGAGGAATACGCCCGCATCTGCAACGAAGGCCTTTCCCGTCTCGGCGACGATGTCGGCGCCGCGATGCGCGAAAAGAGTTTCGGTTTCCTCGCCCTGCTCACGCGTCTCCGCCAGGTCTGCTGCGACCCGGACATGCTGCCCTGGCGCAAGGCGCCGCTGGCCGATTCGGGCAAGATCGCGCTGCTGATGGAGAAGCTCACCGAGATCGTGGGCAGCGGCCACAAGGTCGTGATCTTCTCGCAGTTCGTGATGCTGCTGGACCGGGTGAAGGAGGCGCTGGCGCAAAACTTCCCCGACCTCGCGCGCTACGAGCTCACCGGCATGACGCTCGACCGTCAGAAGCCCGTGCAATCCTTTCAGGCGGCGGAGGGCGCGGCGGCGATGCTCGTGTCGCTCAAGGCCGCGGGCACGGGGATCACGCTGCACGCCGCTGACTACGTTTTCCTGCTCGATCCCTGGTGGAACCCCGCGGTCGAGGCGCAGGCGGTGGACCGCGTGCATCGGCTCGGCCAGAAGAGCACGGTCTTCGTCTATCGCATGGTCACGGCCGGCACGATCGAGGAACGCATCGAGGCGCTGAAAGCGTCGAAGAAAAATCTCTTCAACCAGGTGGTCGGCGGCCAAGAAGGTGACTTCGATCTCAGCCAGCATTTCGTGTCGCTGCGCGAGCTCGTGCAGCTCACCGGCACGGCGAGCGTCGACAATCCCGACGCGGCGGGCGGCGAAGTCGGCGCGGGCGAGGTTGCGGCGGTTGCATCCGTCCCTGCGCCGATCGCGACCGCGGCGGGCTGAGCGGGTATCGACCGCGGATCGTTCCGCGGACTTGGGGTGTGCGGGCGCGCCCTCCACCCCAGGGCATCGGGCGCGGGGAAACTCACGCCCACTTTTACGGAGCGTGCGAGGCGTCTCCCTGCGAAACGACGGGCAGGGCGCTTACTGCGCCTGCTTCGCGACCTTGAACTCCTTGGGTTTTTCGCCCTTCGGGAGCGCGAGCAAATCGTAGTCGCGGTAGCCGGTGATCTCGACCTCGACGAACTGGCCGACGGGCAGGCTGCGCGGCACGTAGACCCGGCCGTCTATGTCGGGCGCGTCGGCTTCGCCGCGGGCGACGCCGGGCTCCTCGACGAGCACGCGAAGTTTTTTGCCGACGTAGCTCTTGCTCACCTCGGCGGCGATCTCGCGTTGGAGCGACATCGTCTGGTGGTAGCGCGCGTCTTTCAGCTTGGTCGCGAGCTGCTCCTCCATCTTGGCGGCCTTGGTGCCGTCTTCCTGCGAGTAGCGGAAGACGCCGAGGCGCTCGAACTTGGTCGTGCGGATGAATTCGCAGAGCTCCTCGACGTCGGCCTCGGTCTCGCCGGGGAAGCCGACGATGAAGGTCGTGCGGACCGCGATGCCCGGGATGCCGGCGCGGATGCGGCCGATGAGGTCGCGGATGTATTGGCTGTTCGTCTCGCGCTGCATGCGCGTCAGCATGTTGTCGCTGATGTGCTGGAGCGGGATGTCGATGTAGCGGGCGACCTTCGGGCACTCGGCGATGGTCTTGATGAGTTCGTCGGACCAGTGGGCGGGGTGGGTGTAGAGGAGACGGACCCAGAAGTCGCCGGGGATGGCGTTGAGCTCGCGGAGAAGGGTGGTGAGCGCGGTGCCGCGGGAGGAATCGACGGGCGAGCGCGGATTGGGGCGCTGTTCCCAGGTATCCATGCCGAAGTAGGTCGTGTCCTGGGAGATCAGGTTGATCTCCTTCACGCCCTCGGCGACGAGCTTGCGGGCCTCGGCGACGACGCTCTCTACGGAGCGCGAACGGTGGCGGCCGCGGATCTGCGGGATGATGCAGAAGGCGCAGGGGTGGTTGCAGCCCTCGGCGATCTTGATGTAGGCGAAATGCTTCGGGGTGAGGCGGAAGCGCGGCGTGTCGTAGTCCGGGATGTAGGTGCTGCGGCCCTCGATGAAGTTCTTCGGCGCGGCGTCCTTCGGGCGCTTGAAGCCGGTGAGTTCCTCGATGATCGGGGCGACCTTGGTGATCTGGTCGAGACCGATGAAGGCGTCCACCTCCGGGATCTCCTTGGGCAACTCCTTCGAGAAGCGCTGCGACATGCAGCCGGCGACGATGAGTTTTTGCCCGGCGCGGCGTTTCTTCATCCCGCGGGCCTCGTGGGCCTCGAGGATGTGGTTGATCGATTCCTCCTTGGACGAGTCGATGAACGAACAGGTGTTCACGATGACGACGTCGGCCTTGTCCTGATCGGGCACGACTTCCATGCCGGCCTGGTGGAGGTGGCCGACCATGATTTCGCTATCGACGAGATTTTTCGCGCAGCCGAGGGAGACGAGGGAGACTTTGACGCTCATTGAAAGAGGAGGAAAGGAGGACGGGAAACGGCTGCTTTAGAAATGCAAAAACCGCGGCTGCTGAGAGCCGCGGTTTTTGAAACTGGCGGAAGGCGCGCTTATTTCTTGGCCTTGGCGGACTTCTTGGCGGGAGCCTTCTTGGCGGCTTCCTTCTTGCGCTTGAGGTAGGCGATGCGGCGCTTCTTCTTGATGTGCTTGTTGGTTTGTTGGCCCATGGGAGGTGTGTGGTAAAACGAGGACATTCGCGGTTTGGTGGGGGCGGAGTCAAGCGCGGGGATGCGGGAGGAGCGGATGTGGATTGAACCCGTGATGCGGCGGCTCAACGAGCGCCGCTGACTTCACCGCAGGCTGCGCCTGCGCATAACCGAGGGCGGCCATTGGACCGCCGCATAAGTGGTTAACTCCCGCTTTGGGTTGTGCCGCGGCGGGGAGTGGTTCCTTTAACCGGTTCCGCACCGCACGCCCATGGGAATGTTCAAACTCAAGGCCGACTACGCGCCGACCGGCGACCAGCCGCAGGCCATCGCCGCGCTCTCGGCCTCGCTGCTCGCGGGCAACAAGCACCAGACGCTGCTCGGCGTCACCGGCTCGGGCAAGACCTTCACCATGGCGAACCTGATCGTGGCACGCGACCGGCCCACGCTCATCATCTCGCACAACAAGACCCTGGCGGCGCAGCTTTATTCGGAGTTCAAAAACTTTTTTCCGGAGAACGCGGTCGAATACTTCGTCTCGCACTTCGACTACTACCAGCCCGAGGCCTACGTGCCGTCCTCGGACACCTTCATCGAAAAGGATTCGTCGATCAACGAGGAGATCGAGCGCCTGCGCATCGCGGCCTCAAGCTCGCTGGTGTCGCGCAAGGACGTGATCGTGGTCGCCTCGGTGTCGTGCATCTACGGCCTCGGCTCGCCCGAGGATTTCAAGGAGCTGCGCATCCCGCTCGAGCGCGGGGCGATCATGGCGCGCCAGACCCTGCTCCAGCGCCTGGTGGACAACATCTACTCGCGCAACGACTACGACTTCAAGCGTGGCACCTTCCGCGTGCGCGGCGACGTGGTGGACATCATGCCGGCCTACCTCGAGCACGGCCTGCGGGTGGAGTTCTGGGGCGACGAGATCGAGGCGCTGAGCGAGTTCGACCCGACGACGGGCGAGGTGCTGCGCAAGCTGGACAAGTTCGATCTGTATCCTGCCAATCAATACGTGACGAGCAAGGGCAAGCTCGACCTGGCGGTAGCGCGCATCAAGGCGGAGCTCGACCAGCGCGTCGCGGAGTTCGAGGAAAAGGGCCTGCTGCTCGAGGCGCAGCGCATCCGGATGCGCACCAACTACGATCTCGAGATGCTGCAGGAGATGGGCTTCTGCAACGGTATCGAGAACTACTCGCGCCACCTCGCCGGCCGCGAGGCGGGGGAGCGGCCGTTGTGCCTGATCGATTTCTTTCCGAAGGAGTTTCTGCTCTTGATCGACGAGAGCCACGCCTCGGTGCCGCAGATCGGCGGCATGTATAACGGCGACAAGGCGCGCAAGACGGTGCTGGTGAACTTCGGCTTTCGCCTGCCCTCGGCCTTGGACAACCGGCCGCAGAATTTCGACGAGTTCATGTCGATCACCGACCAGATCGTCTACGTTTCGGCCACGCCGGCGAAGTTCGAGATGGAGCGCTCGACGGTCGTGGCGGAGCAGGTGATCCGCCCGACCGGGCTGGTCGATCCCGAGATCACGTTGCGGCCGACCAAAGGGCAGGTGGAAAACCTGATCGCGGAGTGCAAGCAGGCGGTGGAGCGCGGCGAACGCGTGCTCGTGACTACGCTGACGAAGCGACTGGCTGAGGATCTGACCGCGTTTTTCCGCGAGGCGAAGATCAAGGTCGAGTATCTGCACAGCGACATCGACGCGATCGAGCGCGTGGAGATCTTGCGCAACCTGCGGCTCGGCAATTTCGACGTGTTGATCGGCATCAACCTGCTGCGCGAAGGACTCGACCTGCCGGAGGTGGCGCTCGTCGCGGTGCTCGACGCGGACAAGGAAGGCTTTTTGCGCAGTGAAACCTCGCTCATCCAGACGGCGGGCCGTGCGGCGCGTCACGAGAAGGGGCGGGTGATTTTCTACGCCGACGTGATGACGGAATCGATCAAGCGCACGATCGAGGTGACGAACGGCCGCCGGGCGAAGCAACTCGCCTACAACGCGGAGCACGGCATCACGCCGCGCAGCGTGAAGCGCGCGCAGCAGACAAGCCTCCACGTTTACGACGGGTCCGGCGAACGCGTGGAGGAGGGGGCGGGCACGCTGGCCGAAGGCAGCGCGGAGGACGTGGCGGCGGTCGTCCGCGAGTTGGAAGAAGAGATGGCCGAGGCATCGGGCCGACTGGAGTTCGAGCGCGCGGCGGTGCTGCGCGACCAGATCAACGCGCTGCGCTCGGGCGACTTTCGCAAGGCGGCGCAGGTGCAGGCCGGCGGGAAGAAATCCAAGGGCGGGCGGGGCGGAGGCGGTTCGGAGTATCCGCGCGGGCGGGCGCAGAAGCGGCGGTGAGGCGGGGGCGGTTCCCTCCGGTTTTGGAGGGCGCGGCGCTGTCCGCGCCTCGGGGCGTTACGGCGGGCACGGCGGCCCGCCCTCCAAGTGGATTAGCGGGGCAGCTTCTCCGCGATCTCCTCGAGCGGGTAGGTGAGGATCTCGGCGAGGGTCGGATGATACCACGGGGCGCGAAGCAGATCGCGGACGGTCGCGCCCAGCGTGATCGGGCCGGTGAAACAGTGGATTAGTTCGCCCGCCTGCGGGCCGACGATCTCGGCACCGAGGATGCGGCCGCGCTTGGGTTCGGCGATGACCTTCACGTAGCCGCGGACCTGGTCCATGAGGATGGATTTGCCGTGGTCGTTGAATGGGTAGCTGGCGACGAGGTAGGGCTTTTTCGTGGCGACGAGCTCGGACTCCTGCGCGCCTATGGTGGCGAGCGGAGGGTCGGTGAAGACGACGTTGAGCAACGGGGTTTTCGCGACGGGGCGAAGTTCTTTTTCGGGGATGCCGAATGCGTGGCGGGCGGCGAGTTCACCTTGGGCGACGGCGAGGTGCACGATGTCGTGCGGGCCGCAGACGTCGCCGCCGGCGTAGATGTGGGGCGCGGTGGTTTGCTGCCAGCGGTTGACCTTCACGCGGCCTTCGTCGGTGAGGCGCACGCCGGCGGCGGCGAGGTCGAGCGACTCGATGTTGGGCTCGCGGCCGAGGGCGTTGAAGAGGTGTGCGGCGCGGCGGACGGTTTTTTTGCCGGCGGAGTCGAAAACGACCTCGACTCCTTTGCCCTCGCCGAGCGATCGGACGAGCGTGATCTTGGTGTCGGTGTGGAGGTCGATGCCCTCGTCTCGGAAGGCTTGTTGCACGACTTCGGAAGCGGCGGGGGAGTGGTCGCGCAGGATGTTTTTGCTGCGCTGGATTAGGGTTACCTTCGAGCCGATGCGCGCGAGGAACTGGGCGAGTTCGCAGGCGACGATGCCGCCGCCGAGGACGATCACGGACTTGGGGATGAAATCCAGGTCAAGGACGTCATCGCTGGTCCATTGCGGCGTGGTGGCGAGGCCGGGGACGGCGGCGGGCACGGAGACGCGAGAGCCGGTGGCGACGAGGAAGAATTTTCCGGAGAGTTTGCGGCCGTCGGCGAGCTGGACGTTGTGCGGATCGAGGAAACGGGCGTGGGAGCGGAAGAGCGTGAAGCGCTTCGCGTTGGTCATCGCTTTTTCGCGGTAGCCGGCGAAGTCGGCGATGACGTGTTTTTTCCAGGCGTGGAGCGCCTTCATGTCCATCTTGGCGCCGGGCGGGATACGGACGCCGAACTTGGTCGAGTGCCTCGTGTGGTGGAGCAGGTCGGAGGCGTGGAGGAGGGTTTTGGAGGGCATGCAGCCCTTGAGGATGCAGAGGCCGCCGAGCTCCTTGGCGCCGTCGACGATGGCGACGCGTTTGCCCATGTCGGCGGCGACGCGGGCGGCGTTGAAGCCGGCGGAACCGCCGCCGAGAACGATGAGGTCGAAGGGTTTCATGGGGAGTCTAGGCGGAAGCGATCACGCGGTTCCAAACATCGTGGAGGCCGAGGCGGTCGAGCCAGGGATCGAGCAGCGAATGATCGATGCCGGTGATGGCGCGGATCGTGGCGATGTCGGCCGGGTGTTTGGCGGAGCCGCCTTCACGGAAGAACTCCAGTTTCCGGAGCACAACGTATTCGGGAGGGGCGACCGAGAGCGAAAGATCGGCGGTCCATCGAATGCGGCGACGGAGCGGGAGCGCCCAGGCGTGGAGCGGGTCGGAGCCGGCTAGATAGATGTCGGCTTTGTATCCGCTCTCGTGGTGAATGATGTTGAAATGACCGCGCAAGGGGCGGGCTTGCTCGGCGCGGATCACCGATTCGGGCGGGACGTAGAACTCGGACTCGGGAAAAGCGGCGAGCAAGGCGGCGCGGCCGGTGTCGTCGAGGGCTAGAACGAGATCGAGGTCGTTGGTGACGCGGGGCTGGCCGTAGAGAATGGCGGCGGTGGCGCCGGTCACCATGTAGGTCACGCCGCTGGCTTCGAGGCGCGAGACGAACAGCGATAGTTCATCCGGTGCGAGCATGGAGAATCTGGTGGGCGACGGCGCGGAGGACCTGCGGCTCGGTCCACTCGGGATGGCGTTGGCGGAAGCCCGCGGCCATGAGTTCGCGCATGGATCGGTTCATGCGCAGGGCTTGGCGAAGGCGATCCGCGGGCTCCATCGCGCGATAGATCTCCAACCGCTTTTCTTCGGCGGCGCGGAGATGATCGGTGGCGACGGGAGCACTCATGGACGACCGAAACATGAGCGTGTGATGCGGCTAGGCAAGACGGGTGGAGGAGTGGTCAACCGCGTTTTGGGCCCCACTTGCGGTCGTTTTTGAGCTCGAGGCGGCGGGTTTCGACCTGGATGCCGGCGACGGCGGGGTGCTGGCGGAGGGCTTTGAAGGCGTCGGGGTTGAAGCGGAAGCCGAGGGCGCTGCTGGCCTCGCTCAGGGCGGTGACGCGGTTTTCGAAGACGAAGCCGAGATCGATGCGGGTGTCGCCGTTGTGGCGGTCGAGCGTGGTGCGGAGAAGTTTTAGGAACTCGGTGAGCTTCGGGTGCTCGGGCTGGAGGAGCCAGCCGATGCGTTTCACGTTGGCCGTGGTGTAGGACTGGAGTGGATACGCCTCCTTCACGTTGATGCGCGGGCCCTCCTGTCCGACGATGATGGTGCCGAGGACGCAGATAAGCGCGCTTTCCGCGAGGACATGGCCGTGGGCGGCGAAGGCGTCGGCGAACATGTTTAGGCCGATGGTGGCGGAGCGCGTTTGGAGGCTGAAGGCCATCCACGGGCGGTTGTCCTTCTTCGCGAGTTTCTTTTGGAGCGAGCCGGCGATGCCGCAGAGGCGGAATTCGGTGCGGTCGTCCTGCTCGAGGAGTTCGGTGACGGGATAGGTGTCTAGGGCCTCGACAAGGCCGGCGAAGGCGTCAAGCGGGTGCCCGGACACGTAGAAGCCGAGGAGCTCTTTTTCGAATTGGAGGAGGGTGGAGGAGTTGAAGACCTTTTCGACTTTCTCGGCGGCTTTGCCTTTGGCGGGCGCGGCCGGAGCGCCTGCTTGGGGGCCACCGGAGGGAGCGGGCGCGGCGAACATGTCGGCATGCATGGCCGGAGCCGGTGCGGGCGCGGCGGGTTTGGCGGGCGCGGCGCCGAGGCGGGATGGCGGGGCGAGTTGCGGAGATGCTACGACGGGTGCGGCGGGTTTGCGGTGGCGCAAAGCTTCGTCGAGTTCGCGGCGGAGTTTGTCGAGCGGCGGCGGGGGCTGGGGGGCGTCGAGTTCGACGCCGAAGTCGAAGGAGATGGTCTCGGCTTTCGGCGCGGTGTCGACGGGCTTGGCGGGGGCGTCGTTTTTGCGGAGCGCGGGGTATTTGCGGACGAGATCGCCGAGCGCCTCGAGGTGGGCGTCGATCAGGTTGTAGAGTTCCTCGCGGTCGGCGCCGGAGAAATCGAAGGCGCCGGTGGCGACCAAGCACTCGAGGACGCGTTTGTTGAGGGCGCGGCTGTCGACGCGGAGGAGGAAGTCGCGGAAATCCTTGAAGGGGCCGTTGGCGTCGCGCTCGGCGATGATCTTCTGGCCGGCCTGTTCGCCGACGCCCTTGATGCCGGCGAGCCCGAAGCGGACGACGCCCGCGTCGGAGGCGTCGGGGGTCTTGAAGACGGGGGTGAAGGTTTCGCGCGATTCGTTGATGTCGGGGCCGAGCACGGTGATGCCCATGGCCTCGGCCTCGGCGATGAAGTGGGACACCTTTTCCGCGTTGCCGAGCTCGGCGGTGAGCACGCCGGCCATGAACTGGACCGGGTAGTTGGCCTTCAAATACGCGGTGTGGTAGGCGACGACGGCGTAGGCGGCGGAGTGGGACTTGTTGAAGCCGTATTGCGCGAACTTGTTGAGGAGGTCGAAGATCTCGTTGGCCTTGGACTCGGGGATCTTGTGGAGGCGGCCGGCGCCCTCGACGAACTTGATGCGCTCCTTGGCCATGGCCTCGGCGTCCTTCTTGCCCATCGCGCGGCGGAGCATGTCGGCGCCGCCGAGGGTGTAGCCGCCGATGACCTTGGCGCACTCCATCACCTGTTCCTGGTAGACGATGATGCCGAAGGTCTCCTTGAGCACGGGTTCTAGGAGCGGGTGGGGGTAGACGATGGAGGACGGGTCCTTTTTGCCGCGGGCGTAGTCGGGGATGAACGCCATGGGCCCCGGGCGGTAGAGCGCGGAGATGGCGTTGATGTCGTCGATGGTGGAGATGCCGACCTGGCGGGAGGCGCTTTGCATGCCGCCGGACTCGAGCTGGAAGACGCCGATGGTCTTGCCGGCGTTGAGGAGCTCGTAGGTCTTGGGGTCGTTGAGGTCTCGGGAATCGAGCTCGAAGTCGGGCTTGGCGGTGCGGCGGACGTTTTCGACGGCGTCGGAGATGACCGTGAGGGTCTTGAGGCCGAGGAAGTCCATCTTGAGCAGGCCGAGTTTGCCGACGGCGCCCATGTCGAACTGCACGGTGACGTCGCCTTCTTGCGAGGTGAGGGGGACGAACTCGTCGAGGGGCTGCTCGGTGATGATGATGCCGGCGGCGTGCTTGCCGGTGTTGCGCACCATGCCTTCGAGGACGAGGCCCTGGTCGATGATCTTTTTGGCGACGGGGTTGCGGTCGTATTCGGATTTCAACTCCGCGGACTTGGCGAGGGAGTCGGCGAGCGAGATGTTCAGCTCGTCGGGGATCATCTTGGCGAGGCGGTCGGCCTCGGCGAAGGGGAGGTCGTGCACGCGGGAGACGTCGCGGACGACCATCTTGGCGCCGAGGGTGCCGTAGGTGATGATGTTGGCCACGCAGTCGCGGCCGTATTTTTCTCGGACGTAGTCGATGACCTCGACGCGGCGGCGCATGCAGAAGTCGATGTCGAAGTCGGGTGGCGAGACGCGCTCGGGGTTGAGGAAGCGCTCGAAGAGGAGGCCGAAGCGGATGGGATCGATGTCGGTGATGCCGAGGAGAAACGCGACGAGGCAGCCGGCGCCGGAGCCGCGGCCGGGGCCGACGGGGATTTTGTGTTCGCGGGCCCAGTTGATGAAGTCCCAGACGACGAGGAAGTAGTCGTCGAAGCCGGTGACGTGGATGATGGAGAGCTCGTAACCGGTGCGCAGGACGAGCAACTCGTCGGGGGCGAGGCCGGAGTAGTCGGGCGGGGCGGGCTTTTGGCCGGGCGCGAGGTTTTGGAGTTTCGCGAGGCGCTCCGCGACGACGGGGTGGGCGGCGACGGCGTGGTAGTCGTGGCCGTAGCGGTGGTTGAGGCCCTTGACGCAGAGATCGAGCAGGTAGGAGTGCGCGGCGATGCGGTGCTCGGGGTTGCGGGCCTTGATCTCCGGGGGAAGCGGGTAACGCGGGTAGCGTTCGGAGCCCTTGGGGAAGGGGATCTTCACCTCGCACATCTCGGCGACGAGGCGGGTGTTGGTGAGCGACTCGGGGATTTCGCCGAAGAGTTTTAGCATCTCGTCGGCGGACTTCAGATAGAAGGCGGACGAGTCGAACTTCATGCGGTTCGTCTCGGCGACCTTCGACCCGGTCTGGATGCAGAGCATCGTGTCGTGCGAGGAGGCGTCGGACTCCTTGACGTAGTGGACGTCGTTCGAGCAGATCGTCTTTAGCTGGTATTTTTCGGCGAGGCGGAGGAGGCCGGGAATGATGTGGCGCTGCTCGGGGATGCCGTGGTCCTGGAGTTCGACGAAGTAGTTTTCGCGGCCGAAAATCTCGACGTAGCGGGCGCAGGCGGCGTCGGCCTCCTCCTCGCGGTTGCGCATGAGATGCTGGCAGACCTCGGAGGCGAGGCAGCCGGTGAAGCCGATCAGGCCCTTGGCGTATTTCGCGAGGGTGGGGAGGTCGGTGCGAGGCTTGTAATAGAAGCCCTGCAGGTGCGAGTCGGAGACCAGCTTGAGAAGGTTTTGGTAGCCCTCGAGGTTCTTGGCCAGGACGCCGAGGTGGTAGTAGCTTTTGCCGTCCTCGGATTTTCCGGATTTTTCGAGACGGGAGCCGGGGGCGAGGTAGAGTTCGCAGCCGACGATGGGCTTGAGGTTGTTGGACTTGGCGGCGTTGAAAAACTCGATGGCGCCGAACATGTTGCCATGGTCGGTGAGCGCGACGGCGGGTTGGCCGAGCTCGACGGTGCGCTTCATGAGGCGGTCGATTTTGCAGGCGCCGTCGAGGAGGCTGTAGTCGGTGTGGACGTGGAGGTGGACGAAGTCTGAGGCGGCGATCGACACGATGGGGCGAAGGAGAGGCGGGGGCCCGAGGCGCGCAAGCGCGGACGCTGCGGATATGCAGGCCGGGCAAAAAAGCCGTTGACGGGGGCGGAGGCGGCCGGTTGCTTCTCAACTTTTTCCAACTCCGAGCCCTCCCTTTCATCATGTCCATCGAGATCAAAATCCGCAAAAACGAGCCCGTCGACCGCGCCCTGCGCCGCCTGAAGAAGAAGCTCGAGCGTGAGAACATCATCAAGGATGTCCGCGCGAAGCGTTACTACGAGAAGCCCACCGAGCGCCGCCGTCGCAAGGAGAAGGTCCAGGCCTTCACCCAGATGCTGCGCCGCCGCTACGCCGAGTAATTCGCTCTTGGCCGGCAGCCCGCCGGTTAAGTTGGTCTTCACGACCGCGCTTGCGTAACCAGCTCGCGCGGTTTTTTGTTTTTACATGTTGCGAGAGCAACGCCTGCCGTTTGCGTTGCACACCTTTATTCGCTCGCCGTCCCCTTGAAGCCGATCCTCGCCCTTTCGACCTGTTGGAATTCGTTCCGTCATCACGACGGGTATGCGATGTTGCATGAAATCGCCGCCTTGGGGTTCACCCACGCGGAATTGAGTCATGGCATCCGCATCGTGTTGGTGCCCGGCATCCTGAAGGCGGTGGAAGAGGGGCTGATCAAGATCAGCTCCACGCACAATTTTTGTCCCTTGCCGGCGGGCGTGACCCAGGCGGCTCCGAATCTGTTCGAACCCTCGCAGGAGGATCGTCGGGAGCACGACCAGTGGTTGCGGCATACCAAGCGTTCGATCGACTTCGCCTCCCAGGTGAAGGCGCGGGTCGTGGTCCTGCATCTGGGAAGCGTGAAATTCTGGTTGTTTCCTCCGGGTCGGAAACTCCACGCCTACCTGAAAAACGCGCCGGATACCGCGGTCGCGACCGATGCGCGTTACCAAGGCGTGTTGCGAAAATCCTGTGAGAAACTGCGGGGTCGCATGGGGCCGTTCTGGAAGCAGGTCCAGAAAAGCCTTGGCGAGATTTCGACCTATGCGCGCGAACGCGGCGTGTCCTTGGGCTGTGAAAACCGCGAGAAGTTCGAGGAGCTGCCCTTGGACGACGATTTCCCCTCGTTCTTCGAGGGGCTGCCAGCCGACACGCCTTGCGGCTACTGGCACGACACGGGCCACGCCGACATCAAGGAGGGCATGGGCTTGATCAACCACCGCGTCCATCTGGAGCGCAACGCGAGCCGGCTGCTGGGCTTCCATTTACACGACGTCTCCGCCGCGGGGAAGGACCATCAGCCGGTGGGCGCCGGACGGATCGATTTCGACATGATCAGCCAGTTTTGGCGTCCGGAGCATCTGCTCACGCTCGAGCTTAGCCCCCGTGTCTCCACCGAAGACGTCGCCTCGTCCAAGGCTAGGGTGGAAGCGCTCATGGCGAAGCGTTTCGGCTGAGAACGCCTGCGTTCGCGGGCCAACCGGCCGGGCTGGAGACGGGTTTTGACCGTCGTCGGATCGGGCGCGGTTTTCAGCCGCGTCGGGCGAGCAATTCGCGAACCCAGCGGCGATGCGGTCCGGACATCAGCACGGATTCGAGCCGATCAAGCGGCACCCAGACCAAGCCCGCGGGCAACACGGCGGGCAGCCGGGCGGCGTCGAACTCGTGGATGGGCTCGGTGAACGCGAAGCGCGTGATGCCGCGTTTTTTCACGGCGAGCAGCGTCTCCTTTTTCTCGATCAAACCCGGTTCGAGGCCGAGCTGGTCCGACGACGGGAGTTCGTGCTGTCCGGCAAGGCGGCGCGCGGCGGAGTCGGTCTGGTGCAGGAGCAAGGCCTGGTCCGAGGGGCGGACGCACCAGGCGCGGACCACGGTGCGCGACTCGATGGTCTTCGCGGCGAGTCGCGGATAGGCCTCTGGTTCGCCCGCTCCGCAGGCGGCGCAGAAGGCGCGGACCGGGCACACGGTGCAAAGCGGGTTGTGCCGCGTGCAAACGGTGGCGCCCAGCTCCATCATGGCCTGGTTGTGGTCGCCCGGTTCGGCGTGGTTGAGCAGCGCGTCGGCGAGCGGCGTGAGCGCCTTGCCCGCGCTGGTCGTGTCGCGCCACGCGCTGCCGTCGGCGGCGAGGCGTGACAGGATGCGGACGACGTTGCCGTCGACGACGGCGGCGGGCGCGCCGAAGGCGATGCTCGTGATCGCCGCCGACGTGTAGGGGCCAATGCCGGGCAGTTCGAGCCAGGCCTCGCGCGTGCGCGGCGGCTCCGGCAGGGCGACGAGGGCGCGGGCGAGTTTGTGGAGATTGCGGGCGCGCGTGTAGTAGCCGAGACCCTCCCAGAGTTTCACCACCTCGGGCTCCGCGGCGGCGGCGAGCGCCGCGAAGTCCGGCAGGGCGGCGAGCCAGCGCGCGAAGTAGGGCAGCACCGTTTTCACCTGCGTCTGTTGCAGCATGAACTCGCTCACGACGGTCTTGTAGAGCGAGGGCGCCTCACGCCAGGGCAGGCGACGCTGGTGGATGCGATACCAGCCGAGCAGGGCGGCTTGGAAGTCGGGGGCGGCGGCGATGAGCTGTTTCGCGGACACGGGGCGCAGAGAAGGCACAAAATCCCCGCGCGCTCAAAGGCGCAGATTCGTTTTGTGCTTTTCCCGTCTTCCGTGGCCAAATCCCGCGACCCTCGAATGCCCAAGAAACCCGCCGCCGATCCCGACGCGCCCAAGAAGCTCGCGAGCTACACGCTCAAGCTCACCGACGAGCAGCTCGACAAGCTGGGCAAGCTGCTGGCCGGCCGCGGCTGGGAGCGTTTCGACGTGGCCTACGCGCGCTTCGCGTTTCGCAGCGACGCGGCCAAGGTCAACGTCACCGGCTACGAGAGCAAAAAGGTGGTCGTCGCGGGCAAGGGCACGGAGGAGTTCGTGACGATGGTGATCGAACCGGAGATCACCGGCGCGCCGAAGCTCGGTTACGACGAGGTGCTGCACCCCGACTGGTTCGAGGACCACGCCGGCTGCGACGAGTCGGGCAAGGGCGACTTTTTCGGACCGCTGATCGCGGCCACGGTGATCGGTTCGCGGAGCATGATCGAGACCTGGCGCGAGGCCGGCGCGCAGGATTCGAAGAAGATGACCGAGTCGCGCATCCTCGAACTCGACAAGATCATCCGCGGCACGCACGGCGTGGTGGTGAAAGTGATCCAGGCTCGCGACATGCGCCAATACAACAGCCTCATGGGGACGCGCTTTCGCAGCCAGAACCAGATCCTCGCCTTCCAGCACGCGCGCGCCCTGCAGGACGCCTTGGCGGAGAAGCGCGTGCCGTGGGGGCTGCTCGACCAGTTCACCGAGGATCCGCTGGTGCAGCGCGAGCTGACCAAGCTGGGCGTGACGGGCTTCGAGCTCCGCATGCGCACCAAGGCGGAAGAGGACCCGGTCGTCGCCGCCGCCTCGATCGTCGCGCGTGCCGAATACGTCCGGCAGATGGTCGCGCTATCGCGCCGCTTCGGCGAACCGCTGCAAAAAGGCGCGAGCGCGGCCGTGAAGGTCCAGGCGCACGAGATCATCAAGCGCTTCGGCGCCGATGCGCTGCGCGACTACGCCAAGCTGCACTTCCGCACCGCCTACGAGGTGGTGAGCGAGGCGGGCAAACTGGACGAATTGCCGCTCAAGCCTCCGCCGCCGAAGAAAGAGTGGGGAACCTGAGCCGTGGGCTTGATCCTCGCCCGCGTTCTCCGCTTCGCCTAACCGTTCACGCTTCGCCTTTCGCACCATGTCCGCCAAACGTCGCCAGCTCCGCGGCTTCGATCTGAAGCAGCTTCAGGAGCATCCCGAGTTGATCGGGGTGGACGAGGCGGGGCGTGGCGCCCTGGCGGGTCCGGTGGTCGCGGCGGCGGTCCTCGTCACGCGCGCCTTTCTCGAGAGCCGATGGGCGGACGAAAACGCCAAACGCATAAACGACTCGAAGCAGCTCACCGTGGCGGAGCGCGACGCGCTGTATCTCGATTTCGAGGCGCTGGCCGCGGAGGGGCACATCCACGCCCAGTTCGGGACGGCCTCGGTCGCGGAGATCGAGACCGAGAACATCCTCGGGGCGACCAAGCTCGCCATGCGTCGCGCGCTCGAGGGCATCTACCCGCCCACGGCCTTTTCTCCGCCGCGGCGCGAGCCCGATCTCTTTTCGTCCCCGGAGGAAATCGCCGCGTTTCAGCCGCCCGCGCAGGCCCGCATCCTGATCGACGGGCTGCCGCTCAAAAACTTTCCCTACCCGCACCAAGGCGTGGTCCAGGGCGACGGGCGTTCGCTATGCATCGCGATGGCCTCGATCATCGCGAAGGTGCAGCGCGACCGGATGATGTCGGAGCTGGACGCGGTGCATCCTGGCTACGGATTCGCCCAGCACAAGGGCTACGGGACCGAGGAGCATCGCGAGGCGGTGCTGCGCCTCGGTCGTTGCCCGGAGCATCGCGAAACGTTTTTGCGCAAATTGCTTTCCGCTCGCGTGGATCCGGCGCAGCTGGGGCTTTTGGGCGAGTAGGCCGGGGGGGCGAAAATCGCTTTCGCAAGCGAACGTCGCGGCGCGTTCCTTCGCTGTCTCGGGAGGGGGCTGGCCGCCCGCGACTTGCGACATGCTTCCGCCGGCCCGAGCGCCTCGTCTTTTGATTCGCTCGCCCCGGCCCGGGAGTGACGCTGGCGGCGGGGCCGCGTGGGTGCCGAGGGGAGTCGGAACGGCTAATTTCGGCGTTTACGGAAGACGAAGCCACGTTCCAAGGTCTCGGGCATGTCCATGCCCGCGCCGTCGCAAGCCTTGTCCTCCTCCGCCGCCGTCGCGCCGACGCGGCGTGTCTTGGGCGTGGATTTTTTCGTGGGCTCGATCGAACAGGCCACCGAGCGCGCGGTTTCCGGCGGCTTGGTCGTGGCTCCCTCGGCTCCGGGCCTGGCGGTGGACCTGGTCAGGTCGCCCTCCTACCGGGAGGCGCTGACCACGGCGGATCTGGCGATCACGGATTCCGGCTACATGGTCCTGCTGTGGAGGTTGTTCACCGGCGAAAGACTCCCGCGTCACTCGGGATTGAAGCTTATCCGCTCGGTGCTGGCTCGTGAAGATCTGAAGGCGCCGGGCGCGATTTTCTGGGTCATGCCCTCGGCCGAGGAGTCGGCGCGCAACCTCGCTTGGCTGCGCGCGCAGGGCTTTGCCACGACGGAGGCCGACACGTATTTGGCGCCCCACTACAAGGCGGGTCCGATCCGGGACGCGGATCTGCTGGCTCGGATCGAGGCCCGGCGGCCCCGGGTGGTGATGCTGGCGATCGGCGGCGGGGTGCAGGAGCGGCTCGGCCTGGGCCTGCGCGGCGACCTGTCCTATCGCCCCGGCATCCTGTGTCTGGGGGCCGCGATCGCGTTTTTGACCGGCGGCCAGGCAAGCATACCGCCTTGGGCCGATCGCATGGTGCTGGGCTGGCTGCTGCGCTTGCTCTCGAGCCCGCGGAAGTTCTGGCGCCGCTACTGGGAGGCGATCCGGCTGGCGCCGATCCTCAACCATTACCGGGATCGTCTGCCGGACTTGCGCGCCTGATCCGTCGCTCGCGGCTTGCCAGCGGGCGAGGAGACGAGGCATGAATGCGTCCATGCGCGTAACCCGACTGCTGTTTCTCCCCTTCCTGTGCCTGGGTCTGCTCGCCGCCGGCGGGTGCGCCTCCAAATCGAAGAAGGACTACCCCGTGAGCGTGGTTCGGTTTCTCCTCGAGGCCACCAATCCGCAGGACGCCGGGGCGGTGGCGCGCCTTCCGCAAAGCGGAGTTTCCATCTCGGTCGAGCCGAAAGCCTATTTCACGGAATACGACATCGAGGCCTGCGAGGTCGTGAACAACGAGCTCGGCAAGGCGCTCGCGTTCAAGCTGACCACCGCCGCCTCGCGCGACCTGTTTAAGATGAGCGTTCCCAATCAGGGGAAGCGTATCGTCTCCATGCTAAACGGACGTCCCGTTGGCGCGCGGCGGATCGACGGGGCCATGTCCCAAGGTTACATCGTGACTTACTTCGAGGTGCCTGAATCCGAGCTCGAGGAGCTGGCCAAAAACATCGCTCGCTCCTCGAAAGACCTGCGCGAGGAACTCGAGAAGTCTCAATGAAGGGTCGGAGGGGAACACGGTTCGCGTCGCGTGTGCTCGCGATCGCGGCCTGTTTGCTGGCGGGATGCGACGAGAACGAGGTCGCCTCGGCCCCTGTGGTCGCGGGCAAAGCGCCGGCGCGTCCGGCCGAAAGCGCGACGAAAGCTCCGGTCAGGCTGCAATTGGTCTGGCCCACCCCAAACGACGCCTACCTGCGCGGAGGCGGCGTGGAGCGTTTTGTGCAGCCTACGGAATCGGGCGAGGTCCTCTCGGGCATGTTTGGCAGCGTGCGCAGCGCAGGCCGGCAGTTTCATGAAGGGCTCGATCTGTTTCCCTTGGAGCGGGATCGCAACGGAGAGCCGCTGGATCCGGTTTTTTCCATCCTTCCTGGCGTGGTGAGGCACATCAGCCTGCGGGAAGGGGCGAGCAGCTATGGGCGCTACATCGTCGTCGAGCATTCGGAACAATCGCCTCCGGTGTATTCTCTCTACGCGCATCTTTCGCGCGTGGCCCCCGGTCTGCGGATAGGCGCTGTGGTCGCGGCCGGGCAAACGATCGGGACGCTGGGGCGAAGCGCCGGCGGCTACACGATTCCAAAGCAGCGAGCGCACCTGCATCTGGAGATCGGCTTGAGGGTTACCGACCGGTTTCAGGAATGGTATAAGGCGCGCGGCTTTGGGAGTCCGAACGAGCACGGCGTCTGGAACGGGATGAATCTGACGGGACTCGATCCCTTGGATTTTTTTTCGCGGAGTCGGGCGGGGGGCTTGCGCTCCCTGGACGAGGTTTTCTCCGCCACGCCGGTCGCGGTCACCTTGCGGATCGCGGAGCCGGGCGAGCCGGATTTTGCGCGTCGTTATCCCAGCTTGGTCGTTCCGGCCCAGGGCGGGGGCGCGGGTTGGGAGCTTTGTTTGAGCGTGACGGGGGCGCCGCTGCGTTTGCGGCGTCTGGGTTCCTTGGAATTGCCCGGCTTTCGTCCGGGCGAGATCCGCATCGACAAGGTGGACGCTGAGCTGTTGCGGGCGAACCGCGGCCGAAAACTGATCGAGACGCGACGCGGCGTATCCCAGCCGGGCGAGGATCTTCGCTCGGTGCTTGAGCTGCTTTGGGGAAAACGACGCTGAAGCCGCCTTCGCGGGGCTTCTTACCTGTATCTGCGTAGGGGGTTGGCGGTTGTGCGCGTGCGTGTTGTGACGCACGAATTCACGCGTCTTTCACTGGATTTCCACGGGAAGGACGCTCACCCCATTCAGTTTACCCCGATGACAGAGAAAACCTTCGCCGAGCTCTACTGCGAAAAGCATGGGCTCAGAGTCGAAAAGTATGAGCGCATGGTCCTGCACCGCGCCCTCTACCCCCATGCGCGCTTGTTGGCGCCGTTGGTGGAGTTTTTGTGGCCGCAGCATTTCGCGGCGGATCTGGATTTTGTCCGGAGCGTGGCCCGGCTGAAGCGTTATCGGGAGTTCTTTTTCGAATCGGAAGAGTTTGCGCATCACCCGGCCAATCGAGGCTTCTGGCGCTTGACCGCCCATGTGCGCATTTCCTCCCGCAGATTGCGGAGACTGGTTCGTTCCACGTTGCACCAGGATCTGGAGGCGGACGCCGACGACGACACCGCGGTGCCGTTCAAGATCGGCGACGAGGACACGGTTTCCCCGGCGGCGAAGAAAACGAAGCGCGTGGTTTCCTGACGGATTTGGATGCAGTCCCTTGCGTCACGGCGCGAGGGGCTGCATTGTTTTTTGCGGACGCCACGAGATGCCGGCGCGTCCCAGGCGAGGCGCCACATGGCGCTTGCGAAGGCGCATCGAGCCGTCATTCGCTCCTGATCTTTATCTCCCGCCCGGGTGGTGGAATGGCAGACACGAGGGTCTTAGAAGCCCTTGCCGTAAGGCGTGCAGGTTCGATCCCTGTCCCGGGCACCATTTTTCCTCGCGCAACGGTTCATGCCGAGGCGCGAGAGAATCGTTCGAACCCCGTTTCGCCGGGGCGGGGGCGATCCGCGAGTTTTATGGCAAGATCGCCTTCAGACGCATAAAGGCGCGTCCACCGATCTCGTCCACGGGTTGGGTATAAATCCAGGTGCGCTGCTCGAAGTCGCCCGAATCCGAAACCACGAAGGTGAATATCGGGGAGGCGGATTCGGCCGCGTCCAAGGTGTCGAGCGACGTCGAGGCCTGGGCTACGAGGCTGGCGCCGACGAGGTTCTTACGAACGGTGGCGGTCAGGCTGAGGTAACGCTTTCCTTCCGTCGCGCCGGGCCATTCGGCGACGCCGAAGGCGCGGAGGGCGAGCGACGGTTGCCGGGCCGAATCGGAGACGGCGGGATTGCCGTCGAGGATCCATTCCATCGCGTTGGCCAGACCGTCGCCGTCGGGGTCCAGGCTTTGACCGGACGCGCCGCCTGGGAAGCTGCGGGTGGCGGCCCAGCCGACGTAGGTGGCGGGGTCGTATTCGACGCCCAGCACGCCTTGGGCAAGGGTGGAGGTCTTCCAGCGCAGGCCGGTGGAGAGGGCGGGCAGAGCATAGGCGGCGAAGGCGCCGGAGACGGAGCCCGCCTGGAAGAGGGTGAAGCCGTCGCCCGCGACGGGCGTGCCCGCAAGGTTGGAGACGGAGAGGGTGCCCCCCAAGACGAGCGAGCCGGAGGTGAAGAGCTGGTCGGCCGTGGCCGCGCTCTTGTTGATCTCGAACCTGGAGACGGAGCCGGCGGCGAGCGTCACGGCGGCCTGCGTAGTGAGACGTCCGATACCGGTGGCGGGGCCGGGTGAAAGGGTGCCGAGCACGTTGAGCGCCCCTCCCACGGTGCCGGTGCCGCCCAGGGTGCCGGACACGCCCACGGTGACCGATCCGGTGGAAGTGGAGCCGTTCACAAGAAGCGTGCCGGCGGAGACGGACACGGGTCCGGTGGCGGTGTTGGCCTGGGTGAGGGTCCAGACGCCGGCCCCGTTTTTCACGAGGGCCCCGGTGCCCGGAAGCACCTTGTCGAAGATGCCGTTGCCGGCCCCGGCAAGCGTGAGGGTGCCGCCGGCGGCGCTGGCGACGGGACCGCTGCCGCGGCTGTCGTTTTTGACCGTCCAGGTGTCGGCGACCTTGGCGGCCTCGAGCGTGGCCCCGGAGGCGCCGATGGTGAAGCCGGGGCCGTAGGGCGCCTCCGACGGGTTGAGGGGGGCGCCGGCGGCGCCGCCGGTGTAGCGGATGGCGCCGCCGTTGATGATGAAGCGTTCGGCAGCGTAGGCGAGGCCGCCGAGCGCCTGAGTGCGGTAGCTGCCGCTCGGGCCGTAGCCCCAGCGGTCGAGTTCGAGGGTCGCGCCGGAGTTGAGGGTGAGGATGGCGGTGTTGTTGTAGGCGCCGGCGTAAAGGGCGCCCGAGCCGAGAACGGCGAGCGTGCCGCCGGATACGGTGACGTTGCCGGTGAAGGTGTTCGCGGCGGTGAGCGAGAGGCGACCGGAGCTGCCTTTGAGGAGGTGGAGGGTGCCGGAGCCGTTGGACACGACGCCTCCGAGGGTGGTGTTGCCGACGCCGGAGAAGGTGAGGGTGCGGTTGTCGGTGAGAGCGGTGCCGATGGCGCCGAGGGTGAGCGTGCCGGCGTCGGACTGGATGGTGTAGTTGCTGCCACCGCTTTGGAGGGCGATGGCGCCGGAGAGGGTGTTGGCGCCGGTGAGGTTGCGGATGGCGGCGATGATGTTGTTCCGGCCGCTGAGGTTGATGGCGGCGGGCGAAACGATGTCGCCGAGCGTGCCGTCGAGGGCGAGGGTGGAGCTGCCGGAGTTGTTGGTGCGGATGGCGAGCGTGGTGGCCGAGGCGAGGGCGTTGGGGTGCGCGAGGCGGACGGTCCCTTCGCCGGAGGTGTTGCTGCCGGTGTCGATGTTGACGGTGCCGGAGACGGAGTTGGCGCCGGAGAGGACGAGGGTGCCGGCGCCGCTCTTGGTGAAGCCGTTGGTGCCGGCGAGCGAGGCGGAGATGGTGGCGGTGTTCTGATTCACGACGAGGCCGGGCGAGGTGGTGGTGAGGCCGGTGTCGAGGGTGAGGGTGGCGCCGCCGCTCGAGGCGAGGGTCCAGGTCTGGGCGCCGGAGGTGTCGCCGAAGCGAAGCACGCCGATGGGGCGGGAGGTGTTGAGCGTGACGGTGCGATCGGCGGTGATGTTGAGCGTGCTGAAGTCGGCGGCGTAGTTGACGCCGTTGGCGGGAAAGCCGGAGCTCCACTTGGTGGTGTCGCTCCAGGTGCCCGAGGCGTCCGAGATCCAGGTTCCGTTGCCGAGGACGGAGGGGAGGGTCACGGTGTAGACGACGGAGGCGGTGGCGCCGGCGGAGTCGGTCACGGTGATGACGAATTCCTCGATGCCTTCGTCGCCGAAGGTGGGCGTGCCGGAGAGGGCGCCGCCGGCGGCGACGGAGAGCCAGGCGGGACCGCTGGTTTTCGAGTAGACGAGCGTGTCGCCCGCATCGGCGTCGGTGGCGGCGCCCGCGACGCTGCCGGTGAAGGCGACGCCCTGGGTGGCGCTTCCGCCGTTGATCACGCCGGCGGAGAACTGAGGCGCGGTGTTGGTGGCCGCGGCCATCGTGGCGATCTGCGTGGCGGTGAAGGCGTAGTCGGCGACGCGAACCTCATCGAGGCGGCCCTTGAAAAGCGGATCGGCGGGGAAGGCGCTTTTGCCGAGGTAATTGTATTTGGGGGCGAAGAGGGACGGCGTGATGCTCACCGCGGCGGAGGCGGCCTGGACTCCGTTCACGTAGATGCGGGCGGTGCCGCCGGAGAGGGTGACGGCGATGTGCTGCCATTGCCCGGTCGCGAGGGGGGCGGAGGTGGTGAGCGTCTGTTCCGTGCCTCCGTTGCGGATGGCGAAGCGGATGCCCGAGCCGTTGCTGGGCGTAAGAAAGAGGTAGCGGGTGCTGGCGGAGCCGAGAAGGTCGCCGCTGAAATCGAAGATGCGCTGCCAGTTGCCACCGCCGTCCCAGTAGACCCACGCGGCGAAACTGAAGGCCGTGCCGGAGGCGACGCCGTCGGGGAGCTGGACGTAGTTGTTGGAGCCATCGAGAACGAGGGACTGGCCGACGCGGCCGGCGGCGTAGGCGGGGGCGAAGGCGGCGAAGCCGTTGTTGCCGAAGCCGGAGGTGTCGCGCGTGTGGTTTTCGAAGGGGAGCTGGGCCATGCCGCGCGTGCCGGCGGCGGGCACGGCCTGGACGTGGCCGATGGGGGAGACCTTGTCGCGGTAGACGGCGCCGGTGGCGGTGACCGCGCCGGTGGAGTCGGTGAGCTGGCGGACCTCCTCGACCGCGCTGTAGATCGAGTAGCGCTCGATGAACGGAGCGGCGTCCATCATGTCGATGAAGCTCTGGATGGTGGCGGCGTTTTGCGCCTGGGTGGGGTCGGCGCAGGTGGTCCAGTTGGCGCCGTTGTTGAATTCGGTGACCCAGATGGGGCGGCCGGTGGCGTCGTAGATGGCCTTGAGCCAGCTGTAGAGGGAGCTGGCGGTATGGCCGCATTGATACATGTGGATGGCGACGTAGTCGACGCGGAGGTCGGCGGCGTCGGCCTTGGTCATGAAGTCGTAGAGCCAGGGGCGGCCGGCGTCGGTCGGGGCGGGCGAGCCGACGCGAAGACCGTTGGCGAGCAGCTCGGGCCAGACGGCGATGGCGGTGTTCACGTCGCCGTTGTTGAGCGTGGTGTAGGCGTCCTCGACGGAGTTGTTGGGCTCGTTGAAACCGAGGAGGTGGTTGGACTCGGGTTTGTTCGTGGGGTAGGCGGGCCACCAGCGTTGCTGGCGGATCGGAACGAACTCGTAGTCGGAGGTGGACTGGATGTTGTTGCCGTCGTTGTTCCAGTTGTAGAACCAGCCGGCGTTGAAGGTGGTGGGCGAGCTGTCGCAGACGCCTTTTTTCGAGACCCAGCGCCAGGGGAAAACGCGGACGAACTGGATGGCGTTGTCGAGTTGCGAAGGAAGAAGGGAGACCTCGAGGTCGCCGTCCTGCGCGACATAATTTTTGCTCGGACCGGTGCCGTTCGCCTGGGTGGAGACGGTGGCCATGTAGCCGCGCTTCAGCTTGAAGGAGCTGATGGTCTTGTTGAGGGAGCCGAGCGTGGCGGCGGTGTTGTAGTAGGTGTATTGGCCGAACGAGGCGGTGCTACCGGTGAAGGCGGGGCCGCTCCAGGCCTGGAAGGGCTGGAAGGCCGGGGCGTGCGGAAGCACGAGAGTGCCTTGCGCGTATTGGACGACGCGGCAGTTGGTGCCCGACACGGCGGAGGCGCCGTTGATGCGGATCTGGGAGAGATAGGTGGACGCGACGACCGAGGGCTTCACGTTCACGAAGAGAAGCGCGGCGTCCGCGGAGGTGAGGTTGATGGTGCTGCCCGTGAGCGGCGCGGTTCCGGTGAGGCGAAGCTCGCACTTGCCGCCGAGCGTGACCGTCGCGGCGGAGAGCGAGGCGTAGGTCTGCACGCCCTCGGTGAAGGACTGAGCCTGCGTCGCGTGCGGCAGGACGGCTAGGGACAGCGCGAACAAGGCGACACGGGGCAGATGGAGGAAGGAACGGGACAAACTCATTGCGGGTGGATGTAAGATAAGAAACTGACTGGCGTCTGGCTCTTGCCGGGGTTGCTAAGCGTAATTCTGCTTATGCGTCGCTCAAGGCGGCAGGCCGACCTGAAGACGGAAAAACTGTCGGGGGCGGCCGGTGTCGAGAGGCACTTGTAGCGTAACCCAGCCGGTGGAAGCGGCATCCGCGCCGGCGACAAGCGGAGAGCTGAAGTCGGAATCCTCCAGCGTGCTCCAGAGCGGATCCCAGTGAAGGAGGTCGTCGCTTTCCCAGACGCTATAGCTGGCGTCGATCGCCTGGGCGGATCTCAGGAATCCGAACTCGGCGAGGTCCGGCGTCCGGGCGGCGAGACCGGTCAACGCGCCCGAGGCTGCCCCGGCGGAAGCGCCGGAGGCGTATTCAAGCGCGTTGGGGACGCCGTTTTGGTCCGGATCGGCGTCGGGGGCGGCCGCGGCGGATCCGGACCCTCCGGGGAAACGCGAAGAAGACCAGGCGTTGTAACTGACAAACGGATACGCGCGTGACGCGGTGGAGGCGATCTCGATGAAGCAGATCTTGTTTCGGTAGGCGCCGGGGCCGTTGGTCAGCGTGAGGCGGCCGTCGGCCACGAGGACGCGGGCGCGCTGGTCGATGAAGCGGCGGCCGGAGCCTTGGGCGTTGCCCTGCGCGAGAGTCGTGCCCTCGGCGAGGACGTGGTAGTAGCTGTCGGTGTAGTCGGGGTCGCCGCAGACCAGGCGCACGTCGTAGGAGCCGTCGGGCACGGCGATCTCCCAGGTGTGCGTCTCGGTGGGCGGGTTGTTATACTGCATCTGGTTGAGCGTGTCGTAGCGCTCGTCGGCCGAGTTGGCGCTGTTTCGGTCCCGGGTGAGCGCGGTGTTCGCGCCCTCGATCCAGCCGTAGGTGTAGCCGCTGCCCCGGTTGCCGTAGGCGGCGCCGGTGTCGGGCAGGTAGCCCGGGTAGCCGGCGGAGGTGGCGGTCTGGAAATTGATTTTCACCGCGAACGGCGTCGCGAACTCGGTGGAGGCCGAGGTGCGAGCGGCGGTGGCGGGCGCGCCGATCCACGCGAAGGTATCGAGGTCGTCGGCGGATCGCACGGACGTTGGGAGCGTGGCGCGGGCGACGAGTTGGCGCTCGGGTTGTCCGGCGGGTTTTACCCACAGGTCGTAACGGCGCTCCATGAGGTCGACGAGGAGGCGGACGCG
>JACCDZ010271046.1_pt1 | contig 75240 bp, 76 predicted proteins | sample 7449551 | NCBI WGS metagenome assembly JACCDZ01 (sample SAMN15323452, study PRJNA562643) | freshwater metagenome | isolation source: river surface water | place: USA:Blue River Watershed | collected 2017-08-18
TCCCGAGTTTTGCGAAGTTTGTTTTCTAAGCTGGCAATCCAGATGTCATCGTGAAAATGATTACGCAAAACATCAGTGCCCCAGTATTGTAATACCCAACGTGGAGTTAGTGTGGGTATCTGTAGTCTTTCTGCCCACCACGGATCAACCTGTTCTCTCCATTCGCGGGCTTCTTTGGTGCGACCTTCTAGTAATACCCTGTCCCAACCAAATACTGCCGCCACTGCATCTTTAAGAGTATTGGCAAAACTTTCTCGTCGAAACTCGTGTATATTTACGAGATAGTCGGCAATAGTATCTTTGCCTGCGCCAATAAGTCCACAAATACCGATAATCATTTTAAAATCTCCTCTAGCCAAACTTTACAATCCGGCCAATTTTTGTATATATGAGATCTGCCGCCTGCATTGCGCCACTCTACACAATTAGAAACTCTGTCGTCGATTAGAATATCACCCGGTTCACACCTACGCCATTTATCATGACTAAATGGGCCGATAAAAACAGGTATTCCTGGAAAGTGTTCATTTGCCCACCATACTTTATCTTGTGCTGCATATGGCACTGAATAATCATGTGGGATTGCTGTTAAGAAAAACAATTCAGTAGCCACACCAGTAGCCACCAGATTTTTGCAGTATGCAACCAATTCGGTTGCGCCAGGCTTCAACGGCAGGTTGCGATAGAACCTAGAATCTTTTTTAAGTTTGGCCCATTCTTCGTCGGGTATTCTTTCGCCATTTCGCCAACGAGTGCCCAAGACTTCATAGGCTTTGGCTAGCCAGTCTGCCACTACATCGTCCATGTCAAGGTAAATTTTCATACTGCTAGTATATAGCAGCTAAATCTAAAAGTCAAGATTTTTTATATTCTGTAATATACCAATTGACCACGTCATTGTAATTTACAGCCGGAGGGACCCTATAGCACATTAGGAATCTATCTCTGTCTTCAAAATTCATAACAGTATGTTTTTTTTCGGTGTTTATTATAGTCCATTTTTTTGGAACATATTTCAGTTCTGTAAAATGATGGATATCAACTTTTTCGTTCTTTAATGAAAACAGAGTATGAGCATTGTATTCTTCGAATACCATGTTGATAGAACATTTTTCAGCAGCATCATGGTGCCAACTATGTGCGTGTTTAGCTCTAGTAATATAAAAATCAACCCATCCACCGAACTTTGCATGCAACGCCGACAACAATCTGTCTCCTTTAATCCAAGTTTCATATTTAGGAGGACTGTTTTCTACCACCCAAATATAAGGAACATATTTCCATGTTGCACGATTTTTAACAAAGTCGTGTGCTTGTTCTACATGGGCATAGTCGTCGTCTATTTGTAAATAATAATCTTTGAGTTCATTCATACTATTTCTTCGGTGTAGGATTCTCACCGGTTAAGGTTGGGCGAGCAAACCATAATTTAAACCATTCGTCTGTGCCAGGACGAATGTTATGCTTACGTTGGTACTCGCCTTTGTCTGTGCCAATTTCGCCAGTAATAGGACTGGTGGCTGTTTTATCTATGCCGGCAAGTTTTCTTAGTTCGTCTGCGTTCATTTTGAATAAATGTAAGCTCTGCCGTCTGGCAACAGATAGGCAGTGTAATTTCCTATTCCCCTGATTCCCATCTGAGCTTGGTTGATTTTAATTGTTTTGGCACCTCGTGGTGTCGGTGCATCTTTTGGCACTTCGACTGCTCGATATTCTTTGCCATCATAGTATAATACAAACCCGTCAGCAGTGCGTTCTACCTTTTCAGCTGTTTCGAGATTTTGATTAGGCATTTGAGCAGATGATGCTGATTGATCTTGAGGAGTGTTGGGTTTTCCTGTTAATCTGTTAACGCCAGGCAGCGAATCTTCCCCTGGTACTACTCTGGCTATAGCTGAACCGGTTGCAGTAGCAACTGCTGCTCCTGCTAAACCTTTAAGAAATCCTCGGCGATCTATTTCATCAATACGCATAATTTATCCTATAATGAAACCCAACGGGGTTCCGCCTTCTGTGTAAGTTTTTAGGTCTTCTTCTAACTTTTCCAAGTCTGCGGCTGCTTCACTCTTGAGGTTATCACCGTTAAGACTTGTACCGCCTTGTGGGCCAGCAATAGTAGCAAACTTGCTACGAGCTTCGCCTAGCATGAACTTGGCTTTGGCAAAAGCATAATCTTTAATCCACGGACCGGCATATGGATCTATCAACAAATCTTCATCGTCTCTTTCAACCCAACACCATACAAACACCGTGTCATCACTGCGGAATCTGCGATGTAGCATAATGGTTTTGTCGCCTTGGTTGAAGTTAAAAGTTACATAACCACCGAACATTCTAGCCAGTAGTTCTCGTCTATCGGCATATAGTTCATAGTTCATTACACCGGAAAAATTAGTGGCGTTCTGCAACAACATATTATTCAAATACATTGTGTTGAAGGGTTCGAAATCTACACCGGTGCCGCTGGCGCCTGCTGTGCCTGTTTGTCTCAGTAGAACATCTCGCACCATGACAACGTTTTGCGGCAACTGATATATCTGCTGTTCTTGCTTGATATCTAAAGGGATGAACTTTTCGTTGGTTCCCCTGCTACTGCGTTGACGATACTTGCGTAGAGCTTGATTTATAGCCAAATCGTAGTGTGCAGAATCCAGTTCTACATCAACCATTCCGCCGCCTAGTCTAAGCTCTATGTCTTTGATTGTTTCGTCTTTTATACCCATAAAAAATCTCCCGATATTGTATTTATCGAGAGATTTGGGATTTAAAATTATTTCAAATTTTTATCTAAAAACTCTTTAAGTCTTTCCCTTGAAAGGTTTGTATCCTTTCTATCGTATCTGTGAGAAAATTCTAAAACTACACTGCTGGGGATATTCTCATCAAAGGCATGTGTTGCGTCTTTGTATCTATAAACAGTGTAGTTTTCGTGCATGGGAGAAAACACACACCACAAAGGACGAGCTAAATCGTCCTGTTCTGCCAAATGCACTTGTGTAGGCATAGATGGATTGCTAGGAACAGGATTATTATAACAACTAGGATAGTATGCAACAGAAGCAGAGATCGGGTTTGGTTTAGAATCTGATACGATGCCCAAGTTTCTCATTTGTTGTTCATTAATAAGTGTAAGAACACCGCCACCGCCTCTGCTAAATCCTACTACTGCAATTTTACCAGAATGCCATTCTTGTTTTTCTACCCAGCGAGCAGCTTCGATAATATCTAAGGCCCTGTCTTCACCCCTGGCACCGGGTGCTTCTTTTCTGACATGACGTGCGATACCACGAAGTGTGTAATGGTCAACTATTACGGAATTATAGCCCCAGGTATTTAAAATTCTAGCAATTTCCCTGTTATTGTTAGTTACACCAGAAGAGCCATGTGCAACCAAAACCGTAGGAGCCTTGACATTTTTGCCGAGGGGACTTGATTCTAGTCTAACATCAAGTCTACCTCCAGCAGGGTTCGGCAAACCATTAGTAGTTGTTGCCAGACATCCGCTTACAAAGAACGGCAATAGAAAAGAAATAATTAATGTTTTCATTTGTATGCTTTCAGCAAAATGATATCTACTCCAATACGTCCGTTGAGTTTAGTCTCGACGCTCTTAACACCTTTAAACCATTTCTTGGCTGCGGGCTTACCGTTTGCACTGAACTCTTTTAGCTGATCCTTGGGCTTTCGCAGTGTCTTTTGCACACTTGCCGCGGCATCAAATCCAACAATAGTGCTGTTTTTAACAGACAATGCGCCAGCATACTGATCTACAATGTAGATGCCCAGCTTACGGTTCTTTGTATTATAAACCCAGAGTTCTTGTGCTGTAAGAATCTGTGTAGGTTCAATGCTCTTGAGTTTGAGTTCTGCAAACTCCTTCATGAACTTGAGCTTGCTGACAACCTTCTCAGGAGTAACTGCCTTTTTCTTGCGTGGTGCTTTGCTTTGCTTCTTGATAATGCCATAGCTGTTGCAATCTGCAATAACTTGCGTCCACCATTTGATAACGGCAGTCAGCTGACGCTTTCCATAATGCTTATATGCTTCTACTAGCTGGCTGTCTTTGCCTGCAACAATTTCTTCGTATTCCTTGATACGGTTTTCTGCCAGGGCAACAATAGTTTTGACATGCGCTGGCTGAACGTTAAACTGTGTCAGCAGTTCAATGCTCTTAGGATCGCCTTTGAATTCTTGTGTGGTAACGAAGTCATCAAAGCGGCCTTCTAGTTCGCCTGCACACTCGGCTGTCTTTTCTGCCAGACGGTCCTGAATGTTAAATGTAACTTTCTTTTCTTCTTTTACTTCTTGTTGCGGTTCCAAGCCACTGTTTGTAGACTTTTCCAAGTCGGCCTGCTTAATGTGTTTAAGGATAGTGCGAAGTGTGCCAAAACGAAGTTCCAGGCCAATACGGCCAGCTCGTAAAGCAAAGCCGATAGTGGCTCCGGGCCATACATCGCCCTTACGAACTGCGGCGGCTAATTTAGCACGACGAGGATTGCGTTCCAGAAAACCGGCTAGCCATTCTGCGCTTTTCTTTTTGTCTTGAGTATGTGCATACCAGTTCAAGGAACGCATCAGTTGGCTTTGATATTCCGAAGCTGTCCATGCTCGCTGTTTTTCCAGTTCAGGATACTGTGGCTCATCGCCCACGTATTTGGCATCACTGTCGCGATAATGCACTACTTTGGCAGGGGCTTCGAATCTCCATGCCAGCTTGTCTGTGGTCTTTGTAGAGCGTTTGGTTGCCATTTATTTTCCTTTGGTAATGATCTGAATAGCTTTATGCATGAGGATAGATTCTTGCCTATATGCGGCAACTTCCCAGGGCTGATTTAGATAGTCGTTCTTGTTTAGTCTGCCCATCCAGTAAGTTTGCGTTTTGCCACGTTTTACTTTGTGTTTGATTTGTCCAAGCAGATGCTGTTTGGCATGGACCATCTCGTGTGCCAACACTCTGGCCATATCGCCCGGGCCCATGTCGCTTTGTAGGAAAATGAATATGTCTTTTTCTACACCAATAGTCAGGCCTTCGGCTTCGTGTTCGGATCGGACATCTCTTTTGGTTGCAATAATAACTGTGCCTTGCCTGCCTTCTATGTTCAGCAGTCGTGCATAGGTTTTAGCAAACGACTCTAGAAATCGTCGTTTTACAGCAGATTTTGTGTGAATTTCGATGTCCATATTTGTATTATACGAGGTTTGCCAATTTGTGTCAAATAATCAAAACCGTTCCCGAGCAGGTAAATACTATACTATGCCAAGACTAAGCCTTTGGAAAAACGAAAAAACCAGCGATTTCCATTTTATGGATCGTGTAATACGCGAGCAATTTTTGGTTGGCGGGACTGCTGTTCTAGTTCACAAATACTTACAGCCTGCTGACCAGGGCGCCAGCACCGATCCCACTAAACCAAATCATCGTGCAGAAGATATACTAAACGAAACCAAAATACAAGATTTATTGTTTTTGGAAAACAGAGACCGAATATACGATCCGGATGTTTACGAGCTTCGCGGTGTATACAGCGTTGGCGATCAAGATTTTGATTTAACTCAGTTCGGCTTGTTCTTGAGTGCTGATACTATCTTTATTACATTCCACACTAACGATATGGTCGAACGTATGGGTCGTAAATTAATGGCTGGAGATGTCATTGAACTGCCGCACGTTCGCGACGATTTGTTATTAGATCAAAGTAAACCAGCTATTAATAAATTTTATGTTGTTCAAGATGCTGCAAGGGCAGCAGAGGGCTTTAGTCAAACTTGGTACCCTCACATTTGGAGAATCAAAGCTAGTCCAATGACAGACGCACAAGAATACCGAGACATCTTACAAAATAAAGCAGACAACGGCGTTGATACTCTTAAAGAAGCTCTTAGCACTTATCAACAGGAATTAAAAATTAGCAATGCTATCGTTGAACGCGGAGAACAACTTGCTCCGACTATTTTAGACGATGGCAACAACATTTTACAGGATACAACTAAGAAATATCAAGACAAAGCTAGCGAAGTATACGATCACGGTGAAACTCTAAATCAAGGTTTAAGTTTCCCTCTTAATCCTGCACAAGGAGATTTCTTCTTACGCACAGATTACAATCCTCCTGTGTTGTTTGCTTATAGAGGAACACGTTGGCAGCGTATGGATGTTCAAACTGGACCAGTTGATCTAAGAGACAGAAACTTAAACGCTGCTCCGTTTATTAACAACAAGTCTACTACAGTTGTGGGCGGAAAAGAAATGCCGGAACGTCAAGCTCTAAGTCAAGTCATTAAACCTAAGGTAGATTACTAATCATGCAGTTTTTTTACGATGAACAGATAAGACGATACTTGACGCAGTTTATGCGTATTCTTGGCGGCTTTAGCGTCAAGACTGGCAAGGATCGAAACGGACAAGAAAATTACATACAGGTTCCTGTTCGCTACGGTGACATTAACCGTATGGCAGCTCACATAATGAAAAACCAAAGTGAGAACATGATCAACACTGTGCCTTTTATCAGTGTTTATGTTACTGACTTACAAATTAGTTCTGAACGCAGATTAAATCCTACACACGTAGACACTGTGCGAGTGTTTGAAAAAAAATATGATTATCAAGCCGGAGAGTATGTAGACGGCGAAGTAGGTAATACATATACCATAGAACGTTACATGCCTGTGCCATATGACTTAACCGTTCAAGTAGATATATGGACCAGCAATACCGAACAAAAATTACAGTTAATGGAACAATTACTGGTATTGTTCAATCCTAGTATTAACTTAAAAACCAATGACAATCCGTTTGACTGGTCTAACTTAACTTATATAGAACTAGTTAACGTAGTTTGGAGTGCTCGTCAGGTTCCGCAAGGCACCGATGACATCATTGATGTTGCTGCACTAAACTTTACATTACCCATATTAATTAACCCTCCTGCCAAAGTAAAACGTCAGACACTGATCCATACTATCCTTACTGAAATTAAAAAGAAACAAGGCGAAGATATATTCGAATGGATGCCTAGCAATCCTGTGCCTAACAAAGAATGGGTTATTGTTACATTTGAAGATTTAAAACTTCAAGCAGGTATAGAAGGTAACAGAGCAACTATACTTAATCGCAACGGAGGCACTACTGACGAAAGCGGAAACCTACTAACTTGGGAAAACGTTTTAAGGCCTTACGGGGAAATTAAATTTGGTATCAGTAACTTACGTCTAAGACGCGGACCTGATCCTAGCGATTTTAGTCAAGATATCATTGCTACTATTGACAGTGTTGAACCAGATCAGCCCAATATACTAAATCTCAGTATAGATTCCAATACATTACCCGACGCTACCATACCTGCTATATCAGCTGTTATTAATCCTACAAAAGTAGCTCCGGGCAAAAATCTGCCAGCGGCTATGTTAGGTCAACGCTATCTTGTAGTAGATGAAGTTCCAAACGGATCATACTGGGGAATCATAAGTGCTAAAGCTAACGACGTTATAGAATACAACGGTAGTAGCTGGATAGTATCATTTGATAGTGCTAGTAATTCTAATGCTGTGGTGTTAAATATAGCAACAAACTTATTATACGAATGGCGTAATGGTCAGTGGATAAGTGCTGTAGAAGGAACTTATCAACACGGCTGGTGGAGATTATATCTGTGAAGCAATTTAAAGGTGTAGGTGCAATTATTGTCAGTGAAGCTACAGGAAAAGTCATGACTGTCTTGCGCTCTCCTCAAGAGTCACACCCTGGCACCTGGACTTTTGCTGGCGGCAGAGTTGAAATGAACGAAGCCACTGTTGATGCGCTAAAAAGAGAATTAGAAGAAGAACTCAATCTAACAAAAATTAAAAAAATATTACCTTTACACAGTTATCAAAGTCGTAGCAAAGATTTTATCTACGACACTTATATTGTGCTAGTTAGTAAAGAATTTATACCAGATTTAAATTGGGAAAACAGCGGTTATGCCTGGACTGACATAGATACCTTACCTAGTCCATTGCATCCTAAAGTAAGACAAATGCTAGGCTCGACCAGACTGCGAACAAAATTTAAAAATTTTTATATGTGGGTGGATAAGAAAAATGGCAGCAGAGATAATACCATTTCCGAAGAGAGAAAAGCCGCTTAAGGTAGCTAGATCAATCGACTTATATTACTGTTGGGATGACAGGCTTAATAACCCACTGCTGAATAGTATTTTCAAACCAGAAACCAGTTATGTCGAACGTTGGTATTTGCAAACACAGCATCTACTAAACAACGATGAAACCGACCACCCTATTATAAAATTATTGTTAAGTAACACAGACAAGACCTTAAACATATTAATAGAAAACACAGAAAAGGACCTTGCTGTCCAAAGATATTTTTCTGATGTTAGTAACATTGATGCGGCACAGACTAATGTTATTAGACTGAACCGTTGGCTTGCTAAGTGGCAAGGTCTACTTCAATACCGTCAGCGACTTTAAAACGTTTAGTTCCCAAGTGGCTTATTTCGCAAGTTGTTTGAATGTCTAGCCAAATTGGAATATTTTTGTCGTTGCACTGCCTGAAAAATTCAATATCTTCGCCTGTATATTGATTGTTATAAAAGCCTAATTGGAACCAAGGTAAATTTAATTCGTCGAAAACCGACATTTTTATCAAACAGAATCCTAGTGCCATAGCTTCAACTTTGATATGGCTGTCTGTTTGTTCTTCGACTCTGATATGACTATCCCAGTCATCTATCTTATACCACGCTGTAGTAATAATAGGCTCTACTCTCTTGCTATAAGCAGCACCTACTATATCTTCGTCAAATTTGATCAAGTCTAAAACATGATATGGTTCAAATTCAATATCACTGTCTATAAACATAACGTGAGTAGCAGACCAGTCTTGTGCTGCTAACACTAACTCGTGGCGTTGATTAGCAATAAGTGTTCCTGGACTTAGAAACAGTTTGTGCTCTATGCTCAAGTCTGTTAACACTTTGGCCAAGTTGTATAACGAGTATGCACATGCGCTGTGCATTTGATCCCTAGTAGGGACACAAATTGCTAATCGAACTTCTTGTAAATTCATTTAACTTTTTTAAGAGATAATTTAGTTGGTGTGTTAACTGCTTGTTCAGATTCTGTCGATTCTTGCGCTTGCATAATGCCAATTGCTTCTTCCGCACGAACAGTAGCTGCTTTAATAGTATTAGCTAATCGAACACATAGCTGAGTTGCACGGACATAGGCATCTTCAGGCAACTTGACCATTTTAGTCATTGTCTCGATGCTTGGCTTGCCTGTTGTTAGAACTTCGATTGCAGCTTGTTTTCCCAGCTGATTGATCCAATAATCTTGTTCAACATCCTCGCGACTATTAATGAGTTCTATCAACTCGTTTTCGCCAATTGTTTCTAGTTTTGCTTCTAGCAGAGATTTTTCTTCTTCCAGGGCTGCTTGTTCAAATTTCCTAGTTTCTGTTTCCAAATCGCTTTCGATTTTTCTAATACGATTGATTGCTTCTATAACTGCACGTGACTTTGCTGCTCCTGTTTCATTACTGAAATTTTCTTGTTCGAATTTACTAATAGTCGAATAAGGGCATGCATCAAATGCTGCTTGTAATTTGTTTTTTGATTTTTTAGTGGTCATAAAAAAATACCTCAAAATGTTTAACTTTGAGGTATTTATAGGTTGTTGTCTTAAAGATTAGTGGTCGAACGGTGTTGTTCTGCCGCCGAATCTGGCACTTAATGAAATTTGAGTTCCTTGACCTTGGCCGACCAATGATCCAAGCGTTCCACTTAGTGTAATGTTTGTGCCGGCTGGTGGCGGGTAAGATTGGTTACCGTGTGCTCGACGAACACGACCCATAACAATTTCAGTACCTGTTGCTGGTAAAATAGGCATTTTTCAATCTCCTGTTAAAAATATTTATCCTGATGTTTGGGGATGTTACACCCCAAACATCTTACAGGAAATTAGGCCTGCTTACCTACTTGAGCTTCAAGTGTCTTCACTTTAGCACTTAGTTCCTTAACTGCTTCGATTAGAAGAGCTGTTAGCTTGTCATACTTAACTGTCTTATAGCCTTGCAATGCAGAAGCAACAACTAATTCTGGTAGAACTGCTTCAATTTCTTGAGCAATAACACCAACCTCAGCTTTGTCTTCGATACCTAAGCCTAGGGCAGTTTCGTTTGGACGATAGTGAACACCACGGATAGCTTCAACTTTGTCTAAAGCGCCAGCAATCTCAACAATATCTTTCTTCAAGTTAACGTCAGAGAAGTAAGCTGTAACTTCGCCTGTTGCGGTAATGTTACCAGTAACTGTTAGAGCACCTGTGCTTACTGCGCCACTGAAACTACCTGTACCAAAAGATACGTTGCTACCAGAAGCATAGTAACCAGCGCCGTTAGTTAGTTGGTTATTGTTGGTAGGAATTGTGATTACGCCAGTAGAACTGTTGTAAGCACCGCTACCTGCTGTGAAGCTTAGAGCTGCTCTTGCACGAGCATCTGTATAGTAAAGGTTTGTTCCTTCACTTACGTTGCTAGTAGAAGCATTTAAACTGATTGTAGCTGTAGAACCTTCGCCTGGTGTGTGGCTGACACTAATACCAGTACCAGCTGAGACACCAACCATATAGTTACCAGTTGTATCAGTACCAAGTGCAACACTGTTAGCTGCAATAGTAGCAGTTAATGTTGCATCAGCAGACCCGTCAATGCTTACACTACCAGTTAAGTCACCGGCTAGTGAAATTGTGCGTGGTGAAGACCATGCATTGGCTGTATTGGCTGAGTTTGCAGATGAAGCAGTACCAAGAAGGTTAGCTGTGATAAATCTAGCTGCAAAGTCACCGTTTGCGTCACGAGCAACAACCTTGCTTGCTGTGTTTGTAGTAGTAGCATCAACTGCTAGTGTTAGAGCAGCACCTTCGCTACCACCGTTTGCACCAGTAATATAGCTACCGTTAGAAATACTTGCAACATAGTTACCTGTTGTATCTGTGCCTAGCGCAACTGAGTCTCCGGCTACTGTAGCTGTTAGAGTTACGTTAGAACTACCGTCAATAGAAACGCTACCAGTTAAGTCACCAGCTAGAGTAATTGTTCTAGCTGTTGTCCACTTGCCTGCACTTGTAGCTGTATCTGCGTTACCTGTTAAGGCACCAACAAAGCTGGTAGATGTAACACTTGATAGACCTGTTAGTGTTGTAGCACTGCTACCTAAACTGATACTTGTTGTACCAACTGTAACTGCACTGTTTGCCAAACTTGCGTTTGGAATAGCACTTGTGCTGATTACACCTGTTGTGCTGTTATAGCTAATACCTGTACCGGCACTTACGCTACTACGAGCACGAGCTGTTGTGTGGTATAGGTTTGTTGAACCTTCGCTGATAGCATCTGTATCTAATGTGCGTGTACCGCCTAGTGCAACTGATGCACCGTTAATAGTAATGCTGTTATTAGACAAGCTGCTGTTAGGAATAGAACCTAAGCTAATTACGCCAGTAGAACTGTTGTAGCTTACACCAGAACTGCTGTTTGCACTGATAGCGCCACGAGCACGACCTGTTGTGTGATACTGGTTTGTAGAACCTTCTGCTAAGTCGTCGGTGTTAACTGCCATTGGGTAGTAAACTGCACCGTCGTTAGTGAATGTCCACTTGTCAGAACCTTCGTTCCAACGAATTTGAACGTTAGCTTCGTCACCGCGCTCAACTTCGACACCGGCGTTCTGTGTTGGAGCGCCAGTTGCATCGCTGTTTAGAGTTAAGATGTTGTCAGCTAAGTTGATTGTGTTACTATTAACAACTGTCTGTGTACCGCTAACTGTGAAGTTACCGGCAACTGTTACACCAGTAGAATCAACTGTTAGAGCTGTGCTACCGTCAACTGTAACTGTAACTGTACCAGTACCGCTGTCAACAACTGCAACGCTACTATTACCTTGTGTGATAGAGCTTGTGCTAATTGCGTTAACAGAGTCATCGACATACTTCTTAGTAGCAGCATCTGTGTTGGCACTCGGTGCACCTAGACCAACAATCTTGTTGCTGTTCATCTGGATGTTATCACCGAAGTTAACTTGAATGCCAGAACTATCTGTAATGTTCTTACCGCTGGTAATTTGTAGAGTGCTGTCTACTTGTAATAATGTTGTGCTAGAACCTAGCTGTAGAATACCGTTACCAAGTGTCTTGATACGAATGTTTTGATCTTCATCAGCTGTGAAAGCAATAGTACCAGAATCGTCTTGTAGAACTTTACTACCGTTAACGTATAAAGATCCTGGACCAACGTAGATATCTTTCCACTGCTTTGTTGGACTACCTAGGTCGTATGTAATATCAGCTGTTGGGATGATATTACCAGTAATATCTACACTGCCGTTTAATGTTAAACCGGCAAATGTTGGGCTACCTGCTGTGCTTAAATTTTGTGTTGTGCTGATTGCACCTGTGCTACTATTGTAGCTGATGCCTGTACCTGCGCTTAAACTCTGACGAGCTCTTGCTGGTGTAAAATAAAGATTACCGTTTTCAGCAACATCGCCTGTATCGATCGTTACTGCACCTGTTTCGCCATTAACACTGGTTACACCACCGATTTGAACAACGCTAGGTGTTCCGTCATCTTTCTTGATGTAGATTAAACCGTCATATGTGTTAATTGCAATTTCGCCCAGTGCTAATTGAGCCGTGGTAGGTACCTTACCAGGGGTCGCACTGCGCTTTAAAATGATTGTATTGGCCATTTTGAGTATATACTCCCGTTGAATTTATAGGCGAATCGATTCCTATTATTCTCAAAAGTATTTATCAAAAAAAGGGCTTAGTATATAGTTATTGGTTAAAATTCGCCGCCGTCGACACTGATATCTACTGCGGTTATTTCGTTTATTTCACCAGTTTCGTCTACTGTTATTTGTAGTGTTTTATTAGAACTTCCATATGTTCCACTAATATCTGTGGTACCAATTCTACTTTCTTTGGCGAAAACTAAATTTGTAGTTCCAGGAGTTATAACACCTTGTGTAACTAGTGTCCATGTAGTTCTAGCTAAGTTATTGCCTTCTTCTACGTAAACTTTATTACCAGGAGTTAGCTCAAAAATGCTGTCCGAATCTGTTGCCCTTGTTAATGTGCTAGTTGACGAACTCCATGTATAAATTCCGTTTTGGCTTTGTGTTGTTTGTCCTAAAAGTAAAACTCTGTCTTTATCCGCCAAAGAAACCCCGTCAATTGATAATATATTAGCTGATATATTAATATTAGAACGTGTGGCTACACGAACACTATCTTTATAGTCAGATACTGCGCTAACGAAATTTTTACCGCGAAATATTGGCATGATGAGGATCCATTTTATATATTTATGTTTATTTGCAAATGGAAAAGGGTGCATTTCTGCACCCTTTTCATTAATTCTAATTAGTTAATTAGAATGTTCCGCCGTCTACTGTGCTGTTTTCGTTTAGAATACCACCAGCAGTCAAGCTGCTTGTAGATGTTACACGAACGAAAATATAGTCGTTGGCTTCTGGGGCTGTATCAAACACGATACTTGTTACACCGTTAGTTGTGCTAATTGTGTAAGAGAATGTAGGTGCTTGAATCAAACCGTTGATGAACACTTGAGTGTTATCAATAGAGCTTACTTCAACTCCTGTGCTGAATGACATTGTTGTGCCATCGCCTGTGAAGTTTAGTGTTGTAGCTGTTACAGCAACGTTTTGTGGGACAAATTCACCACGTGTGCTACTCCAAACTAGAGTATAGCCGTCTTGTAGTGCATCGTCTGCATCAACGTCTGCTAGGTCACGGATACTTGCTACAGCAATACGGCCGTCTGCACGAGCGTCGGTGTAGTATAGATTTACTGCACCTTCGTCAATACTGTCTGTTGTAGGTGTAACGAATGTTAAAGCACCTGTACCAGTGTTGTAGCTTAGAATGTTGCTGTCATCTGTTGTTAGAGTGATAGCACTTCTTGCGCGAGCATCTGTGAAGTATAGGTTAGAGCTACCTTCGCTGATGTCGTCTGTATCTAGAACAACAGCGTGTTCTTGACCATTCACACTCCAAACAGCAGCTTGTGTGCTGATTGTACCAGTTGCTGCATCATAATCGATATTGCTACCGTTATTGATACTTGAACGAGCACGAGCTGTTGTGAAGTATAGGTTTGTTGGACCTTCTGCAATTTCGTCTGTGTCAACACTGTTTAAGGTAAATGTGAATGTACCTGTTGTGTTGTCATAGCTCATTGCATCTGTATTATCAGTTGTTAAGCTGATAGCTTGACGAGCGCGAGCATTTGTAAAATACTGGTTAGTAGAGCCTTCGCTTACATCGTCAGTATCTGGTGTTGCCATGCTGATAACACCTGTGCCGCTATCGTAGCTGATTTGCCAACCGTTTGTGCTGATACTGTCACGAGCACGTTGAGTTGTGAAGTATAAGTTTGTAGTACCTTCTGCAACTTCGTCGGTATCTAAACCAGAAGCGTTATAAGTGAATACACCAGTTGCGCTATCGTAACTGAATACTGTAGCATCGCTAGTTGTTAAACTTATCGCTGCACGAGAACGAGCATCTGTGAAGTATAGGTTGGTTTCTTCTGTTACACTGTCTGTACCAAAACTACCGCTTGCACCAAGAGCAACAGTTGTACCGTTAATTGTTACACTGCTATTTGTTAATGATGTGTTAGGAATTTGGTTTAAGCTGAATACACCAGTTGCCTCTGTATATTCAATACCGCTAGCTGTATAAGCACCGAAGTGAGCACGAGTTTCACTAGCACTTGGACCTGTGTAGCTGAATACACCAGTTGCGCTGTTGTAACTGAAGCTACCATCACCGCCTAAGTCGGATGCGCTGAAGTGAGCACGAGCTTCACTAGCACTTGGGCCAGTGTAAGTAAATGCACCAGTTGCACTGTCGTAACTGAAGCTGCCATCACCGCCTGCATCAACTGCACTTACGCTATCACGAGCTCTTTGAGTTGTGAAGTATAAGTTAGTTGCGCCTTCGGTTACTTCGTCTGTGTCGATACCTGTTAAGCTGAATGTAAATTCACCTGTAGAAGCATCGTAGTCGAATACACTGCTGTCACTAGTTGTTACGCTTAAAGCATTTCTTGCTCTTGTGTCAGTATAATATAGGTTGGTTTCTTCTGTTACACTGTCTGTACCAAAAGATGTAGAACCACCTAAACTTACTGTTGCGCCGTTAACAGTAACAGAGCTATTTGTTAAGCTACTGTTAGGAATACTTGCTAGAGCAAATGTACCTGTGCTGTTATCATATGTGATACCAGTATTTGTTGTAGCACTGAAGTGAGCACGAGCTTCACTAGCACTTGGACCTGTGTAGGTAAATGCACCAGTTGCGCTGTCATAGCTGAAACTGCCGTCTCCGCCTGCATCAACTGCGCTTACACTGTCACGAGCTCTTTGAGTTGTGAAGTATAGATTGCTACCTTCAGCAATATCGCTTGTAGATGCATTAGCAATAGCAAAAGTAAATGCACCTGTGCTTGCATTGTAACTTAGGACACTGGTCTTATCACTTGTTAGACTTACTGCGTTACGAGCACGAGTATCTGTAAAGTATAAGTTAGTTGAACCTTCTGCTAGAGCATCAGTATTGTGATTGCTGATGTCGCTAACTGTACCAGTTACATCACCAGTTAGATCACCAACAAATGTAGGTGCTGTTAGGCTATCTGTAATTGTTAAACCGCCAGAAATACTTACATCTTTGTTGAAGTTCCAGCTGTCTGTTGCACTTGCATAAGTGATAGTTGCATTTGCACCATCAACAGTAATACCAGCACCGTTTGCTGCGGCTGCATCTGCTGCACCGTCTGCAATAGTGATGTTCTTATCTGTAACTGTTAAATCGGTAGAATTGATTGTTGTCAATGTACCGTTAACTGTTAGGTCACCGCTGACTGTTACATCGTTGAATGTAACGTTGTCAGTTGTACCAACTGCTTGACCAATACTGAATACGCCAGTAGATTGGTTATAGCTTACACCTGTACCACCACTGACATCTGCACGAGTGCGAGCTGTTGTATAGTATAGGTTATTTACGCCTTCACTGATATCATCTGTATCTAGTGTTACATAACCGCTTTCGCCGTTAACTGTAGCAACTACAGCACTTGCATCAAATGTAAATGCACCTGTGTTACTATTGTAACTGAATGCGCCAACACTTTCACTGTCAACTGCGCTTAGTTCGTTACGAACACGAGTTGCAGTATAATATAGATTATTGGTGCCTTCGCTGATAGCATCTGTATCAATTGAACCGCTTCCGCCCAAGCTGATAGTTGTGCCATTAATAGTGATATCACTATTTGTTAGGCTGCTATTTGGAATACTTGCTAGAGCAAATGTACCGGTGCTACTATTGTAAGTAATACCGCTAGCACTTGTAGCACTGAAGTGAGCACGAACTTCGCTAGAGCTTGGACCTGTGTAGGTAAATGCGCCAGTTGCGCTGTCATAGCTGAAGCTACCATCTCCACCTGCATCAACTGCGCTTACGCTGTCGCGAGCACGTTGAGTTGTAAAGTATAAGTTAGTTGCGCCTTCTGCAACATCGTCTGTAGTTTGACTACCTAAGCTAAATGTAAATTCACCAGTTGTGCTGTTATAGTCTAAAACGCTTGTGTTATCACTGTTTAAGCTAATAGCTGCACGAACGCGAGCGTTTGTGAAGTATAAATTATTTTCTTCGCTTACGCTGTCAGTTCCGAAACTTACGCTGCCGCCTAGAGCAACAGTAGAACCGTTAACTGTTACGCTATCGTTTGTTAGACTGCTGTTTGGAATATTAGATAAACTGAATACACCAGTTGAGCTGTCATACTGAGCACCAGTAGCTGTTGTAGCACTGAAGTGAGCACGAACTTCTGCGTCATCTGGACCGGTGTAAGTAAATACGCCAGTTGCGCTATCATAGCTAAAGCTACCGTCGCCGCCTAAGTCAGATGCACTGAAGTGAGCACGGGCTTCACTAGCACTTGGACCGGTGTAAGTAAATGCACCAGTTGCGCTATTGTAACTGAAACTACCGTCGCCACCTGCGTCAACTGCGCTAACGCTGTCGCGAGCACGAGTTGTTGTAAAATATTGGTTAGTAGAACCTTCACCTACGTCGTCTGTGCTTGGTAATGCAACAGAAAATACACCAGTTGCACTATTGTAAGAAACAATATTCCAATCGCTGTCTAAACTTACAGCACTGCGAGCGCGAGCATCTGTGAAGTATAGATTGTTTGTACCTTCTTGGACGTCGTCAGTTGTTTGACTACCTAAACTGAATGTAAATACACCAGTTGAATTATCGTAGCTTAAAACATCACTGTTATCAGATACTAAACTTACTGAATTGCGAGCTCTTGCATCTGTGTAATATAAATTACTAGAACCTTCGTTAACACCGTCTGTAGTAGGAGTGCTATAACTGAAGTTACCGGTTGCGCTGTTGTAGCTGATATCGCCACTTGCGCTAACTGCATCACGAACACGAGCATTTGTAAAATATAAATTTACGCTGCCTTCGTCGATGGCATCTGTGCTAGGTGTTACAAATGTAAACACACCAGATGCACTGCTATAACTTAAAATGTTACTGTCATCTGTAGTTAAACTTACACTTCCACGAGCACGAAGTTGTGTGAAGTATAGGTTAGAGCTACCTTCGCTGATGTCGTCTGTGTCAAGAACAACAGTATTAGTTTGACCGTTTACGCTCCAGACAGCAGCTTGTGTGCTGATAACACCTGTTGATGGATCATAATCGATGTTAGAACCATTGCTGATACTGTTACGAGCGCGGGCTGTTGTAAAGTATAAGTTGGTCTGACCTTCGACAATCTTGTCTGTGTCAGGAGTTGTGAAAGTAATTTCACCAGTGCTAGAACTATAAGAAAGAATAGTACCATCATCACTGTTCATGCTGATGCTGTTACGAGCACGAGCTACTGTGAAATACTGATTTGTTTGACCTTCTAAAATACCATCACTAGATGGATGACGATATGTAAATTGACCAGTTGCACTATCATAGTCAAGAACAACTGTGTTGTCGCTATCTAGACTTACTGCGCCGCGAACACGAGCATTTGTATAGTATAGATTTGTTTGACCTTCAGCAACATCATCTGTGCTATAGATCATTTGGTTGTCGATCGCTTGATCAACATATTGCTTTGTTACGGCACTTAGGTTTTGAGTTGGTGCACCAGAAAGTGTCAACTCACCTGTCATTGCTACGCTACCATCTAGTGGTACTTTTGTAGCAATACTATTTGCAACTGTAGTTGCGAAACTTGGATCGTCGCCGATTGCGGCTGCTAATTCATTTAACGTATTCAATAGTTCTGGAGAACTATCGATAAGTTCAGCAATGGCAGTTCTAACGAAAGCTGTGCTAGCAATCTGATTAGTATTAACTGTCTGTGCTGCTGTTTCAGCAGTTGGTTGACCACGTAGGTCAACGCTGTCCATAATCGAGCTTGATCTTGCTTTAATTAATGGCATGTTTGTATCCTCATTACAAGACTTCTAATGAAATCTTATTCTGTTTGGTTATTACTATCACTTAATGCGTTAGCGATTTCTCCTAATGTGTTTAACAGATCCGGAGCTCCGTTAACTAGATTAGAAATTTCTTGCTGAACCAATTGAGTAGTAGCAATCCCCGATTCGGGATTAGATGATGTTGGCTGACCACGTAAATTTACGCTGTCAACTATTGAACTAGATTTGAGTTTGATCAATGGCATCTTATCCCCTTTGGCATGTTTAAGTTTGGTGCCACCAACATGAGAATAATTTATATGACTAGCAACCAATAGTTTTTAGTTATTTCAACTGATCCATTGGATGCCGTTACAGTAAACTCGTATCGACTAGGGCTGCTATTAGTAGGTGCAGTTCCTACGATACGTGTTCCATTATCTGATATAGATAACCAGCTTAATGGTGTCTCTCCTGCATAAGCAGGACCAAGTGTTATACTTGTAGCATTATTTATCGAAAGTCTGAAACTAATGCTATCTCCGCCCCTAAAACGCCCAATATAAGTTGTGCTGTCCAGGAATTGCGGCTTGCCAACACCGTAATTTATCAAGTTCTTATAAACATATTCGTTACCGCTTGTGTCTATAAGTGTCAAGTCTTGTGGTGTTTCCCATATTGGGCCGCCGACTTGTGTGGTTTGAACCATAACTTGTAAAATATTATCGGAAGGATAATCTATCCTTGTGATATTTTTGTCGCCTATTTTGACGCCTGTTCCATATGTAACATCGTGTGCTACTATAGATATGGTAGTGTAAATGCCGATAGTGCTATAGCTAATGTCTATAATTTTTGGTCTCGGCCTGTCACTAGTGGTATTACTGCGTAATATTCTGACTTGTATTCTGTCGCCTGATTCAGGTGCTTCATCAAAAGCTAGGGTTGTTCCGTCGATTACATTATAACTGTAATAAGGTTCTTGTGTAATTCCGTTTATAGAAACTACTAATAAATTTGGATTACTAACGCTAGTTTCAATATCAAATTCTAAGGTTGTACCGTCACCTATAAAATATCTTGTGATAGGTGTTATGGTATTAGTTTGACTTCTAAATTGACCAAAAGTAGTATCGTATACTAACACTTCTCCTGTTACCGGATTGTCAACAGTAACGTCTGTCAGGTCATTTAGTGTTAAGTTAGAGATTCGATCATTTAGATTAGTCCCTGATGATGTAACTTGCGAGTCAACATAAGCTCTATTAGCGATGACTTGCCAATTGGTGCCGTCAAAAAACTCAGGGTTTAATAATTCTGTTGCGTAACGGATTTGGCCTTCTTCTCCGCTAGGGCGTTGGCCTGTAGTGCCTTTAGGTAGTTTCAGTGCGCCACTGGCATCGATATCAATCGTTCCACTTTCAGGAGTTAACGTTTCGGTTGCGTGATTAATTTTAATTGCCATTTTACACCATTACAAAATCAATTGAAGCTGTCCAATTAACAGTATCGCCTGCAACACCTGTGCATTCAACGGTTAACTCCCCAGTATTATCGAAAGACACAGTTGGTTCTGTAAAGCCTGCAGAATCGACATATGTAGTAACGACTGTGCCTGTTACTGCATTTGTTCCTTGTATGTAGCAGCCTTTTATTTCATAAGATGCTGCTTCACTGCCGCCTATTCCAATGATAAATGCTGTAAAATATACAGTAGTATCTGCTGTATATTTTTGATTGTCTCTGTTTAGCAATGTCGAAGTAGTTGCACCGACTGTGACACCTGTTAGAGTTATTCGTTCTGAGTGTGAACCGATTTTAAAAGAATCGGCCGTTGTTCCGTGCAGTTTTGTGTATACTTGCATTACTTGTTCCAGCTTTCGAGAATCATTTCTTCTATTGTATTTATTAGATTTTGGCCGGGCTCAGATTCTTTCCATTTGCCGGACGGACATTCAGTTGCCGCAAAAGTAGCTTTAGCAGGCATGTAGCAACCACATAGTTTACAAGTATTAAAATTGGCAGCAAATGACTCACATGCGCGGCAAATCGCCAAACGTTCTTGTTTTACTTTTTGATCAACTGTTTTAAACATTAAGGTATTTATAAACAACAAAAGGACCCGAAGGTCCTTTTGTTTGAGTAATATAACTCGTTTGCTTAATTAAGCATACTTTACAGAACCCATAGCAATCTTGCCTAGGTAGTCTGCTGCATTGCCTAAAGAGCTAGCTGTGTTTGTTAACTCAACATAACCATAACGTGTCATGAAAGATACGACTGGTTCCATTGTGTTAGGATCTAGAACAACACCAGAACTCATTAGAGGGATATATGGGCAGTAGAAAGCTGCTGCGTCCATTTCGTTAGGACCCTTATAACCAACTAGGATAGGTGTAGTTGCATCAGCATAGCTGTCAACATAAACACGAACGCTGCTGTTTAATGTACCAGCGAACTTGGTGTTTGTTGGAGCTTCGAAGGTACCTTCTGTTGTGCGAGCAAAAGCACTTGTTGTAGCGCTCTGTAGAACTGTTAGAGCAGTTGGGCTTACAACAACATAGTTACCTGCGCCACGACGTGTGCGCTGAGCGATACGGTTAGCAACATCATTGATCATGATAGCTAGTGTAGCGTGCTGGTCACCAACGTAAGTTGCTGTACCTGTGAACGCTGTACCACCAGAACCCTGGTCGAATGTGTGAACTGCTGCGCCGCTTAGAGTGCGTAGTTTACCTAGTAACTCTTGGTCGATTTCAGCAGTGATTTCTTGTGCTAGAGCAGCCATGATTTCTGCTTCAACGTCTAGACCGTGCATAGCCTGTGCGTCTTGAGCAGCTTCAAAAGTCCAGCGAGCACTCATCTTACGAGTTTGTGCTTCAACTGTTTGCTTTAGAATTTGGATGCTTAGTTTCTTACCAACTTGACCTTCCATAGTAGCTGTTTGAACGCCACCTGGATTGTTTGCATCGCCGTTACCGCTGTAAGCCTTAGCAATGTTGAATGGGCTTAGAGCTTCGCTACCTGCTGTAACGCCAGCGGCAGTTTCAGCATAACGAACACGTAGAGTGTGGATTTGACCAACTGGGCCAGTCATTGGCTGAACGCCGATGATTTCGTTGGCAATAACTGTTGGCATAACACGACGGATAACAGGTAGAATTACCTTGTTTAGAACAGCAATGTTACCAGTCTGTGTAGCACCAGCACTTGCAGCTTCCATAATGTTTTTACGTGTGTTTTCTAACACAGATTCCATGACAGCCTTACGGTTGCCATTTAGCCCTTCTAGTAGAACGTCTTTAGTAGCAGTCCAATTTTGGGCCTCGAAAAGTTTCTCAGACATTATAGTCTCCTTTAATTATTACTTTCCAATTCCGGCTAATTTTCTTAGTGATATGATGTCTGCTGGGGCAGAGTCCTCACTAGAAGTTTTGTCGCCTGTTACCGCAGTCTTCTGCGATGTTGCGCTTTCGGAAATTACAGTTTTGCCTACTGGCTTAACTGCTGTCTCACTTAAAACAGCTGGTAGATATTTGTTGAAAGATTCGCGTAGGTTTTCTGTCTTAGTTGTCTTTAACAGATCTTCCATAATTTCACGCTTTTCTTTACCAAGAGGTGCTACCAACTCTTGCATAATGCTTTGACGCTTAACAGCATCTTCAGCAATACGAATCTTTGCTTGCGCTTGAGCAATCTCTGCATCCTTACTTTCAACTAGCTTAGTTGTTTCGCTTAGTTTTTGTGTAAGAGCAGTTAACTGATCACCTAGTTTTTTAACTTGTGTGCCATCAGCAAATCCGCTAGCCATAAATTCAGCAGCGAACGCTTCCATGATCTTACGACCAAATGCGTTTTCGCGACTGACTTGAATGTCTTCACGTAGCTGAGTAATTTCTGTGCGTAAAGTTTCTGTTAGAAGTTTTTCTGCTTTTACAGCAGCTTCTTTAATAAACTTGGCTTTAGCTTCAGCAATTACTTTACGACCTTCGGTTACTAGGTCGACACGAGCCTTGACTAACTTGTCTTCGTCTTCTTTCAACTCACGTAGTTCGTTGCTTAGTTTCTTAAGAGCAAATTCTTCAAGTTTTTCAAAGTTTGCTTTTTGAGCATTGCGATCTTCTCTAAGTTCTTTGATCTCTTTGGCCATGGCTTCCATAACAAACTTGTTTAGAAGTTTTGCATGTTCACGCACTTGTTGTTTGTAAGCTACACGAGCTTCAACCATCTCACGCTTGTCTTGTGCAAATTCTTCAAGTTCCTTACGGATAGCTTCAGAAATCATTTTGTCAGCAGCTTCTACAATCAAGCCTTTGTCGTGTTCATAGCGTTGGCTGAATTCTTCTCTTAATTCAGATTCTACTTGTTCACGCAATACTCGAGCTTGGCTGTCCCAAGCTTCTTGTAGTTGTGTCTGAACTTCCTCAGATAAAACCCCAGTGCCGAATAGTTCTTTAATTCCGCTCATCTATTTCCCCTTATTTTTTATTTAGGTTATTGATGAACCTGAGAACCTCTTCCTTGAGGTATTTTTGTGCAGCATTGTCATGTCTTACAGCACCTGCAACGTCCATAAGGGCGCCGCGTCTACGATCCATCATTACACGTTCATAGATAGCTTTAGGATATGCGTTTGGAGCACTAGGTTGAGCCACGATGTCTACCGTGACAATCTCAAAATCAGTAACGCCACCAGATTCATTGACGTTACCTGAACCCCTACTGGAAACACCTAGTTTAACACCACTCTCTAAAAGAGTTTTTACAATGTTACCCATTGGTGTAGGTAGGATTTTTAATTTACCAATACCGTTGTTCTCATTCATATACATGTTGGTAATCATATGACTAACACGGTCTAGGTTAACTTGTAGGTCATCAGGGTGATCAGCTTCTCCTAGCACACTGTAACCATTTTTAATTTTTTCAGCGATGACATTACATGCCTTAGCAATTTCATTAACGGGGTAGACACGCTGGTTTTGGTTTCTAACCCCGCCCTGGATGAAAATACCTTCCATGTAGAGATCCTTGCCGCCGCTGGCGTTTTCGATCAAATGGGTACGCATACCTGCTTGATCGTAAGTTAAAGATTCTACTAATGGTAAGGACATGATATTAAGCCTTTGCTACTGGACTAGTTTTGTTGCTAGCACTGTCGCTGTTCTTAGGAACGCTTACGCTCTTTTGTGCAGGAGCTTTAGCATTGCCAACTTTGTTTACGTTGCCCATGTCGTCTGTTTTGACGCTTGGATCAGCCATACCTTTGTCAGCTTCGCCTGTGAAGTTAACAGCTTTAGCACCGTTACCATCAACACGCTTGCTTGTAGCTACTGGGCTCTTTGTGTTTTGACCGTTGTCGCCCATTTGAGCAGCAGGAACAGCTTTAAGAGCTACGCCTTCGCCAAAAGCCTGTAGGCTTTCTTCTTTAGGTTCTTCAGCTGGCATATCAGCTGCTGGCTCATCGCCCATTAGGTCTGCAAAAATTGCTTTTAGGTCTGCTAGAGCATCGTCTACTTTTTGTAGAGCTTCTTCAGCTTCGCCGGCTGCGCCTTCTTCACCAGCTGGCATATCAGCAGGTTCGTCGCCCATAGCTAAATCAGCTGTAGCTTCATCTTCAGCTGGCTCGTCTGCGCTCATTGGATCTTCTTCGTCGCCTTCGGCTTCACCGAATAACTGCTCATCTTCTAGATCGGCTTCATCGGCAATGATTTCTTCTTCGAAGTCTTGATCAGCAGCGCCGCCAATGCCTTCTTCTAAATCTTCATCGGATTCTTCCAATTCTTCTTCAGCAGCTTCGTCGAACTGACTTAGTTCTTCGTAAATGCTTTTGCCTTTGCTAACAAAGTATTGATGTAACAATTCGCTGGCACGATCTTCTTCCTTGTTAATTAAGGCCTCTAAAACTTGTTCTAATGTATGTTTAGACATTCTTTAATCTCCTTTTTGGCCAAAAGTGGTTTGTCTGTAAGTATATTTACAGATATAGCAAAAAAGTAGGTAGAAATGCCGTTAAAAACGCAGTTTTCTTGAAGAAAACTAGATTAAGTATGCCAGATTAAATTGGCGCTGCGGGTCGCTGATAAATCTTTTTGTAAAGTTCGCGGCGTTCGTCCATTTCTAATTTACGAACTTCTCGCATTTTTCTCAACTTGCTTAAATGTTCAAGGGTAAGCCTTGGACGACGAGTGTCCATTTTACTAGCAGTTGCTAGCTCATTTTCTGCAGGATCGTTATATCCTTGTCTAACTTCATTGAGTCGCATTTGGTGTTCCTCCTGGTGCCGGTGCAGGTGTGCCGCCCAATGGGCTAGGTGCTTCTGTTCCAGGCATTGCGGCTGGTTCTTGTGCTAGGCTATCTAACTGTCCCATGTCGTCTTCGGTAGGACGCTGAATACCCAATGTATTTAAGTCACTTCCGGCCAACGCTGCATCATCTGCAGGTGTAGTTACAGCACCTTCGGGATTTTCTTCCTGCCACATTGTTTCGTTTTCGACAATTTCTTCGTCGGTTAAGCCTAGATATTTCTTCAATACAAAACGTCTGCTTAGGTATGCAACTTCACTTAGCTGACCAAATACCGCTGCACGAGCATTATTAACTTCGATTTCTCTATATTCGCTGAAGCTCTGTGGTGGTAAGAAGTTTAACTTGAATGTGCTAGAATCTAGTTCAACACCCTTTTTCTTCAAGAACATCTTGAATTCTTTGTCTAAAGGATTGATTAATAGGTTCTGTAGTCTTTGGCAATATTTGTTAAAACGATATTCCTGAATGAATGCTGTGCCAACACGGCCGTCGTTGAATACTGCGGTTCCATCATCCGGACCTGTAGGCATGTAGCTGCTGGGAATACGTAGTGCTCGCATTAACTTATTAGTAAAATACTTTAAGTCGTCGATCTGTCCTAAGTTATCGCCGCCTGGTAATACTTCAACTTTTGATCCACGACCTTCTGCTGTTTGAGCGAAGAAGTAGTCTTCTAACATGCTTAGTGGGTTGTAGCTGGCATCCATCATGCTGGTGCCGCCGCCAGTTTTGCTAGGAATACGTCTTTGATGAATTTCGTTTTTAACACGTTCTACAAAGCTCATTGCCATATTAGCAGGCATGTTACCTACGTCAATATAGAATACACGACGCTCCGGAGCACGTTGCACTCGATAGATAATGATACTGTCTTCTAGCAAACTCTTTTGCTGATATACCTTGTATACTGCTTCTAGTATGCTAGTACCAAATGGATAGTTAACATCCATTCCTTCACTTAGGCTTAGGTGTACCACGTGGCTGGCGCTAACTGCTGTTTCGACTTGGTTACTGTTGCCTGCACCGCTGGCAGCAGGGCTAGCAAACTGTGTAAATGCTGTCTTAGCAAACTGTGTAGGTCCATAGTTTTGATCTGTAATTAACGGCTCTGTAGCTACTTTGTTGGTAACATCAAGACTTAGATTTTTAAGAATGTATTGCTCAACTTCTTTGCCTTTTGATTCGTTAATAATTAACTTACTGACATCAGCAGCACTTACATAATATAATTCGTATGTTTCTGGATCACGGATAAAAAACTGATCTCCATACTTTAAACTGTTACGGACCATGCGCCAAATACGTTTGTTCCAGTCGTTGATCATACACCACTGACGCAGGCTAGCTGTTAAAACTTTTACTTCGGCATCTGTAGGATCTTGGAAATGTTCAATAGTAAAAGGCAAGTTGCTTTCATAATCAAACTGTGTGCAGAATTCTGCAATAGTGTCTAGTGCGCCGTTGACTTCGCTGTCGGCGTCCATGATTTCGTATTGATTATATCTGTCAATACGGTTAGGTGTTCCTGTATATACGTCCTTAAGCCAACTACTGAATTTAGTAGAAGTGCCGTTGTGAGCATGAGTTTGGCCTTTTGCTTTTGCCAATTCATTTGCTGTTTGTGGTATTTGAAAATGTTTACGCCAACTCATATTTTATCCTGTTATGTATTTATTAGCCCTGATTGAATCTAAGGTCTGATAATTTACGTTCAGATGATGCGGCGTAAGAAACTCCCCTGGCATTAATTTGGTTGCCATAACTGCTTTCTTCTCTCAATGCTCTTAATTCTTCAATCATCCTTCTGTTAGCTTCCAAACTGTCTCTATTTTCTTTTTCTGCTTTTTCAGCGGCTGAAAGTTGCTGATCTGTCACTGCTTTGGATATGCTTGCCGATTCGTCACTTAAATAATTTTTCCAAATACTAGTTAATCCGCCTACCAATCCACCTAATGCAGCACCTACTGCTGTGCCTACTCCCGGTGCTATTAACGATCCGATCATTGCACCGGTACCTGCTAATCCTATTGCACTACTACCAACATCTAATGCTTTACCTAGTTTTTCGCTGCCAGCTTCCATGGCCATGTTGCTGGCAATATCCAATCCTAAACCAGCTGCCATTCCCACGCCTAGTGCTTTCGGAGAAGTCAACTTATCGCCCAATTTAGACATTTTTTGCTGACTACCTGCTTTGGCTAAGGCCTCAGACATAGTCATCGAAGGATCTTTCCTGCGTAATTCTGCTGCTCTGCTAATTTTATCGCGGCGCTCTTCGGCAGCCGCAGACGCCGATCTCAATTCCTCTGCACGGCGTCTTGCTCTGTTACCTTCTATTTTTGTATTTCCAGGGCCGGCTGTAATAGCACCAGTAGTAGTTCTTAATGCTGATGCAAACACATCCAATGCTTTACCTACTATTCCGTATTTTGTCGACTGAAGACCTAAATCTTTGTTAAGCATACCAAACATAGTTTGAACTGCGCCGACTGTCTTAGTAAAAATTGTAAAAGCTGTTGCAACTAACCCGATGGCTGTAAATAAACCTAATGCCACTCCAGCACCTTTACCAATTATTTCTCCGAAAAAGGACATTAGATCTCCCAACACTGGGAATTCCTTTCCGATACTTCTGATAGTTTCTATTACTTCGGCAATTTTTAGTGGTATATAAGAAATGACCTTAAACACTGTTGCCCAATCTACTAGATTAAGTGCTTGCAATATCGGTATAAATGCTTCCTGTAAACTTGCCTGTAGATTGTTCAATTCTGTATTAAAACGCTTGGCAGCATCGCTTTGACGACGCTGACGCTTGCCTTCTTCACTATTATAAAATTCTGCTTCTTTGGCAAGTGTTAATAATTGGTTAGCACTTTCGCCTACTGGGCCGCCTAACATGGCAAACTGTCTTAGCTGGTCTCCTCGAACTCTTACTTCTTCTTGTGCCATGTCTCGCAAACGCTGCCTATCTTGCTCGTTTACCTGTTCTCCCCTTGCAGCTTTTTGTGCTAATCTTTCGAATTCTTGATACATGCCATTGCTGGCCAATATCATATTTTTACCTGTTTGAGTTACAATAAAAGGTAAGCCGCTAAGTGCTGACTTAAGAGAATCGCTGATAATTTTGTCGCCTTCTTCGCCAAAAATTCCGCGCAGACTTGCTGCCAACGACTGAATAGCTGCACTAACTTCTTTGCCGCCAGCCTTGGCTGTGTTAACAAAACTGGCCACTAACGGATCTTGTGCTATCTTGGCTGCTGACTGTGCTAGCTCTAGAACGCTTTTACCAGTCCTTGCTGCTAGATTATCAAGCTCTTTACCTAGAACTCGTGTGTTATTGATTACAACGTCCTGGGCTACTTTTCCTTTAAATCCCTGTGATATGGCAATTTTTGTCTGCTGTGCTGTTATTGTTGCCAGCTCATCATTATTCAAGCCAAGATTGCCTACACTACCAGTAGCTTCCCTAACACGCTTGACTAGATAACCAAACTGTAAGGCGCCGTCTGTGGCGTTATCACCTAGGCTGGCAAAACCGCCGCCACTTTCACCCAGGGCTTTGGTAAATGTTGTTAGACTAACTCCTGCAGATTTAGCAGCTATAGCCAAATCAAATGTATTACCAGCTACACCTCGTTTTAATCCTTCTGTTAGGCTCTTACTGTAATTTGTAAGTCCAGTATAGGCAAATCCCACTGAACCAGCAAACAAACTAAGTGCTTTATCGCTGCTGTCTAGTGCTAAAGAGAAGTTTCTTGTCCAAACGTTTCTTAAGAAACTAGAAGATTTTTCTAATTCTCTGCGGTTGTCTTCTTGTGCATCTGTATATTTGGTAGTGGCTTTTTCAGCGCCTTCCATGGAAGACTTGGCCTTATCTGCAGAAGCAGCAACGCCCTTAAGGCTATCCGCTGTATCGCCTACCAGCTTTTTAACCAGGTCTTCTGTCAGCCTAATAAGTCTGTCCATTTGTGCAGACGTAGCAATACCATCTAACGTGAATTGATAGATGTCTGCTCCGCCCAGGACACTGGGTTCAATTTTACCGGTTACTTGATCAGCCATTAAAGTATACTTTTACCAATATAAATACATTTATATTAGTTTATTTATCGGAGATAAAAATGTCAGAAAACAACCCATTAAAGTCATTTTTCAGAAAACCTGGAATCTGGATCAAGCTGCCCAGCGGAGGCAAATACTACGACGATACTCCCAGTGACTTAAATGACATGGGAGAAATTGCAGTCTATCCAATGACTGCCAAAGACGAATTGATAATGAAAAATGCAGATGCACTGCTTAACGGATCTGCTATTAATCAGTTAGTAGCCAGTTGTGCCCCTAGCATCAAGAATCCCGAATTGATGCCATCTGTTGATTTAGACGCTGTGCTGCTGGCTATAAAACGCTGCACCTACGGAGAAAACCTAGAGATTGAAACACAGTGCGGTCATTGTTCATCTAACAATGCTCATTCATTGAATTTGAATTATTTCATTTCTGGTATCTCTGTTATAGAAAATAACGAACCGGTGGATATAGACGGCATTAAAGTTTTTGTTAAACCTGTTAACGTAAAACAGCTACTGTCTCTAAACTGGGTTCAATACGAACAGGTACGAAACATTCAGCTGGCTGAACAAAACAACATCGACGAAAAAGAAAAAATTAACATCTTGCAAGCTGGTTATACTGCACTGACCAATAAAAACATCGAGATTATCAGCAGTTGTATTGATACTGTGCTATTACCCGACGGAACTTCAGTCACTGACAATGTTAACATCAGAGAGTGGGCAGAACAATTAAGTCAGCCGGATTTTAAGAAGATCGAACTATCCATTATGTCTATGGCCCGGAAAGGCATTAAGAAAAATTTTGCCGTAGAGTGTAGCTCATGCGGTAAAGAATACGAATCAAACTTAGATTTAAATCCTACAACTTTTTTCGCATGAGGCTTTTGGCTCTTAAGTCAGGGCCCGAAATTATGAAACTTCTAAAAAGTTTAGAAGCAGAGACAAAAGCCATAATCGAAGACGTAGCAACATTGGCCGTATACGGAACCCAAAACTATGAAGTAGTATGGAATATGAGCCATGAAGAGCGCATGATATTCCTTAAAATACTAAAGGATAAAATCAGTCTAGATCGAGGCATTAAGCCAAAAGATACTTTAGTTCAAGAAAGATTATAAGTTGTTCATAGAACAACAAAGAATTATGTTTTATACGCTTACGCTACAAAACACAATTCTTAATATTCTTTCTTTAACATTTCTAACGATACTTACGAAGATATATTTGCCAAGGTTTTGCAATCGTACTTTGCCCTGTTAAGGGCAAATGTAAAATAATGAAATACCTGCCGGAGGCCCATTATCGTAATCTATCGCTGCAACTATTAATAGCAAAGGCGGTTACGCTGTACCTTTTTACGCAGTCCTATAACGCAGAAACTCGTAGCTGATAGATGAACATGGAGTTTCTTGTGGGTTGCAATGACTCAACAGAGCCCACTCTTTTTGACCTTACATACACTTGCCAGCACCTTTCGGGTCTAGTGCTTCGTCCTGGCGTCACCAGGATAGTGGCAATCATGTCTCCGCTACTGCTCGGAATTTCCTACCCTGCGACATCACCAGGGACTCGGGCACCTAAACAACTTGCTGGTGCGAGCATTATCAGTAGAACTTGGACCTAGGTAGGGATTTAGATTTTGTTTTTTATATGGGAGCCGTGAACTCGAACTTGTATGTGGCCGTTGTAGTATTCGTCGGATTCTAAAACTTTTCTATCAAATTGTTCTTTAGCTTCGAGGTATGATGTTAGAGCCTTACTATTGCAGTAATGTAATATTTCACGGGTAAATTTGTCAGCGCCAAGGGTTTGAACGTCTTTGAGTAATTCATCGCTTGAGCCATAGTATGTTTGCCAGTCGCTTTCGATTTTGCCTTTGATTTTTTTCTTCTTTTTGGTGCCGTTTTTGAGTTTTACAGTTTTATAAGTTGTCTTAGAAAATTTTGCCAATTTTTTGCCTATGTATTTGCGACCAGTGACTGTGTTAGTAATGAGATATACAAAACCAACACAGTCGTCTGGAAGTTGTTCAATTTGATTACCTTCGAATAGCCACATTAGGCTATTACTTAGCGGATAGGGCCGCTTTCTCTTCAGTAATCTCTTTGCGACGAGCTTTGACTAGTTTAGCAACTTCTTGTAGTGCCTTGCGAGCACGACCAGCAGCAGCCTTTACTTTTTTGTCAGTGAACTTTTGGTTCTCTTCGATGTAAATTTGAAACTGTTTAACTAGTTCTTCTTGTGTGTTTACTTGTGTTTGTTCTGTCATTTTATGCTTCTACCATTTCTATATCAGTGTTGAATGTTGTAAAGCCATTCTCTTTTACTACTTGTAGTATGTTATTTACACGGCCGACCAGTTCATCTCGGTGGCTAATCAAGAAGATATTCTTCCGATTTTCCCGGGCCATCTTTTTCAGCAGGCCTAAAGCATTGTCTACGCCGTTGGCATCCATACCACTGTCAATCATTTCGTCGATAAACAACAAATTGATTGGCCTGTTTAGGCTTTCATAAACATCTCTGAATGCCCATGATAAGCCTAAAATAAGTCTGTTACGTTCTCCGCGACTCAAGTTGTCAAAGTCAAACTCTTGTCCCAGTTGGGTAATATCTACTTCTAAGTCACTGCGGAATTTAACTTCATGGGGCAGTGCTAGTTTTTCTAAATAATGTGCCAGTCTATGATTTAGATAGCTTAGGTTTTGTTCAATGATACGCTTACGAATAAACGAATCTTTGCTGGTCAACAATTTGAGCAAGAACTCTTGATGTTCGTTGAGCTTGACTAAACTGTTGATGGTTTCAAAATTAATTTCTTCTAATGCAGTAGTTTTGAGATGATCAATCTGTTCGATATAAGGATCTGTGTCTAATGCCCGGCGTTCATATTGATCTTGTGCAGTCTCTAATGTGCTCTTATGATTGACAGCATCGTTAATGTCGTCATAGTTGACAACAGGCTTTTTGCCTAACTTGCCAATTTTTGCCAATACATCGTTGTGTTCTTGGCGTTGTGTATCGTTGGCTAGCAACTGTAACACACATTCTTGCTTCTGATCCGTTTTCGATTTTAAAATTTCTTCTTGTTTGGTATCATGAATTTCTTGACCGCAAGCATGGCACTTGTGATCTTGAAGTAACTCGATTTCTTTTTCTAGTTTAGCGATTGTGCGATGTTGCTTTGCATCATCTGCTTCAATGTTAGCAAGCCATTTAGTAGCTTCGTCAAACTGTTGCTTATCTGCTTTCCACTTGGTCAGTAGTGAATGGTTTTCTAATTCTTGAGCAATGTCAATGTTCAGTAGTTCTGTGATGGCCGCATCAAGTTTTTCAAGATCTTCTCTCTGCTTGGCCTTCCAAAGACGACTGCGACGTTCGAGATCTTCAATAGATGTTTTAATTTTATTGTTTGCATCAGTTACTGCCTTTATACGATATTCTTCTTCTTTGATAGCATCCTTGGTATTCTTAATTAGTTCTTTAAGAAGGTCTGCCTTCTCACTAAGTTGAGTAATGCCAAGAAGCTGTTCAATGATGTTTCGTTGGTCATTAGCCTTAAGGCTAAGGAAAGGTTCGGTGTAAGTGTTAAGAGCACAGATATGTTTGAACATATCGTGACTCATACCTAATAGGCGTTCAATCTCTTCTTGAGTCTCTCTATTTTCGCCCTGTTGTTCTTCTGTCTCGCCACGTTCTACTTCCTGGTCATCAACAACGAAACGCAAAACGTTGGGTTTTCGCCCACGTTCGATTCTATAGCTGTGACCATTTACTTCCAGCTCACATGTGACTAGCATGTTTTTGCTGTTGGTTTTATTTATTAGGTTATCTTTGCGAATGTTAGTTAAAGCATTGCCATATAAGACATAGCTTAGTGCATTGACAATAGTAGTCTTGCCTGTGCCATTGCGACTGCCGTCGCCTCCTAGGTCAAGGTTATTACCCAATACTAAGGTAAGACCGTGCTGGTCAAATCTTAGTGCTTGGGTAACATTGCCTACGGAGAGAAAATTTCGAACTGTGAGATTTTTAATTTTAATCATGGATCTATATTATACGTGCAGACTATTGTAGATGTCAATAAGCACTTGGCGATCTACAACATCGCTTTCGATAGCAGCCAGTTGACCAACAACAATTTGGTCTACACTTTCAAAGTGAATGTCTCCACTCCAATCCTGTGCATGTTCTTCTCGCTTGGCTGGTATAAGATTAATTTCTCGAAGATTATAAGTTTCTTGCCAGTTTTCTTTTAAGAAAGTAGCTTCTTCGAAACTGATGTCAGCATCGCAAGTTACCCGCAGAAAAGTGTTTTGATTCATGTAACGATCCGGGTCCTCGATCAATTTTGTTAAATCAATTGTTTTGAAGCTGGGCGCATCAGGCCATGCAATATACTTTGGCTTGCTGCCCCATTCTAGAATCATCATGCCTCGGTTATCATCCCATGCATCGCTGTAGTTATGTGGGAAAGCATTGCCAGTATAGTGAACATTGCCGCGCTGTTGACGTAAGTGGAAATGTCCACTAAACACATACTCTTGATTAGGAAAGTGTTCGCTGTTAAGGCCGCCATGATCCGGCATTTCGACCATGGCATTCATCTTAAAGCTAGGCAGTTCAAAGTGACCGAACACATAACGACTGTCCAGTCGTTTCATCTTGGTCCACTCGTCACCTACTAACCAAGGCACAAGACTAACTTCGCCTTCGGTGTAGATATCGTTTATCAAAACAATATTTTTTTGATTACGGATAAATGGAACGCTGTTGAGGTCACGCTTCTCTCTGTAGTAGAGGTCATGGTTGCCAGGAATAAAAAAGAAACGCTCGAATTGTTTACTGATGTAGTCTACAGCATCTACGGTGTAGTTCAAGGTGCTAACGTTGACAGTGGCACGATGGTGGTGCCAGTCTCCCATAAAGATAGCTACATCACAGTCTTGTTCACGTGCTGTTTTACAAAACCATTTAACAAAATTCATACAGTCATCATTATGGGCTTTGCTATTTTGACGCATGCCAAAATGAATGTCTGTAAAAACGGCGGCTCTTTTAAATAACTGACTCATTAAAAATCCTCGGACTTTAGGTTAGCAAGACGATCGCGCTCGTCACGCATCTGTGCCTCGTGCTCGAATTGACGAGTGAAGCTGGGATTACTTCCGACTTGGATTAGCAAGTCGTCTCGTATCATTTGATTCTTTTTCTCAATGTTAAGGATACGAGTAAAACTGTTGTCGATGGCTGCGGTATAGTAGGCAAAAGGGTTTTGACTCTTTGATTCGTCAAACTGCAAGCCGATTTGACTTAACTGTAACAGTGCCTGACTACGCATTTCATCTACATAAGTATAGCCACGCCAGTTAAATCGCATACTGTATTTTTCTACCAATAGCATATAGCTCTTGGCTAGCTTGTTGGTAATAGTTCCTTCTAGACTGAATTCGCCCGTATGAACATCTCCTCGCCAATGGCTCTTGCCCACGCAAATAAGCTCATCATTCTCATCAAATTTCCAATGCTGATAAGGAGGAAAATTTACTTTTGAGTGATGATCTCCTCGATTCTTGGGAGTCTTTTTACGACCAGGTTCTAAGGGAATGTGATCATGAGTCATGATCCTAAAAACAACATCTTGCTTGCTGACTTTTTTGTAGTCAATTTCAACTTCTGCAAGTTTTGTTTTTGGGTTAGTCTTTTGAGCTTCCGCCAATGCTTGCTGACTAAGTTTAAGTGCTCGATTTCGTTTAGCTTCGGCAACAGTTCGTATGTTGATTTTGCTCAAATCTGGCAGGATTAAGTCGTAGTCTGCATACTCTGGTTTGGTATAGCTGCTGTATTTGTTCTTACTCAAATGTATTTCTTTGAGCAATTCTTTATTGGTTAAGTATTGTTTTGCTTGTGGATTCGCGATAGTCATAGATATATTTTAACATCTTCCAAAGTAAAGTCAAGACTTTCGGTAATTAAAACTATATATTATTCAACGATAAATATTAGTATGACCGGCGTATATTTAAGACCAAGAAACCCTGTTAAAGGCGCTCCAACAATTTTGGAGTTTCCTTACACACCTCAAATTGACTATAGCAATGATGTCAAATACGACTCGTTCAACCTTACTCATACTAATTATCAACCTTACGCTTATGCCAGGACAGAGAATCCTCAATTGACCTTGCAGTGTAAATTCAGCAGCCATACCAAAGAACATTTCAATATCAGCGAAAACGCCATTAGGTTTTTAAGAACTTATACCAAAATGAACTATGGCCGAAATGATGCAGAACGCGGCCAAAGTCCAAGAATTTTACGATTCTTTGCCATGGGCAATCCTATATTCTATAATGTGCCGGTAGTCATAAGTAGATTTAATATCACATTTCCAGAAGATGTTGATTACATAAAAGGTACAGTGGAATTTTCCAATGATAAGGCCACAGTAAAGAGTGCAGAGAATGTCGGCAGTAGATCTACTGCAACTAACGATACTGGTGCAGTTGATTTAGGTACAGTAACAGTAACTGCAACAAGAGATAAAGCAATTTATTTGCCAGCATTTTTTCAAATTAGCATAACATTATTAGTTCAGCAAAATATTGCCAGAACAGTAAAAGAATTTACCCTGTCAGATTTTGCTTCAGGACGAATGAGTAAAGATGGATACATTTAATCATGGCACAGACAAGTCTTTATTCGGATAAGAGTTATTTAAAAAATACAGGATTCAGGAAATTCTTTCTGGATGTTGCTAAACTACCAAGGCTAGATACTGCTCAAGGAAACTTTGTTATAGTTCCTCCCGAGTGCGAGAATCGAATGGATTTGTTTAGCTATCAACAGTATGGCTCTAGTAGATTATGGTGGGTTATTGCTTTAGCTAATGCCGACATGATAAAAGACCCTATATGGGATTTTAAAGCAGGCATGAACGTATTTGTTCCAAGAGATTCAGCATTGCTGGAAAAACTAGCAGGAGTTAATTGATGGCTGCCAGAGTCGGAGATGGTTTCGGCAACCGAGTTAGTCCGATATCAGGAAAGCCAAATACATTTCATGCTGGCCAAGATTTCCCAGCAGCTACCGGTACACCTATATACACTAATAAGCCATTAATAGTGGATCAAAACAGTTATCAAATGGGTGCAAATGGCCATGGATGGGGGAATCAAATCCTAGTTAGAGATCCAGTTACTGGACAACAGTATAGAATGGCCCATTTAGATCAAAAGCCTGATTGGAAACCAGGAGACACTATACCAGCCGGCGCAGTAGTGGGGCATGTAGGCAATACCGGCGGCTCGACTGGTTCACATTTACACTGGGAAGTCCTTGACAACGGCAGACCTAGAGACCCGGCAGCTTACAAGGATTCTGCTCCAGTAACATGGAGCAAAGACGGTAAAGGAACAATTTGGAATACTTTAGATAAAGCAAATCCTGATCCTAATTATCGTCAAGGCAATAATTCTGCACCAGGATCAACAACAACTCCGCAAAAACCAGGAAGCTCATCTGATCCTATAGGCGACATCGTGAAAAGAAAAGAACAAGAGAAAAAAGATAGAGAACGAAGAGAACGAGAATTAAACGGACAAGATAAAAGAAGCAATGAAGGCAACAAATCAACTCGCCCTCGTCGCGGTCCGGGGATTACAAGCGGTAGTCCGTGGCACCAAGGACACGACGGAGGATAATACATGGCACACACCTATTACACAAGACTAACATTGGTTCATCCTCAGGATGTTCAAAAACTAGACCCTAGATTGGGTGTGGTTATAGCAGAAACAGCTACCACAGGAAAATTTGTTCTCAGCGATATATCGTGGGAAACTCACTGTGCTCCTAATGCAACGACTATGACTGCTCTACACGCCTATGGAGATATGAAAATATACGAACCGTTGGGCATGAGTTTGTTTGACTACATTAAAGCGGCAGCGTTCCAATTGGGAATGTTTAATCACCTGGATGCAAGATACCTACTAGAAATTGAAGCTCTGGCAGAAAATATGCCTAAAGAAGGTAGCGAATACAAATACATTTGGCCTATAATGTTTATAGCCAGTGATGTAAAATCTAGCGTCATGGAAAAAGGCTCGGAATACAACATTCGTTTCATTCATACAGGACATCATGCTCAAACAGACTTGGTACAGCCTATCAAAGAAACAGTTAAAATTTCTGCAAAGACAGTTGGAGAGTATTTCCAAGAACTGCAAAGAACACTAGAAACTAAAGAATACAAGTATGCAGAAGCTCGACAAAAAGCAGGAAAAACCGCAGCCCCTGGCGGGAACAATCCTGCTTATTATGATGATTTTCATGATGAGTATCATTTCATAATTCAAGACGAGATTGCTAATTTTTCTTTCACAGATAAGGGTCGAGCAGATTCTGCCGTTCAGGGTGCGTGGTTATTTGGTATTGGCGGCGCCTTTGGAAAATTTAATGTCACTGCCAGACCAGGAACAACGATAGTTAATCACATTAACAAAGTTTTAGAAGGCACTAAAGAATCTGCAGATTTACTATTAGGAAGAAATATTAAGAAACCATCTGATGCTACTGGTAGTAGCCCAAGTAACCGAGAGGCTATTGAAGCTGAGCTGGGCCGTGTTTATCAGTTTTTCAGAGTTGAAACTTATGCTGTTTATAAATCTTTTGATTACATTAGACAGCGTCATGCAGTAAGGCATGTGTTTTTTATCTTTTTGGCTGATCAGCCAAACATGTATCAATACCCTGATGAAATTGATCTAATCAACAAGCAAAAAAATAAAGATAAAGCCATCAAGAAGTTACAGTATTATATTCAAGAAGGTTTGCTTCAAAAGTTATATTACTATAACTATACAGGTCTTAATACTGACATTTTAAAAGTTGACCTACAGTTTAATCAGGCCTATAGTTTGCCTAGTTTTCCTGTAGTGTGGGCAGACAGGGGCGAGACCGGTCCTGGAGCAATGAACTTACAAAATTACAATAGAAGAATAAGTTCTTTTGTCCATAAAGACGATTTGGGTGCCATTAGACAAGAGATGGAAATATTTCGAAGGCAAGCGGTCAGGGCAAACGACGAAGTTAAGGCCTTGATTAGAAAATATGCCAACGGAGATACAGAGCAGTTTCAGAGAATTGTTAACAGTAATAACGGTGGCCCGGATAAAGAAGCTAGAGAAAAATATAACCAGTTACAGAAATATATCGAAAAGTTAAATCAAGATATCAAAGAAAGAGAAGTAGCCTACAATACAAAACTAAAAGAGTCTGGACTAGTCAATGGAATTAATAACAGAAGCGACTTGTTAATGCAACTCGACTATGCAGAAGATTACGACGATAAGCTAAACAAAGGCGCAGAAAAAAATGTATTCAAGAAAATTTATGAAGCATACATGACTAATGAATTTCCTAACTTGATACCTAGAATGGAGCCTGATGTTATTGCAGAAAATATAGATATTGTTAAAGTTGAAAATGAAAAGTTAATAGAGAAAATATTTTCTGTTATGTTAGCACCTAGAGACTTGGTAGAATTAGAGTTAGAAATATTTGCAGATCCTTTCTGGCTAGGCAAGCCAAATGTATTAGGTCAAGGTGCAAAAGGATTAGAAAATATAGCATTTAGTCCTGAATACGACGAAAAATTAAGATCGTTGTTAAACGAAAGAATGCCAAAGATAGATCCCGATTGGGGCTCAAAAGAACCTGTTTGGAAAAACTATGGTGTAGCACCATGGTACCAAGGATCTCCTTTATTTTACTTCTTATCTCAGATCCCTGATGGTCAATATGATAGAGATGCAGGTGACATGCTAAGTTTCAATCCTAGTGATCAGATAGTTGGTATCTATATGGTCTATTACGTTCAGAACGAACTCAAAGAAGGAAAATGGACACAAAAATTAAAAGCCAGAAGAGATTTAACAATACCAAGTCAGTTTTTACCTAAGAACGTAGTAGGTGAAATGTCGTTTGAAGATTTCGTTTCTTACACAATGGAACAGCCTAGTGTAGTCGAAGAAATGAGAGAGCAAGCCAGACAAGAAGAAAGAAAACGTAACAACGATGCTGAGAGAGAAAATCTAACCGGCAACGGCAGCGGAGCAGCTGGGGTTCAGTTAAGTGAAAATGCATCCACTAAACCAGGAATTGCCGATGCATATCAAAAACAACAAACTATTCTTGCTGGTAATCCGCCTCCTACTGTAGACAATCCAGTAGTTGTAGCAGAAGCATTAGTTAGTGATGGCAAATCTAAGAAAGAAGCTTACGATACAGCCAAGTCAAGATATGAGCAACAACTGGATGCATATTTTAAACATGTCGAAAATGCAAACAAAAAAGCATATGCAGAAGCAGGAGTCACAGACGTTAGACCTTACAGTGCAGAAACAATGAAAGCATTGGCATTACAACGAGATGGTGTTGGTGGATTAAATAACTGGAAAGCAGGAAACACAACCATGCTAGGTCCTAGTGCTCTTAATAATCCGATGGGCGTAGGCGGAAACCCTGCACTAGGTCGTTATGGCAAATATGATTCTTGGCAAGAAGGATTAAAAGCCGGCAGCGATTATTATAACTATGGAGTTGGTGTATCTGCCGGCCCAACAAGAGCCAGTGATAGGTTATTGTTGCCCATTAATTCATCATCTGGTGTTAAGAATGAACTTAAATATATCTCGACAAAATCAGCAGGGGGCAGAGGATAATGGCTAGAGTAGGAAAACCATACGGCCAAAGAAAAGCCCCTTCAAACTATCACGTAGACTCTGCTGGGCCAATGCCCAGCTTAGGTGTATATATAGGCATTGTTAAGAAAAATGATGACACACAAAAAATGGGTCGTCTACAGGTTCACGTTGAAGCATTCGGCGGCGACCCCGAAGACCCGTCAACATGGATCAGCGTATCTTATGCTAGCCCATTTGCAGGCACTACAAGTATATTTGATCAAGGCAATAATGTTAAAGAATACGATGACACTATAAAAAGTTATGGATGGTGGGCAGTGCCGCCCGATATAGATGCTAGAGTATTAGTTGCCTTCGCCGATGGCGGAAGAATAGATAAAGGCTACTGGTTCGCCTGTTTGTATCAAAGAGGCACACAGATAACTGTACCAGGAATTCCTGCAAAAAATACACATGGTGGCGAAAATAAGCCAGCTGCCCCTAAAAACAGAAAAGATCTGGATCCGGATATCGAGAAATATGTAGAGCACAAGCCCATGAGCAACGCTCTAAATATTCAAGGTTTAGCAAAAGATGACCTAAGGGGTATAACATCCAGCAGTGCCATGCGAGAATCTCCAAGTCGTGTTATGGGTTTATTAACCCCAGGACAGCACCAGTTTGTCCTAGATGACGGCGATAAAGATGGCAAGAATAAATTAATCAGGCTAAGAACTACCAACGGCACTCAACTGCTATTAGATGATGTAGCTGGCCATGTTTACATGATCAGTAAAAACGGCGAAAGCTGGGTAGAGCTAAGTGCAGACGGAAAAATACACGTATATGGCAGTAGTGATGTAAGCATCAGAAGTCAGGGTAATATCAACATGTATTCTGATCAATCTGTTAATATAGAAGCTGGTAACGGATTTAATGTAAAGACTAATACCGGCTCTATCAAACTAGAATCTGGTAACGAAATTTCTGCCTTTGCATCAACAAACACAGTGCTAACCAGTGGAGAAACCAGCAACATCAACAGCGGAGTAGGACACTACGAAACCGCTGCGGTTATACATATGAACGGTCCTGTTGCTAAGGTGCACCAGGCTGCTGAAGTTTATCAATTAACAGTGAATCAAGGTGTCACTGAAAGTATATGTAATACTGTTCCTGAACACGAACCGTGGGCAGGCCATAGCGGAGAAATAAATCCAGTCGGACCCGGTAATCAGCAGATGCAAAAAGATCCGGCACCAGATCAAACACCGCGTCAGCCTAACGAAGGAGAGACGCCTGCGCCTATCGCTAAAAAAGAACAGCCGGATCAAGAGGATGTATCCTTGGACGAAGTTAAAATTAGTCCCGAAGCTGTAATGTGTATCAAGCAGTCAAATGGTTACAGCCCTGTGAATGTTGACGACGCTGGCGGCCAAAGTGCGGGTTACGGATCTGCTATAACTCTGCCCATTTAAGGAAAGACAATGACAAACATAATACCAGAAAATGCACAACCAGGGTTCTACTTAAAAGCCAAGGACTTCTTGAATTTTCAAAAAGCCGTTGACGAAGCAGCAGCAACAGCAGCAGATTCACAACCAGATACCAGTTTAAAACTCGGTAAGCCAGCAAATGGCTTAACAGAGTCGCAGGTTTATTCTTACATGGCCAACGGAGTAACTCCGGAAGCAGCAGATGAATTACTTGCCAAAGATATTTCTAGGAACGAGAAAGAAGTCAAACAAGTTCTTTCTTCTGTAGGAGTAAAATCTGTACCACAAGGAGCATTTGACGGCCTGGTGAGCATGCAGAATCAGTTAGGAGATATATCCTATGCTTATGTCAAAGGCGAGAAAATAGACCTAACTGGTTTGTATAGGCAAGGAGACTGGCAGCGTGTAGCCAGTTTTATTGCTGCCGACGAAAGAGACAAAAGTAGAAGAATCCAGGAAGCTACAATGATAGCACGTGGAGAGTATGGTCCTGCTGTTAATCCGAATGAAATTATTAAAAAAGGCTTTGATGTTGCCAACGAGCGTCTGGCCAAAGATCAACTGAATAAGCAAACAGGCGCACCGGCCACAGGGCAACAGAAAGTAGCATTAGCCAATAGCTATTTTTCTGCTAATCAAACTTCCTTGCCTAATGCCAGTGCACCATTGAAATTAGCTGCTGCAAAAAACTTTGCAGAAGAATATATTACAAAGAGATACAAGCGACAAGCTGGCCCTTGGCCTTATTAATCGCCGACTTCTTCTAAGTAAGGATCGTCCTCAATGCCGTAGGTTACTTCGTATATACGGCCATTGTGCTCGTATTCGTCTGTCCAGAATCGTTGATTGTTCGAAGAACATATAGGTGTTTTAAGACTGAGTATAAGCATCATGTGTTTATACTCCTCGCCTTCTATGCGGCGTTTCGGCGGACCCATAACTCTCCGTAAAAACGCCTGAGCTTCCTCAGGCGTCATATCTAATACATTAGACTTTTTTGACATACGGTGTAAGGTCAGGAGGAGTCCAGCCCACTGGCTTTAAGACTTTGCCATCTTCACGCTTGCGGACCTTGCCAGTTTCTTTATCAATCTTAGCAAAGTTAGTGCCCATAACTTCTTTCCAGCCGCCTTCGCCATCCATACCAGCACTGTGAATAGCACCGATAGTAACTACTAGAATATCTTCTAGGGCATCTAGTTGTTCCACAATATTGCCGGCAGCAATAGCTTCTTTTAGTTCGTTAAATTCTTCTTCGATTAGTTTAATGTATAGCTTATATTGATCTTCATTGTAGTGATCTACAGTCTGATCACAGGCTCGCATAAATTTTTCTTGATCACGAAACGGATTTGTCATTTGTTTAGTTCTTCCATAAAATGCTCATGCACAGGAATATGTGCTACAGGTTTGAGCCACCCATTATTATACGCTTCTGCAATTATACTACGCCAGCTGGTAGGGCATCCTACGCCGATTTCTATAGTTGCCCTTGGCGTTAGTGTAATTCCATCTGCACTAAACATCCAGTCCTGGTCACCTGGGCGATATGTTTTAGTTTTCATTTCTTTAAAGCATCTATCATCATTTGCTCGGCAGCATCTTTGATGCGTTTCTGTTCACACTCTACTGCCTTACTAAACATGAGATCAGTAAGTTCGCTCATTATTCTTCTGCCATCGTCGGTTAGATGACTGTATTGTGTTCCGACCGAACTGACATAGGCAAGATCCCTGTTTCTAACAGCGGCAATCAACTGTGCGGCTAATATCTGACCTATTTCTTTTTCGGTCATGCCCTTAGCCTTTCTTAAGCATCTCAGTGAATATAATTTTTCCGATGCTGTCTCCAAAATTCTCGTTATTCTCAATAACATGGAGGCTTGAAATCCAACGATCGTTTCTTTTATCATAAGTTCGTGTTTCTAAAATTTTACCGCCGTTAGCGTTGTAGATAGTAAAACGCATAGGTTCGTGACAGTCTTGGTCGATGCCGTCATGACCACTCAGTCGGCCTTTAATAGACGAGGAATTTTTTACTGAAGCCAGTCCTTCAGAAGGGAAAATAAAATTATGTAGTTTGTTTCTTAGCCAGTCTTTCATAACAGTCCTTTACAGCTAGTCTAGCAAAACAGACAAGCTAAGTCAATAGTCTACTAGCTTTTTTATGTCTTTGGGTTTTACCACTAGTATGTTATGAATACGATCTTGATACAAGATTGGTAAATCCAAACAGACAGTAACCCTGGGACCTTGTTCTTCGCTGACTAGGTTGTCTGTGCCCACACTTCCGATAAAGGGAATTTTGTTCCAGCGACCAAACACACGGTCACCGATTTGCCATTTACCTTGATATCTATTTTTGGCAAAGTATTCTGCTAGATTAGACATTAGCCGCCTCCCTTTAAGAGCCAAATTAAAATATCTTCCTTGTGCAGTATACACAAGTCTTTACTGAATTTGGTAACAGGGCGGGTAGTCTTGCTGGGTTTAGCCAACATAATTTTAACACTGCCTGCTCCGTTGCCGCGAGCTTTACCTAGACCCAGGACTTTATAGATGTTGTTATGAAACACAACATAGTCATCTACTTTAATTTCTCTGTCAATGAGGTCGGTAATCATTTGTGCTCCTTGGTACAGGAGATCTTATCTGGACTATACATCAAGACGAAGTTGCCAATGTTAAACATACCAAGGACTGCAAGGAATACTACAAAGCCACCGATAAAGGCCAATAATGTTTTCATCATTTAACTCCGAAATGTTCTTTAATCTTATCTGCAATTATTTGTCCATGACTTGTGTAGTAGTTCCTATTGTGTTGTTCACTAATACCAGCACATTCCTTGACAATCAACTCGGCGAACTTTTCCAATTCATCGTTGTCAAATACTGTAAGCCCATCATTGTCAGTATCGGGATGTTTAAGAGCCTGTTCAACAAGTTGTTTAATTCGTTGGTTCACAGTTTTTCTCCAACTGCAAAGCCGCGGAAGCCTTTAAAGCGGGGGAATCGCAGACTGTAAGTGCCGTCTTGGTTCATGGTAACTGCATCAGCACGAACTTCTGCAACCATGCCCAGCAGTCGATTGCGACTGGTCCAATACTCATCACGATTTTCGTCTGTAAAGCCACTGCCAACATTAACAGTAATCAGTTTGCCGTCATCTTCGCCTTCGCAGATAATAGCACCCATCTTGCCTTCGTTTTTGCCGGTGCCTTCTTCAACACCAATAACACTGAGGCTGACTTCAATAAACGGCTTGAGCTTGAGCCAGCTAACGGTGCGCTTGCACTCGTAAGGAGCATCGATATCTTTAATCATGATGCCTTCGTAGCCACCGTCGATTGCCTGTTGGTTAATAGCACGGAAACGTTTTTGTCCCGCTTCGGTGTCCAAGTCAACTAGCTCTTGTGCCAAGGTGCGGAAGTTAGGCAATGCTTCGATGTTGCCATTGTACCAATCCTTGAGCCATTGGCTACGAGAAGTTTGGGTAGTCTTGCACTTGCCCTTTTCAAAATCCTTCAAAGGCAGTGCGTCAAACAAATACAGCAATGCATCTTTGGCATTGACGTTATCTTTACGATGCACTTGCTTCATCAAATCTTGGAAACTGGTGCTCATAACTTCACCATCCAGCACCATAGGCTCAGCAAAGCCTGCGGCCACTGTGGCAAGTTGTTCCTTAAGGTGCGGGAAGTTTACTAGCTCTTTGCCGTTGCGGCTAAACTGATCCACACGCCCATCGGGATAGACAATAGTAATAACACGAACTCCGTCCAGTTTGACTTCGATGAGTTTTTGTCCGCTAACTTTTGTTTCGTGGTTGGCACTATCATGAGCCAGCTGGCAAGTAAACACTGGGATAGCATCTTTGACTACTTTATTGATAGTCTTTTCGCTAACACCACAGCGTAGATCCTTAATAAGGATACGGCGATACCAGCCGTTCCACTGAGCTTTGGTAGACTGATCCATTAGATCAACTACTGCATCTCGAGCAGCGTTACCAGTGCAAGCACGGTTGATAAACAGTTGCACAATAGAGGTAAATGAAGCCCAGTCCAAACCATGGCCATCGCTGCCTGTTTTTTCGGGAATTTGCTTGAGACCAAAAGTAATCATGGGGTCTAGTGCCATACGGCAACCCTCTAGAAATTCCTTATTACTTTTGTTTGCATCGATGATCTGCTCTTTATTTGTGCGAGCAGAATGCAGTTCCAAATCGTTGATAATTTGCCAAGGTTGGTTCATTGCAAAGTTCCAAAATGTGATAGACTAATATTAACACGATTGTCAATTTGTGTCAATTATCAATTTGAAACTGAAAGTAACCCCAGGTTTTTTAAATTTATAATTATGTTTTCTGGCACTTCGATTGCGAATAATTGCCTAGTGCATATATGCTTCTGGTGCTTCTTTTCGATTAGTTTAGCATGTATGTCGTTAATAGCATGCATCAAATCCGCAGTGTGTTCCTTTGAATCTTTGTATAAAAATTGCTCAAGTTGAGTAATACGGAATTCAAAATATTGAATTTCAGACTCTAGTTCTTTGCAACCCAATTCCAACTCTTTTAGAGACTTTGTTAAAACAAAGAAATCTAAACTACGTCGACATTCTACGGATTGATAGTCGAATGATTCGTAACCAGCCTCAGGATAACGATCTAAGGCCCGGTGATGAAAGTTAGCCACAGAGCTTTCTAAATTGGAAATTATAGTATCTATATCTGAAAGACTAACATTAATCGTAATCATGTTCCTGCATCAAATCGTAGCGTTTTCTATACATCTGACTTAGCTCGTCTTTGATTTTTAGCTTTTTCTTTTTGAGTTCTTCTACTTCGAATTCGTTCCAACTCTTCTGTTGTAACATTTGGGCAATCTGTCGTTCTAGAGCAGTATGCTGATTGTCCAATGTGCGGATGTGGTGTTCTAGGGAATCGATGTCCATGTTGGGCTCCTTAAAGGTTGTGGAACTAAGTTGACACTTAATATTTAAGAGTATACAATGCTTTTTAGCAGATGTAAATCTGCTATTCCACCATAATAAATATGTATATAACATGAGTGATACACTACTTCTAAACCAAGACGGCACACCATTGAGCATGTTGCCGCCCAGCGTAATTGATTGGACATATGCTATTAAACTGCTATACTTGAACAAAGTTACAGTAGTCAAAGAGCACGACGATTGGACAGTGCGTAGCCAACATTTGGAAATTAAGGTTCCTAGTATCGTTATGACCAAACGATATGTCAGGCCGCGTCAACGTGTCTTGTTCAATCGTAAGATGGTGTATCTGCGTGACAACTACACTTGCCAATACTGTGGCGATCAATTTCAAGCAAAAGACTTGACCCTAGACCATGTCAAGCCAAAAAGTCATGGCGGCGGCTCTACATGGAGTAATTTGGTTACCTGTTGCGGAACTTGTAACTGGCTAAAGGGTGCTAAGGTAATCGAGCCACTAACTGTGCCAAAAGAACCCAACTATTGGCAAATGGTTAAGATGTCTCGTAAGATTGTTCCTTACAGTGTAAGAGATCCTGCCTGGGCAGAGTATCTGGGTTATGATGACCCGCCCCCAGAAGCAACAGCATAAAAGGAGCCCCTCGGGCTCCTTTTATTTTGACTACATTTTGTAGACTAGATCTAATCCGCCCATTTTTCCTGAATAAACTCCGTTTTGATTTTTACTGGCTAGTGTAATTTTTACACCCTGAATAGCTGCCACTAACATACGCTCATTCAAACTGATAACATCGGCAGTCATTACTTTATTGTTGTTTTCGCAGACTATCAGCACAGTGTCGGGTGCTGATTTTGTTTTCCAATCATTTTTATTCACGGCTCGCTCCTGTCCATTAACTACTTATATTATTTTGTAATAAATATGAGTATGCGTAAATTTAAAGGCTTTAGCACAGTTAACAAAACTTGGGGCAACTTCACTATCTATGATGTGGAATTGGCCAAGCGAGATCTATTAAATGAATTTTATACTCGAAAAGGCGAAAGAGTAATGAGTCCGAACTTTGGCAGCATTGTTTGGGATTTGCTTTTCGATCCTTTGACTGAAGAAACTGTGCAATTAATCAGAGATGATTGCCTGAGAATAGTTACCAAAGATCCAAGATTAGAGCTTCGAGAATTTGATGTCACCGAAGAAGAACACACTGTAAAAGTGACTATTTTACTAAATTATGTTCCTACTGCTACCTTAACAGAACTAGTGGCAGTTTTTAACAGAGATATTGCCGCAAGTATAGAACAAGGATAAACAATGCCAAAAGCCATACGTCAAGAAAATTTATACGGCGCAGAAGATTGGAGCATGGTTTATACCAGCTTCAAGAACGCCGAATTTGTCAGTTACGACTTTGATACCCTACGTCAAAGCATGATTGACTACATGCAAACTAACTACCCAGAAGAGTTTAACGATTACATTCAAAGCAGCGAATTTGTTGCATTGCTGGACTTGGTAGCTTACGTAGGACAAAACCTTGCATTCCGTATGGATCTTAATGCAAGGGAAAACATCCTTGACACAGCTGAAAAGCGCGAAAGCGTTTTACGTATTGCTCGTATGCTTAGTTACAAGCCTAAGCGTGTTCGTCCTGCTAGCGGTTTCCTAAAAGTTACCAGCGTAACCACAACCGAACAAATACTTGACAGCACGGGCGTTAATCTTTCAAACAAGACAGTGCAGTGGGGCGCAGATCCTAGCGAACTGGAATACGAACGTTTCATTCGTATTATGAATGCAGCATTGACCAGTCTAAACAAATTTGGCACTCCTATCAAAAGAACAGTCAGCGAAACTAACTCTAATATATTTGAGGTCTATAGATTTAATAATGCCGCTAGTTTTTCTAACTATCCAATTTCAGTAACAGCAGACGGTGTTAGTTTAAACATTGACCTATTACCCGTAGACATCGAAACCAGTGGACTGATTACACAATCTGAACCAGGTTACGAAAATGGCTTTACTATCATGTATAGAAATGATGGCCGCGGCGTAGGCAGCACACGAACAGGATTCTTTTTCTTTGCCAAAGAAGGATACATGACCAGCACAGTTCAATCTATCCTTAACCCAGTTGCCAATGCTATCATTGATTTACCACAAACAGGAAATGTCAGTGAAGAAGACTTTTTCGTTCAAACAGTAGACGATACAGGGTCTATTGTTAAAACATGGAAACGAGTTAGCAATTTAGATTTTAGTAATATTGTTATTAACGAATATGGTGGAGCAGACAAGGATATCTACGAAGTAATTTACAGCGACAACGATATTACCAGCATCAAATTCGGCGACGGTACATTTACTAATCCCCCAACAGGTAATATTCGTGTTTGGTATAGACTGGCAGAAAACAGATATGTTCGTGTTAAAGCTGGCGAGATTAACAATATTGCCATAGACATAGAATACGTCAATGCAGACAATCAAACACATTTCTTATCGATGACTCTTGAGTTGCAGGAAAACATGATAACCGGGTTGCCTGCAGAAACTATCGAAGAAATTAAACAAAATGCACCAGAAGCCTTCTATACTAAAAATAGAATGGTTACTGGCGATGACTACAACGGTTTCTTGCCTACATTAAACAGCGATGTTCTAGTGCTCAAAGCAGAAAATAGAACATTTAGTGGCCACAGTCGTTACGTAGATCTTAAGGATCCTACAGGAAAGAGCAGACCAGTTATCGAACTGGCAGACGACGGTTATCTATATCGAAGCGAAAGCGTCAAAAACATTTTTGTTGCAGACGACAGCAGCAGACGTCTAGTAGATTTGTTAGACGAATTTGTAGAAAAACAGTTAAATGATTTAGGTCTGCTAAACTTCTACTACGGTAAACTAAACCTAACCGGAGTAACAGGCGAAGAAGCATTAAAATATTTTCCTGCGGTAGATGTCACAAAAACAATTTACAATTCCCCATTAGCAGAAAATATTCCTGCTAACAATAACATTACAGCCTTGACCGTAAACAGCATCAATAGCTTAGATCCCTATGACAATTTTGATGTCACAGGCGGCCTGCTGCAAATTGATGATGAGTTGTTTAGCTATTCATACATTCAGAACAACACATTCTATGGTGTGCAAAGAGGTGCGTTTGGCACAACAAAAACAGCACACATAGTTGGCACCAAAGTTTACAAAGTTCCAGATTACCGCTGGCGAGTTGCCTATAAAGATGTTAATTCTTCAAATGGATTTATTAGCGAATCAAACGCCAGCGAGCGCCCTGAAAAATTAGGCTACACCACTGCCACTCTACTGAGAGCAGTTCGTCCTGGATCGTTAATAAAATTCCAAAGTCCTACTGGAGAAACTCGTTGGGTAACAGTGAACGATATTAAGGGCGACGGACTTGGCATTGAACAAAGCACAGGACAGTCGGCAGAAAATTTAGAATATACTGGTCTTTTGACTAACGGCAATGGAACAGTTGAAATTAACAAATCAATTACTAGCCTTGACAGAATACTAAGCATTATTCCTCCATTTACTAGAGTTTTTGATGATGTTACAAGATCTATTATATTAGACAAGCTAACAACTAACGAAACTTTTGCCTTACGTTTTGATAGTGTAACACCTCAGTGGAAAGTTATCACAGACAACATATACATCGACGCAGAATATGATGCTTATGATGACGAATCTGCATGGCTACTAGTTTGCACAAGAGAAACCAATGGATGGACTATCAGCGTTCGTCAATTAGAATATATCTTTGGCAGCGAAGAGTTAATTAGATTCTACAATATTAATTTTGCCCCAACATTTAATTCTAGCATCAAGTCATTGAGTAGAGATAAAATTTCATTGATTACATTAGACAGTAACGGCAAAATTCAGGAAACAAAGAAGTATGCTATAAGTGGTTATTTTGTTTATGATGATGGCTACACTGACAATAGCAAAGTAAAAGTCACTCCTCTTGATTTGGATAACAACTTCTTACCAGATGATCCTGAACACTTTGTTAATATCGTCGGTAACAATAGCGTGACCTTAATTGATTACAACGAAGGTGACTTTACATATGAAATTCCAACTGAAGAAAATATTCCTATAGATGAATATGCAGTTCCTTACACTACGCCTTATCGTGTAACAGGAAAGATGGGTTTAACATTCAAGTGGGAACACCGTGTTGATATTGATCAAACATTGAATCCAAGTTTAACAAACATCATCGATGTTTATGTATTAACAAAAAGCTACAACGAGGATTATACTGCTTGGAAGAGAAAAGCAGACAAGACTGTTCCAGCACCACTTCCGCAAACAACAGAAGAACTACGCAACAACTTTGCTAACCTATCTAAACATAAGATGATGACGGATGAAGTTATATTCCATCCTGTTAAATTTAAGCCTCTATTCGGACAGTTGGCAGATACAGAATTCCAAGCACAATTTAAAGTGGTAAAGAATCCTAAGAGCAAACTAACCGACAGTGAAATAAAAGCAAAAGTCATTGGAGCCATAGACACATTCTTCACTCCAGGCAACTTTAGCTTCGGCGAAACATTTTATTTTACAGAGTTAGCAGCGTATATACACACAGTATTAAAAACAGACTTGAACAGCGTTGTTATCGTTCCTATCAGTCAATTGAGTAAGTTTGGAACATTATTCCAAATTCAACCTGACAGGGATGAAATGGTAACTAGCGTTGCGGGTGTTAATGACATTATTGTTATTAACGAGATTACAGATAGTAACATCAGGATCGGACGATGAGCAGACAAACCAAAAAACCAGCACAACAAATTCCTACTAAAGTAAAAAATGTAAATTTACTTCCTAGTGTGTTGGCAACCGAGCCTAACAAAAAAATGTTAGACTCAACATTAGATGTTATGACCAGCAAAGGTCAGATGCTATCATTTAATGAAACATACGGACTAAGATCTTCGAGTAACAAAGTTACAGAATTCTTTGTCAAAGAACAAAACGAAGTTCGAAGAGAATCTCAGTCTAATACAATGCTGGTCATGAAAGATTCAGCTGACAATTACTTAGGCAAAGCCAGTTACTTAGACATTGACAACTATTTTAATGTAAAAAATTCTCCGCTTGTAGACGGTACGGTCTTAGACAAAAATGTCAATGTTTTAGACTTACCTGTTAATCCTTACCGCATATCTGATTATAGTCTATTCTATTGGCTACCTAACGACCTGCCAGCATGTCGAATTCATTTAGACGAAAAGACACCCGGACAAGGAGACGCAAAGTTTTCTATTCAGAATGATCTAATCGGAAAAACTTTTGTAACCTTGCAAGACGACCTAACAGGCAGAAAATTAGAATTACAAAACGGAATGTTAATTTTCTTTACTGGCATAGTAGACAGTAACGAGCAGGAATTTTTATCTCAAGACGAAGATAGTCCTGTAACCTATTATGTTTACGGGGTAGGAGAATTCATTTCTTTATATCCTTTGAATATTCTAGAAACAAGAATACCCAACAGCTACCTACGAAAGCGCCCATGGGATAAAGATAACCCTTACAAAGATCCTCCTGCCATTAAATGGGACAGCGAAAGATGGGACGGCAGCAAGTTAGTCAATAGCGAACCAGAATATGTAACACAGGAAAGATTTAGCGGAAACTCAACACACTGGGAAGTAATTGATCACTGGTATCATATTACAACTATTAGAGCCGTTGCTAACTTCCTTGGGGCGAACATTGATGAAATTATCGGACCTGAAGATAGAGCAAAGCGTCCTATTATAACTTTCTATAGGGGAGTTAAACTTTATAATTGGCCTAACAATATAAAGGCACAAGTGCATGCGATATTCCCTTATTCGAAAAATAGATATCAAAATTACTTTGAATTAATAGATTCAACCGGATATAAGCTAGTCACCGGAGATCTTGTAGTATTTGAAGAAGACGCTACTGTTTATAGAGTTGTCAAACAAGACAATCAACCTATTACATTTACTCCTGAAGTTAATGCTGTATCAGGCGACGGCGCAATTATTATAACAAACAACGAATTTTTATATCATAGACTGATATACAAAAACAATCGTTGGGCATTTGCACAAAATAAAACCGAACCTAATCAAACTCCTAAATTTGAATTCTATACAAGTGATAGAGTACCTTTAGAAAGTTTAAATGAGACAGACTTCCAAGGTGGCGTAATTTTAGGTTTCAAAGAAGGTTCAGTTTACGATTCAGTCTTAGACAAATATATTGAAGTAAGCAGCATTGACTTTGACTTAATTAATGAAAATAGTTCGGGCTCTGTAAGCCCTAATCAGATTAAATTTTATACTGAAGTTGACAGCTCATGGTCTTACACAAATTCAGTAACAGGAGAAGAGTCTATAATTAGTGGACCTTATGGTTATTCTTTCTTTAATTCAATATCTAGTTTTTATCAACCACGTCGTGGTTTAGACATAACTAAACAGGTTCAGGACTTATTATACGAATCACGTTCAGACCAGTTATGGTCGGGTGCGATAGATCCTCCTGCCGAAGCTCTGACCGTTATTCATGTCTATTCTCAGCCAGATACCGGTATTCAATTTTACACTGAAATCGAAGGCTATGGTTTAGTTAGACTGTCTAGTAAAAAAGGCTATAACGTAGTAGAACCATTGCTACCTTTAAAGTCTGGCCAGGATGTTTTGATTATATGTCATGACCTACTGTTTCCGTTAACTTTTTACAAAACAGAATTGATCAATAACATTACTACGCCGGTCCTGTTATCTGATCCTTACTGTTCTAACAACTCTATTAGAGACGGTGTTATCAGATTAAATTTATCTGATAGCATTTCTTTGGATAATGGACTAACTTATGTAGATAACGAAATTGCCCAAGAAAACACTGTTTTGTATTGGAACTATTCTGCTACAAACAATAATCCGCTTTACAAGACTGCTATAGTAAAACCCGAGTCAAAGTGGAGATTCTTGCAGAACTTTCATGTGAAAGATAAAACAAATCCTATCTACAACGAATTTGAATTTACAATCAATGACGAAGTTTCTTTTGATGGTTCTTTTACTGGAAAACAAGAGATAAAAGCTACTCCTGAGCTGCTAAAGAAAATATCAAACGAGGACAAGATTACAGTTGACAGTGTCGTTTCAAAACCAGTTCAGAAAACAGCGCCGGCGTCATTGACAGTAAATCCGTTAAACGAAAAGCTATCAACGTTAAACTATTACAGTTTATATCAGCATGCTGTGAATTTAAAATCTAATGCTACTAACAGCAGAGATTATATCGAATTTGAATCGTTACTACAAAGCTCTTTATTAGGTGGCGGCACCTTATTAAAGCACAGTAGTCCTATTTCTAAGTTTGCTGTAATGGCAACAAATATGCCTTATGATTTGGGCGATTTGTTAATTAAACAAGGCAAGCATTACGATATTTTCTTACAAAAGTTAAAGACTGAACTAGGTGAAGTTATTAACAAAACTAACTATGAAGACATGTCTTCGTATGACCTGTTATCTCTGGCACTAGAAAATATTTTCTTAACAGATGCCGATCAAAGCAAATTCTGGACTCACAGTAATATGATTGGCTGGGGAGAAAAATTAGACAATTACAGAGAAGTTGATTATAACGTAATGGGAGAATTTGACCTAGACGGCGAATTTGAGCCAATTAGTCATAGAGCAGGCCAAAATCTTCTTTTACAGATAACATATAACGGAAAGTTATTAACAAGACGCAAAGACTACACGCTATTATCGGATGGCGACCAATATGTTAAAATACAGTTCGCCGAACACATGATCGGACGAGTTGTTAACATTAAACAATGGTACGGAAGATTTATGTGTCAGGTTCCGGCAAGTGTTGCCAAAATAGGTCTAAGTCCTGTATATCAACCAGAGATATATCTAGACAAAACCTATAGCGCCGATACATATTTCTTGTTAAGACACGATGGATCTAGATATTATCTAGAAAGCGGAGTTGACGGTAACCTGCGCCCTGTTAATCCTATAGAAGACTTATTATACGAATATGAACTAGCTGTATGGGCTAACCTGGAATATGATATTGTTGAAAACCAATTCCAAGAAATATTTGAAGCACGACCAGGTTACTTCAGACCTAAAGAAACTACCTTTGTCAACTATCATTCTAACTTTATAAATGATACAAATAATTGGCTGACAGAAAATAATGTTTATGATATCATTAACAATACTTACGATTCTGCAAATAGTTTTACATCAATATATCAATTGGGATCAGGCGACTATGCCGAATCTACAATAACCGGCAGTTGGCGTTTAATCTACAAGTATGTTTTTGACACTGACAGACCACATACTCATCCATGGGAAATGCTAGGGCATACTATAAAACCATTATGGTGGGATAACTTCTACAGTTGGACAGACACTAATAAGAGAGTGGCACTTGAAAAAGCATTAAGAATAGGAAGATTAAACAGTCCTGCTGATTCTGCGATTGTCAACCCTTATTTTGCTAAATGTAATGGCAAAGATAAAGTTGAAAATTTCCCAGTAGACAATAACGGAAATTTATTACCTCCCGATCATCCGGATATTAGCTCTTGGTTAGACATTATCAAACTAGACGAAGAGTATACTTGGTCGATTGGTAGTTTCGGGCCATACGAACAAGTTTTTGCCAGCACACATCGTGGCGTAGCAGCCATGGCAAAAACATATTATATCAAAGCTCCTGTGCTGTATGTAAACAGATGTTGGGTTCCTGGTCAACAGATACGTAACCGCTGGGGACATTACATAGACAGGACTACTGGATCTTGGCAAAAATGTAAAATCGAACACAATTATCATCGTAGCATAATTGACGGCGAAGTAATCTATACCAGCGGTATTGAAAGTCTTTACGGCGAATTTTGTGTTTTAGAAAATATAGATTTTAAATCTGCGGTAATTGACAAGTTTGACAATGTCGTTGTTAATAAAGAATTCTTATTGCAAGGTTTCACCAATAAAGATAATGTCAGAATCCAAAGCACAAGTATTAACAGTCAGAGACAAACACTGTTTGTGCCCGAAGAAAATTACGCGGTCAGAACAGTCAAGCACTACCCTGCTATTGAGAAATTTTATTCAGGCATGAGAATTGTATTTGACGGAACAAATTACAGTGTCTATGGATTTAATAAAGAATTTGCATATTTTAGAGCTTACCCTGCACTAGAGTCATCTACAACTTCGACTATATTTGTAGGAGATGTAAGAATAAAAGAAAAGAATTCTTATGATAGAAATACTACATACGATGTCAGCTACGGTTTAGCCTTCCCTGACAGATTTAAATTGTATGATTTTATTATAGGTTACGGCAAGTATCTAGAAGATCAGGGTTTTATTTTTGATGAGCCCGAAGGCGGCGACATTCGCAACTGGCAGCTAAGTGCAAAACAATTTATTTTCTGGAGTAACGACCTACTGGCTCCTGGAAACTACATTGATTTGAATCCTGCTGCCGACCAATTGGTACTAAGAAATGCAGGCGCTCACTTAGAAAGCCTTGAAGGTACAGATAATAATCCTGGCATTATTGTTGACCGAGATAATAAACCTTTATTCGGAAAAGACTTGGTTGTTTCCAGGAATGATAATGATAGAATTATAATAAAAACTAAGAATAGTAAAAGATCTGTCTATGGCATTAAGCTGACATTTTCATACTACGAATCTGTTGTGCATTTGGATTCGACCAGTGTGTTTAACGATGTTTATTTCCTACCTGCACAAGGAACCACTAAGCGTAGTTTTGCACTAGGTGGCAAAAAAACATCCGGTTGGACAGGAGAATACTTTATACCAGGTTATGTGTTTGCCAACGACAGGATTATTCCAAACTTTGATTCAATGACAGAGCAAGGAAGAAGTCTATTAGACGTTGAAAGTTCTGTGATAGATCCAATAGTTCGTAATGCCATCAAAGATCAATTTGGTTTAAGCAGGAACAACGAACTTCAGCAACTATTCTTGCAGGAAGATAATGAAATCTCCTTCAAGAATGCAATCACTTATAATAAAGGAACAGTAGAAGTTTTCAACAGCCTTGCACCACTAACACACAATGAAGATTCTTCAGTAACTGTAAACGAAGAATACATGGTCAGGACTGGTGAGTTTGGCAATACAGAAAACATAAATTTCTACGAATTCGAATTATCTCTGGATGACACCAAAGCGGATTATCATGATTACCAGATTATTAAATTTATTGAAGACGGCGAAGCCGAGGACAATAAGCGAATAGTCTATATTAAAGATAACAGCAATCGATGGGTCTACAAACCGCTAGAAAAAAATCTGCGATTTAAGACATCTACAGATACATCAAGTCAGTTAAAGACATCAGGTCCTTTACTAGCAGGGGATACTAATTATCAAGTCGAAAGAATAGAAGACTTGGATAGTTTGTTTGCATCCTACATAGAGTTATGGACTATTCCTCACTATGATGAAACTATCAGTTACAAGACTTATGATAGAGTTCGTTACGGCGGAAAACTATACTGTGCAAAAACTACAGTAAGTCCAGGAGCATGGATAAACAATAACGATAAGTTTACTGAAATTTCTGAGCCATGGTTGCCTAACATATATGTAAACAATTATTATAAGACAAACCCAGACCTTGGAAATCAAGGACGCAGCATATTCACACCAGGCACATGGCAAGTCCTACAGACCATCGACCGTAGCGTCGGTATTGTTGAAACATGTCCTGGTCCGACAGATGTCAGCAAAGCCAGAGTCGCTACTAATAAACCACACGGCCTAAAGAAAGGCGAATATGTTGTTATAGTGAATTGTTCTTCGGACACTACTGTAGTCGACGGGATATGGTTAGTAGACTCGATTGAAAGCGACACCAAGTTCTATATTAATACTAGAATTATAGACACCATTAAACAAGGTAAAATATTCGCACTGAAGCCAGTTAGATTTAAAAACATCAGTGAATTGAATTTAGCTACTGGAAGTTCTGCTGATAGCTATGGATATGCATGGAAGAAAAAGTTCAATCCGCTGACAAATGCTCTGGGGCAAACATCAATCGAACTAGAGGCTACACCTAGCGGTTATAGTCAAACATATCCTATTGCTATTGTCGATGATGGTTTAAATCAAAATAGCGGTGTTACATACGACTTTGGAAATTATCAAATCTATGAAATAAACGGCTCAAATAAAACCCTGCTCAAAGAGGAAAGCCTTCCAGTTGACACAAGCGACATAGAACAATTGATTATATATGACTACAGTGCTAACAAGACAGTTGTTAAAATTGAGCTGTATGATCCCAAGAAGTTGATAATACCTGAAGTCTTTAAAAATGACATAGACAATATCAGCCGCGTAGATCCTGCACGTTACAACAGGACTACTGATGAGTTCAAGAGCGTTTATACCAGCTTAGGTTGGTATGAAGAAATGGTAGGCATGCGTTGGTGGGATACCAGCACATTAAGTTTCAACGACTATGAATCTGGCGATGAAATATCCAAGGCAAAATATTGGGGGACAACATTTAACAACAGAACTCCGGATATTTACGAATGGACCAAGAGCCCAGTTCATCCTAAAAATTGGTCAGCCATGGTAGAAAATAAAACCGTTGTTGACGGCCAAGTTGCCAGCGGAGAAGTTTATATAGATAAAACGCTTGGTCAAGATAACTATCATTGGGTAGAAGAAGAGGATTTCCAGAACGGAAAAACCTATACAGTTTATTACTTCTGGGTAAAGAATAAAAACACTATTCCTGTTCACAGCAGAGCAGCTAGAGTATATACGACCAAACAGTTAAGCAGCTATATTCTAAATCCTAGTGCTGCTGGCATAGCTTGGTGGAGCCCTATCAGTAATAATGCGATGATTATCAAGGGAGCAGAGCCTTATCTAAATAACAATGGAACAGTCGTACAAGTTAAAAAGAAATCCAAAGGTAACGAAAAGCACCACCAATGGACTTTTATCGGTGATACTACTGCTGCCGAAGTAATTCCAGAATGGGTTCATGTAAGATTCAGGGACAGTATCAGCGCCCATATTTTCTATAAGGTTATAGGTCCGTATGTAGACTTTTCGTCTGCTAGCGTTTATAAACAAAGCGACATAGTTAGATATCGTCCTGACGGCAAGTTCTATATCTGCAGAATACACATGACAGGCGAAGCAGGAGCATTTGATGTTTATAATGAACAAACAAATCCAAATGGTGCTTGGTTCAAACTTGACAATGTTTTCGAAGTGTCTGGATCTCTAATCGGGACCTGGGACGGTTACTTCTGGTCTAAGATTCCATGGGACTATTCACTGGACAAATTCTGGTTCTGGAAAGAAAAGAATGTTCCAGATCCAGTAAACCTACATAGATTCAACCGTTTGGGTAACAGTGTTCGTCCTTTCATCCAAAGTTGGTTTAGTAATGTTTTAGAAGCAAGAAGAACATTTATCAAGAGACTAAACGAAGTCATGGTTAATGTTGATGTGGTCTCTATTCCAAATTGGGGCAACACACGACTAAATGATTCTAGTTACGAAATTGCCGATGAAATCGCCGACGTAACTAAGTATTGGCATTACGTGGACTTCAGGTCAGAAGACTTTGATCCTACTAAGGCAATTAGTTTAGTTTTAGACAACGAAGCAGACATCTATATTACTCCAGTTGTTTCGGGTGATTATATTAAGATAAACACCGGAATAAAAGATTATGTAATATACGAGAAGAACGCCGACCAGAGCTTTAGCGTAGTTTATAGAACTAAAGGTGCTATTGAATTTGATAAAATTCTTTACGATCCAGTGAGTTTAAGCTCATGGGATTCTGCAGGATGGGACAAGTATGCCTGGGACTTTGATTTAAATTCTGTTTACAATGCTATTGTCGACGCACTAAGACACGAAATCTTTGTAGGAAAATACAGCAAGTATTATTCTACTATGATTTGTGCTATGTTTAGATATGTTCTCAGCGAACAGATTAACGTAGATTGGCTGGCTAAGTCAAGCACAATAGAACCTCTGAATCTAATCGGTAAATCATTAACAGCAGATGATTTACTGCAAAGAGATGAGATTACAGTGCTAACCAGTTTCTATTCTACAGTTAAGTCTTATAGGGACAAAGTTCGTGGCGGCACAGTTAATAAGAGTTCTATAGACGATGTTGTTACAGAAATACACGAAGGGTTGGTAATTCGAGAATATGATTCCGATGGCAACCTGTTAGATATCTATGATATCATGTAATTAAATGCTCAGTTAAATAAACAGTTAAATATAGTAATAAGGAATAAAAATGCACTCTACAGCAAATGTTAAAATACAAGGCTTTGTGAAGATCAGGGATCTTCACACTGGCGAAGTATTAAGGGACGTAGAAAACGCTGTGAACCCTGAAACAATGAGCTTGATCATAGCATCAATGCTTCAGGGTAACAACGGACAATACCTGTACGAACTGCATCTGGGCAACGGCGGCAACGTTATTGACGAGACGGGTAATATTACCTACAAAGATGTCGAAGAAAATTTGACTTCGGGTAAGGTAGCAGAACTATATAATCCGTTATTTTTTAAGGTAGTCGATACCAATGATCAAACAAATAACCCTATCCCGTTAAGAAATAATGTAACAGTTAACCACTTAGACGGCTTACCCTACACGGATGTTATTATTACCTGCACACTGGAAGAAGAAGACCCAGTGTGGAGTGATGAAACATTCACTGATGGGGAATTAATTTTTAACGAGTTAGGACTAAAAAGTCGCGGATCGAACGGCACAAACAGTGGATTTTTACTAACTCATGTGGTTTTTGATCCGGTTGTTAAGAACGTTAACCGTGCAATTCAAATTGAATATACTTTACGCATACGTGCGTAAATTGATAAATACTTCTAATAGAGGAACAGATACATGGCATACGATGTAACAAAAACAGACGGCACACGATTAACCATCGTTGCAGATAGACAAATAAACAATACTATACCAATCAAACTAATTGGTAAAAATTATGCTGGATACGGCGAATTAATGGCCGAAAACCTAGTTCAGATGCTAGAAAACTTCAGCAATCCTACAGCACCTATTAATCCAATCGTTGGACAATTTTGGTGGAATAGTGCAGAAAATGTCTTATACGTTTGTGCTCCTAATATCGACGGCCCTGGCGTTGCTTGGTATCCAATTGGCGGAAGAAATTTAATCGGTGGCCCAAGCACTGGTTTTAGAATTAGTTCAATTCAAGACACAACAGGTGCATATCATCCAGCCATACAGGCAGTTGTTAATAACGTTCCTGTTTTCATTATTAGTAGCGATGCAGGTTCTTATACACCTGGTCAACGTGATGCAGCTCTTGCTAGTTTATTCCCTACTATCGGTCAAGGCGTAAACCTAAACATGACAGGTACTGACACAGACGGTGAAAGCGGAAACTTCAAAATTCGCGGCCGCTCTATGGAAGCTGAATTTGCTGACATGGCAGAAATATACAAGAGCGACACAGAACTACTACCCGGTAACCTAGTTGTTCTAGGCGGTGCAAGTGAAATTACAAAAACAAATCGTGCTTTTGACGACCAAATATTTGGAGTTATTTCTACAGCCCCTGGATTCTTATTGAATGCCAAGGAAAAGATGAAAGAATTTGCTTATCCTGTTGCTCTAAAGGGACGAGTTCCTTGCTTAGTAAACGGGCCAGTTCGCAAAGGACAGCGCATTGTATCTAGCGACATAGCTGGCGTGGGCATGGCTACTGATCAGTTTGATGCAGCTACTATTATCGGCCGAGCAATCGGCGAAAAGAATGACGGCGGCGTTGGTTTAGTTGAAGTTGCAGTCGGAGTAAGATAATGGCAGTTGCAGTCGGCAAAAAAATTACTGCGGCGGATTATAATGAGTTAGTTTCTAAAACTAACAAAGTTTTTGCTGACAATTATACCAATAGTCAACCAACTGCTAATCCTGTTGTAAAAAGTAATCAGGCATTTGGCTGGGGAAATCCAGAAGCAGATTTTGGTAACGCAGGCGCAAAGATTTCTGCAGATTTAGTAAACGAAGTTGTTGATAGACTAAACCTAAGTTCTGAACATACAGGTGGCGACTACGAACTAGACAGAGTTGTCAAAGGCCAAAAAATTACTGCCAGTATTTGGCAAGATATTGAAACAGTAATTGATGATGTTACACCTAGAAAAAATCAAGCAGCTCTTGGTCAAACAGCAGTTACAAATCTAGGAATAATAAATCACACAAATGGTTTTGCAGGCAAATTAACATATCTAGTCAATTTGGTTTTTCCAAGCTACAACAAAGCTAGATATTTCTTTAATAGCGGTAGCACTATTAGATTAAATCTATCTAGAACAAACGGAAATAATGCCGCAGCACAGTGGGCACAGGCCTATGACAAACTAGGAACAGTTAGTATTGGTTTAACTAATACAGTACCAACTGGGTCTAACATTATCAGCGAAGGCAAGGGTTTTGAAGATCTCAATGAATATGAACAACTTTTGCTAAACTTCGAAAATAGGGCAGGCGGCGGCTACGGCTACGGCTATGGTTATGGCTACGGCTATGGTTACGGTTATGGCTACGGCTATGGTAACGGCGGCGGTAATGAATATGGCTACGGCTATGGTTACGGTTATGGCTACGGTTATGGCGGCACTACCCGCAGAATTAAAATTTATGGAAAAGTAGTACCTACTATTCCAGGAAACTTTTCATCACCAACTATAGTTACCTTAAAAGTTGAACTGCTGGCCAGCGACGCAGAAGTAACAGGATCCCACACGCTATACGTTGAAAGCAACAAAGCAACATCTAAAACAAGCGGATCTGCTTCTTTTGATATCACACAACCACAATTTAACGGTAGTTCGAACAATCACAGTTCTTAATTACTATCTTAGAGCATAAATAAATTAAAATAGCATTTAATTTATGGAGCTCTGGATGGACGATAAACTCAAGGCTGCGTTAGAGTTTAGTAATTACCGCTTAACTTTAAATAACCAAAAACAAAATCTTAGACAGCGTATGAATACCATGTTAACCATCGGTTACATGAATTCTCTTTTCACTGCACGAATAGAACTTATTAATTTTGTAAAACAACTACTCGATATGGGAGTAGAACGATACATCTTTATTGACGACAACGAAAACCCTGCTATGATTAGCAACATTAAAGAATTTCACGATAAGTTGTTCAGTGCTTACACAGAAGCTGTCAATGAATACTACGTAGAAAGCGAAAAACTTAAAAAACAACGAGATACTAAGGGATTAGTTGGTTTAAATGAATAAAAAATTTCCAGCCGGTGTATTGTTAATTGCTTACAATAACGGAAAAATTGATTATGAAAAACTAGCCATAGTGGCTGCAAGATCAGTTAAACTCCACATGAAATATAATCATGTGACATTGTTGACTGACCAAACTACATTTGATGCTCTACAAGAAGAACTTACTCCTGAGCAAGCAGCAGTCACATTCGATCATATTATCATCGACAATATACAGCACGAACAGAATACTAGAACACATCGGGACAGCCCTTGGCAAGAATTTACCACACAATTCAACAACAAGAGCAAACATAGTATTTTTCAAAAGTCTCCGTATGAAAGAACGCTGATGATTGACGTTGACTATGTAATTGGCAACAACACATTAGATGCAGTATTCGAAACAGACAGCGATGTGGCCATGTATAAAAATGCTATCAGTGTTCGAAACTACAAGCCCAGGATTTGGGAACAGAAGCTACACCCAGATGGAATTGACATGTGGTGGTCTACAGCAGTCTATTGGCGTAGCGATAGTAAAGTGGCTAGACTGTTCTTTGGTTTGTGGGAACATGTTAAAGAAAATTATAATTATTACAAATGGTTATACAAGTTTCCCGGAGTCTTGTTCAGAACAGACTATGCCGTTAGTATTGCTACACACATACTAAACGGTCATAGATCAGGCAATATAGTTCACGAACTGCCAGGAAAGGTGATGAGATTCAGCGAACAGATTGATGATATTGTCAGAGTAAATTCTATAGATGACTTGGTGTTGCTGTGTCCTGATCCTAAAGAACTTTGGAAAAATATAATCAGCAGGGTTAAAAATGAAAATGTTCACGTCATGAACAAAATGGCCATATTAAGACACTACCCTGTAATTAAAGAAATGATATATGAGTGAAGGTTATTTAATAACAAATTGTTCTTTAAAAAACGCTACTCAGGTAGAAATATTAGCCAAGAGTATACGTTTTTTTGATTCAGAACGACCTATTAGTATTGTTGTCGATCAAGCGGGCGTCAAAGACCTGATTTGTCACATAGACGAAGAGATAGTAATGGACACAGACAGCGAAATACCAGTAGCGAATTATTTTCATTCTCTATTAAGCAGTCCCTACGAAAAAACAATCGCATTCCAGCCTGACCAAATACTAACAAATTTCAATCCAGCCGTTTGGGAAAATCTCAGAGGCATGAACAGCATTGTTATTCCTAAAACTAGATATAGTTTTAACGGAGAAAAAATAACACCTGACGTATATCATAATGGCGCTATAGAAGAGAAAAGTTTTGATGATAGCAGTATATTAAACGCAATATTTTTTAATAAAAGCAAAGGCTGCGACTATGTGTTTGGCATGGCAGTTGTTATAGCCAGTCAGTATAATCAAAACGAGTTTATAGATTTCTTTGCAGAGATTCCGGATAATTCTATGCCTCCTTTTCCTGAATACCTGTGGCCCGAGTGGGTCATGACCTTAATGTCGCGAATCCTTAATATAAAAATCACCAAATTTGATTTCATCGACTGTATAGATCTTAGCACAAGAGAAAACAGTTACGTTAATAATAATTGGGCAAAAAGACGCTGGCCAGAATTTTTATCTTACTGGGTCAATGATCAAGGTAGCATAAAAATCGAAAACTATGTTCAGTTGGGTCTGGTTAAATACGCTACCAGCGCCTGGCTAACAGAAACGTCGTTGACTAATCTAAGAAAAAAATATATCTAAATGTTTGAAGAAAATGATATCGAATTTGACATACAAAAAACTATTCTTAAGAAAAAAGAAAATAAGAATAGTAAATTTTATGTCGAGTATGATAGACTAACTAATCAAGTATTTGGAGTTACTCCCGAAAAAATTAAAGTCAGTAACATACGCCATGCTCTCATTGAAGTAGACGAAAGTAACCTTATAAAGTCTATATTTGCAAATAAAATTCCCTTACATAAACTCAAAGTCAGATATGATTACCGTACCGACTCGAGAACATTGTTCCTGCAACGTGAACTAAGCAGTTACGAGTTTGATTATATACGCAGTGCTAAACCAGGCGAAAACAATTTCATACATCTGTATTGCGATGTTGTTTCTAAAAAAATTAATGTAAATTTCGTCGAGAATATCTTTCTAGAGGAATTTACCAAAGAAAAAATAAGCGAAGTAACTTTAAGCGAGTTGCCTGCAGACTTATCGGTTTATTGTATTGACAGATACGAGCCCAGCAAATTGTTTGATACCATCAAAATCAATTTTAAAAAGTTGTTCAACGGTTACGAACAGAGATTTAATTGTATTTGGTTACCAGACGATTCTGCACATTTGGATAAGATAGATTTCCTGCATTACAACCATAATGTAAGATTGAGTGTTGGTAAAGATCCTTTTTATATACCACTGGGAAAAGAATCATACAAGCCTGCTATCATTTACAAGCAGATAAAAAACAAACTACAGATACAAAGTGCTATTAGCGAATCTAAAAACTTTCACCTAGATTCGGAGATTACCTTTTATTTGTTTGATGCGTCAGAACCTAGCGTAATTTTAGATACCATAACCGTAAATAGTTCTGATTTAGATAATTTCAATTTGCTAGAATTCAAACTAAAAACTACAAAGAACGTAAAGATGATTTCTAGCTACAGCCACTTACATATAGAGGATGCAAATGTTAGTTCCTATTACCAGTTTTGACATAGTGTTTTTAAGCTACGACGAGCCCAACGCTGATCACAACTATGCAAACTTACTTGAAAAAGCCCCATGGGCAAAACGTGTTCACGGAGTCAAAGGCTTTGACGCTGCACACAAGGCTGCCTCCAGAGCAGCTGAGACAGATAGATTTATTACTATTGACGCAGATAACATTGTCAGAGATGACTTCTTCAGCATCGAACTTGATACAAGTAAAATTGGAAGACATGATGTTATATCTTGGGCAGGAAAGAATGTTGTAAACGGTTTGGTTTATGGCAACGGCGGCATTAAAATGTGGCCCAAGCATGTAGTAGAACAAATGAAAACACACGAGGCTGCTGAAGACGCCAAAGCACAGGTTGACTTTTGCTGGGATATCTATTATTATCAAATGAATAATATCTACAGCGATGTCTTTAATAATGCCAGTTGTTATCAGGCCTTTCGTGCAGGATTCCGCGAAGGTGTTAAGTTATTATTAGACGGCGGCCAAACAGTTGATCCTCGCAGACTAAAAGAACGAGTTCATGAAAGAAATTATAAACGTATGTTGGTTTGGTCTAGTGTAGGTGCCGATATTGAAAATGGACTGTGGGCCATGTATGGCACTCGTATTGGTGCTTACATGGCTAACATCGCCAGAGATGAGTTTGACTTTGTCATGATCAGAGACTACGATTGGTGCGATGGATTCTGGGCTAACAGCATACAACCCGTATTTACAGGTACCACCGGTAAATGTAATTCTACTGGCTGGACCTATGATGTAGACAAACTTAAAAAAGAAATTTTTAAATTGGGCGAAGCACTGAGAACAAGACTGGGATTAGAAGTAGCAGAACTTGATGTAAACGGCAGTCGCATGTTTAAAGAAAGTTGGATTAATCCCCCAAGACTTGGTGCGTTGGTAAAAGAATCAGACGTAGATAATAGCATAAAATGACATCTATCAAACAATTTAAACAGCAGCTTGATGCAATTAGCCCTAGCTTTTGTGTAGCTAAATGGAAGCAGGTCACATTGCACTTGCAAACAGGACACAACCACAGTTGTCACCATCCAACTGTGCATAAAATTCCGTTGACTGAAATAGCTGCCAATCCAGCAGCCTTGCACAATACCAGCTATAAAAAGAAACAACGAAAGCAGATGCTGGAAGGAGTTCGTCCTGCTGAATGCGAATACTGCTGGAAAGTTGAAGACAGTCATGAAGATGCAATCAGCGACAGAGTTTGGAAAAGCCATGACGTTTGGGCACAACCGCATATGCACGAAGTGGCAGCTTTGCCCTGGGACGCAGATGTTAGCCCTAGCTATTTAGAAGTCAGCTTTAGTAGTGTCTGTAATTTTAAATGTAGCTATTGCACACCACAAGTAAGCAGCGCATGGATGGATGAAATCAAACAATTTGGTTCCTATCCAACGCACGATAAGTTCAATGATATTACTTGGTATGAGTCCGCAGGACAGATGCCTATACCACACAACCAGCATAATCCTTATGTTGATGCATTCTGGGAATGGTGGCCTTCAATTTACAAAGAACTAAAACACTTTAGAGTAACAGGTGGCGAACCTTTATTAAGTAAAGACACTTTTAGAGTCTTAGATTATATTATCGAAAATCCAAATCCTGACCTTGATCTAAGCATAAACAGTAACATGTGTGTGCCGGAAGCTCTGCTGAATAAGTTCATTGAAAAAATAAAAATTATCTGCAACGAAAAGAAAGTTCGCCGCTTTAAGATTTTTACCAGCGCCGACGCTCATGGGGCAGCAGCGGAATACATTAGGAATGGCTTAGACTACGAACTATGGAAGAGTAATATCCAGCAAGTATTGGATCAGGTACCTGAATGCACATTTACAATTATGAGCACTTACAATTTGCTCAGCGTAGCCAGTTATACAAAATTCCTCCAGGACGTAGTTGAAATAAAAAACAAATACGGCGGACCGAACGGAAGACCTAACCCTTTAATATTGGATACACCTTACTTGAGATATCCAAGTCATCAGGCTATATTTTTATTGCCAAATAATGCAGCAGAGTTTATACAAGAACAAGTAGAGTTTATGCAGCAGCACATGGAAGACCGCAACGATCCTTTAAAAATCAATACGGGTTTTGCTGAATGGGAAGTTGAAAAATTCAAACGCATACTAGAGCTAATGAAATCCAAAGAAGAAATGCTCGGCCGGGTGCTGCGAGCTCATAAAGATTTTGTTGCATTTGTAGATGAACACGATCGTCGTCGTGGCACAGACTTTAAGAAAACTTTTCCTGAATATGTTAGCTTGTACGAATTTTGGAAAGAAAACGCAATAACAGGTTAAACTATGAGAAACGTTAGAATTGCATTTTGTATCAGCGGACAGCCGCGCACTTGGCGTAAATGTCTGCCGTCGTGGAGAAATTTTGAGCAAAGGTTAAAAGAAAAAACCGGAGCTACACAAATTGATTATTTTTGTCATGCATGGGATTTTAATACTCCTCCGCATGTGGTACTGGCCAATGAAGTTGACAAAACCGGCATATCAGAAACTTATACCACTGTCAAAGGAATTCCTATAGCAGAACAGGAAAAACAAGACCTTATAGACGCAATAAAGCCAGTGGCAATCAAATGGGAAAATGAAGCAGTTAGCAAACGCCGCGCAACCATCACATGGGAAAGAGGCATAATAAACGCCAACGAGCACGGCGACCCTGTGATGGCCTGGGCAGCTAGTCAATTTTATGGCGTGATGCAAGCAGCAGAGTTAAAGAAAACACACGAAATTGAAAATTTCTTCATGTATGACTATGTGTTTAAATTGCGGTTTGATTTATTTTTAGACAACCATCAGATTGATTGGTTCTTTGATCCTAGAAGTAAAGATTTTGTTAAACCCAGACACAATACCATATACACTTGCCATACTAGAAAAGACAATTCACAGTTTCCTTTTCACAGATTCGGAGATATATTTTGGTACGGTGACAGCTATTCAACAGATAAAATTGCAAGATTCTATGATTGGTTGCCATCAATAGGCCGCAGAAGTTTCTTAGGAAAAGATATCGCAACAGAGCATGCACTTTACTTTTATGCTAAAATGCTAAAAATGTCTGTCAGGGCCATATCTATAGACCCTAAGATATTTAGACAAGAAAACTATTTAGAATTAAAACAACAAGCAGGACTAGATCAGGAATTAGGCGGACATGAGCTTATATAATTTCAAACACGAAGCAGGAGACGAAGAAAATATTTTCGTTAAACCCTTTAAGGTAGCCGTTTGCTTGAGCGGCCAACCACGTCATTGGCGAACAGCAGCAAAAAATATTCATCATTTTTTCGAACAACAGCAACGCCATCATGATCTAAACACTCCTATTAGAGTTGATTATTTTATTCATACATGGGACACAAACACTTGGCGAAAGCCCAAAACAGATCATACTGTATTTGAAAACGTCAAGCACGATGATGCACAGGCCATATACAAAGAATTTAAACCCAAGTCAATGATCTGTGAAGAATTCATACAAGAAAACTTTGAACTTGCATGGGATCCTATGTTTTATAGTTTTGCCAGAAGTGTAAGACTAAAACGAGAATTTGAACTGGCCAATGACATACAATATGACATTGTTATAAAAGCACGACTGGACACAATTTATAATCCGTCGGTGGGTATGAATTATGGAAGATGTTATCCTGGTGTTTGTTATACCTGCACACCTATAACAAAATTCCCCAGCGAATTTAATTATAATAATTTTGATGATGTATTATTCTGGGGTAACAGCCCTACTATGGATTTAGTCAGTGAGATGTATAACAATAATTTAATACTATTAAATAGTGCATATAGACAACAAAACGAAGCAGGAACAGATCTGGACCCTGCGCTATTCTACGGCCCTGGCTGTTCTTTATACAAATATCTAACAGACAACGGTCTTCATCCTGAAGGCAGCAGAGTTGTAGAATATGCAGTTGTCAGAGAAACTGCCGTAGAGCAGAAGTTGGATAGTATTGAAAATTATGACGAAATTAGAAAAAAATGGTTCGAATGGTACATATAAACAGAGTCTAATAGATTCTTTGGACTCTGATAATAACGAGCCGTTAGAAATTATATGCGACGGCGACAGTTGGGTATTCGGCTGCGAAATTGTAGATCCTAAGTTAGTAGAAAAATACGGAAAAGATCTTTTCCCTGGTTACTATGATTTTGAAGAAGCCAATGACGAATATCGACGAGATAAAATATTTTCCTATCATCTAAGTAAATTACTTGACTGTAAAGTTACTAATTTATCCTGGCCTGCCGATGACAATGGCAGTATCTTACGCAGGACCATGGAATATATTACCAGCGAATACATTGCTCTTGGCCGCAGCACAAAAAACCTATTAGTGATGATTGGATGGAGCAGCCCTGAACGAAATAGTTTTTGGTTTAAAGATGAGACACTAAGCCATGCATTCAGACTGTGGCCCCAGGTTAAGCACTTCGATCATCCTGCACAAGAAGAATTTTGGAAGCTGTATGTCACCTACTTATGGAACGAAGAAGAATACATCACACGCTATGTTTTTAATGTAGTGCAGTTTCAAAACTTCTGTCGAGCACATGATATTTCTTGGCTCTGCTGGAATAGTTTTTATCAAACACCCGGTAAGAATCCCTGGGATTGGCATGACCTGGATATCAAGCAGATATTAGAGAGATTAGTTGGCGCCACTGGCGGTTATCAATATCAGGAAACTACAAGACCCACAGAACGGTTGGGAAGAACAAATAATTATCTAAATCTCTGGAACACTATCGATCCTGTTAGATTTTACAAAAAAGATCAACCCTGTAGTACCTTTAAAAGCTATATTGAACAGCCGCATTTAAATATCAAACAGGTGTTAAATGGATGGCACCCTAGTCCCGAAAGTCACGAGGCCTGGGCACACGAATTAGTTAGATACATTAAAGAACATAACTTGCTGCCATGATTAAACAGCTTTATGTAAACGGCTGTAGTTGGACAGCGGGTAACGAATTAGATCAGGATATTGCTTTTGACTTATACATAGACAATCTTGGCTTGTATAAAGAAAACCCTGCAGATCCTTATAATTGGAATCTGTTAGATAAGAAAACTAAAAATATTCGTGCATCTTATAGTGACTACTTCGATGAATTTAATTGGGGTAAGCATGTATCCACAGCGTTAAATTTAGACTACATTAATGATTCTACTGGCGCCGGCAGCAATGCCAGAATTGTCAGAACTACTCTTGACTATGTGCTTTCTTTAACTGAACAAGAACGTAAAGAAGTCTTGATTATAATTGGTTGGACCTGTGCTGACCGAAATGAAGTCTATTTAGAAAATGCATGGCAACCATGGAATCATACACAGCCATTTGGTCAAACAGTTGATAGACTCTTGTTCAACGACGAGAAAACTATCGCAGCAGTAGAAAAGATACAGGAGCAGTCTTGTGTCTATATAAATTCCGATACAGCCAACTTACAAAATTATTTTCAATCAGTTTATATGTTGGCCAATACATTAGAAAATTTAGGCATTAAGTTTTTCTTTTTTAACGCATTACCCGCATGGTGGGTTGGCGGAGACTTGAAATGTAATATAGATGTTGAAAGAGAATTTGAAAAATACATCGAGTGGCACGAACAGCATCCGAACATACTAGGGGCCACAGACTCTATGTATGGGTTTATTCATAATAACAAAATTCCAGTAGCAAGGTATTTACATCCTTTGTGCCTTGGACATAAATTATGGGCCGATTATTTACTAGACGTTATGGAAACACGAGGACTAATATGAACTTGTGGGTCTATGGTTGTAGTTTCAGCGAACCTTTTGGTTTAGAAGGCCGCGGGCCCGTATTTGACGAACAAGGCTGTAGAATACTGGCAGCAGACTTTTGGGGCACACATCTAGCAAGCAAATTAAATTTACAATGTAGAGCAAAAAGCATCAGCGGAGTAGGGTGGAATTATATTTCGGAAGCAATAGACAATGACATTCTAAAATGGCAAGACGATGATATTATTATAATTAGTCCTAGCTTTTTTGCACGAGTAACATTTGAGGAATTGATTCAGCGGGACAGTCAAACAGAATTAGCTATGCAGATGAAGCCTTGGGATTTTATACATAACTACAATAAAACTCGTTGGCAAACAAAAGTAAAAACCCTACAGCATTTTGGCTATAATGTTTATACATGGAGTGTGGATCCTGTAGAAATAGATTTTGTTGAAAATCTTTTAGTGCCAAATCATGAAACTGCCTGCTGGAAAGACTGGATGGACCAGCATTATGAATACTGGACCAGCCTACCTGGAGAAATATATCCCATGGGCGATTGGCATTTTAATCCTGCAGGACATCTAGCAGTGGCAGAAATAATGTATCAACAGATATGCAAAAAACAGCAGTAATTGTTTCAGGAGCGTTAAGGCACATGGATTGGGCGTCTACCAGCTGGCGCTTTAACAATGCTGACTATTTTTTAGTGGTAGATGAAAGCATCCAGGCTGCACAAAGTCAATTAATAATCGACACTGCTTACAATCACTTGAACTCATCTGCTATTAAATTTATTTCTACTACTGTTATTAGTGACAACGCTGCTACTGATCAATCATTGATGGCTAATGCGCCCGAACACGCAACTAATGTAAATGTTAAAATGGCCTTTAAATGGACCCAGGCCCTGGGAATTGTCAAAGTATTGCATAGATTAAAAAGTTATGAACGCATTGTTTTAATTCGCCCTGATCTTTTTCTTTGGGGCGATGCCTATTGGCCAGACATACTGGATAAATTTGTGGCTGAACCCAATACTATACATTCAGTGGCAGGCATTAGCGAAGATTGGAACAAAGATAGAAACTATCCCGTCATGGGAGATGTTTTATTACTGATGAGAATTGAAACATTAGAAAAGTTGTCTGACTTTTATTTTTATTTTTTAAATAACTATAACTTAATCAAACATCACAGATACGACATACACAGCCTATTACCAAAGTTTTTATCAGAACAAGGTATTGCTGTCAAAGGGGACTTATCTCCGTGGTTGACTTTTAATGTATTAAGACCTAATATGGCAGACTGCTTTGACGCTGCTGGCCTAAAGCCAGAAATAAGTCCCGCAATATTAATAAACAAACAACAAGAATGGTGGAAAAGTAAATATGGCAATTAAAAATATTGTAATGTGCGGAGACAGTTTTGCAGCCGGAATAGGTTGTCATGATTTAACCACAGAACCAGTAGTAGCATTAGTGGCAAAAGAACTGAACAAGCCGTGGCTAAATCTTGCCAAAGGGTCTTCTACTAATTTGAGTATTTTCCTGCAGGCAAAGTATGTAGTAGAAGAACTAAAAGACACGACTGATTTAGTTTTAATAGGCAATACCAGTTATGATAGAGTAGAATGGTTTCCTGAAGGCACCGAGCTTTCAGATAAAGAATTAACAATGCTGGATGTAAATTATCATGATTACCCTCCTTTTATGCCTTGTAGTTATGTTGTCAATGGCCAGGGTATAGAAGCTCGGCCACATCCAATGGAACACAGGGATGATTATAGTGGCAAAATGCTAACTGAAAATTATATGGGAGTTATAGATTTCTGGGAAACGTTTGCCAGTCGCGATCAAGTTAGTGATTACTATAAAAGATTTGCCACTGAACCAAAAAATAAAATGAAAGCCTTGTATAATTTTGCAGCCATGGTCCATGAGCCCAGGATAAATCGAATTTACAGTATTGGGGTTCTTACTATGGCACACAATATTTTGAAAAAGAATAAAATCAATCATCTGATATTCAGTCAAGAGACGGATTCCTATGCTAACTATATAGACAGGGAAAATTTAGTCGAAATAAGCTGGGGCCAATTGAGTTTAGATTACCCGGACGATCTTGGCACGTATCATACTAGTGCAGAAGGACATCAAGTGGCAGCAAGAGCTGTAATGACTAAATTAAAAGAAAATAAGTGGGCTAAAAAATGGAAATCAAAAAAGTAAACAAACACTGGGGATATGAGTTGTGGATAGCCGACGGAGTTCGAACCCCATACGCCAGTAAGAGAATTTTATTTAAAGCAGGCAATAGAACCAGCTTACAGGTACACGAGAAAAAATTTGAAACCAACTATGTTCTAAGTGGCACAGGCATTTTGCATCGCAGTAAGGAACCACTTGATATTGCTAAATTTTTGAAAGATGGTATGACTGCCACACAAGTAGAATTGTACGAATCTACATTCGATGTCATCGAACTTAAAGAAGGTGTTGTATTTGATGTTGCTCCTGGTTATGTGCATAGAGTGATCGCTACAACCGATTTGGAATTTATGGAAACCAGTACCACTGAGTTAGATGATGTTATTAGACTACAAGACGACCAGGGACGCACACATGGTAGAATCAGCTACGAGCACGAACAAGTTTAAAAGGCTAATAGTGCTAGGTTGCAGTCATACGGTAGGAGAATGGCTACCGGGCTGGAAACATTGGTGGGAAAAAGATGAAAAAGGTGATTTTCACTTTTGTCAAACTTTCAGCGAGCATAATTGGCCTAATGTTCTGGCTAAAAAATTAGGCATAAATGAAGTTTACAATTTAGCATCCGGCGGCAATTCCAATCATGAGATAATGTGCAGAACTCTGGGGTTTGAATTTAGTCCCGGCGACCTTTGTGTTATATGCTGGAGCTATGCTGGTCGTGAATGTCTATATCAAGAAGCAGGCGGCATTGCTAGAACTATGGATTTGTTAGAGAAACTTAAAGATACTAGGTTTTATGAAATACACAGCCAATTTGATTTAGAAATGAAGAGCAGAGAATATGTGCATCAAACAATACTGCATCTAGACAAAATAGGTGTCGAGTATAGAATGTGCAAAATAGAAAATTGGGAATCTCGCACTCCTTTTTGGCCGTTTTACGACGACGCCACATTTATGAATTTTGATATGCTTGATTTTGCACTAGATAATAGTCATCCGGGAGTAGAATCTCACAAGGCATTCGCAGAAAAAATATATGATACACTCAAGTAATACTGTAATTATTCCCACTGCTGGATTAGGCAGCAGAATGGGCAACTTTACTAAAAACCTTAATAAGGCTTTGTTGCCCTACAAAGATCGTCCGGTTATAGGACATATCGTCGATGCGTTTCCCCGCGACACACATTTTGTTATTCCTGTAGGTTATCTTGCAGAACAAGTCATGGACTTTTGTCGTGTTGCTTATGCAGATAGATGCATTACTTTTGTTAAGATTGACGATTATATCAGCGAACGCAGTGGAACTGCTTATACACTAAAGCAGTGCAAAGAATATGTTCAAGGGTCATTTTGGTATGTACCTTGCGACACTTACTTCAGCGAACCTATTGTAGACAAAGTAGCCAATAAAGACTGTTATTTTGTAAAGCATGTACCTGAAAAAGACACGCACCTTTACACTATGTTCGAGCTAAACACAGACTTTACTATCAAAGATGTGTTGTTTAAAAAATCAACTCCTGACTCCTGGGCAGCGTTTACCGGTCTAATGTATATACACGATGCTGAAGAGTTTTGGGATAACCTAGAACAACTAAAAAGCAACGAGTTTATCTATACAATTAAAAAAGGCAGCGACACTGCCGGATTAGCCACATGGAAAGATTTTGGCAGTCCCGAAATATATCAAACAGAATTAAGCAAAAGTCAAAAGTTTGATTTCAGTAAGAAGGACGAAATAACTTACATCGTCAATGGTCGTGTAGTCAAGTGGTGGTTAGATCCAACTGTTGCAGAGAAAAAAGCTCGCAAGGCTAGAGTCAATCCCGATGTGTTTCCTCCTAATGTTGCTCATTCAGGAAACTATATGGCCTATGACTTCTGGCCAGGAGAGACACTGTATGAATTCAATAACCCTGTGGCATTCGGTGAACTGCTCAATTGGTTAGAGAACAATGTTTGGCAAGACTATGCAGTCAGTGTAGA
>JACCDZ010301450.1_pt1 | contig 75035 bp, 75 predicted proteins | sample 7449551 | NCBI WGS metagenome assembly JACCDZ01 (sample SAMN15323452, study PRJNA562643) | freshwater metagenome | isolation source: river surface water | place: USA:Blue River Watershed | collected 2017-08-18
GACGGCAAATCCAACGTGTTACATCACAATCAGTAGTGGTGGAGCAGCAACGGCTCAGAGCATAACGTATTCTCCAGTGAGCCCAGCGATAACGCCTACTCCAGCTAGTAGTGGTAGTTTTAATGTAGTTGCGCAAGCTGTAACCTGTAATACAAATTGTATTTTTATTACTAATTTTGAATATGGATATTCAGGAAAATTAGATACTGGTGGTGGTCGTTCAGGTGTTCCTGGTATACCTGCCGCTAGTGGTGAATTAGGAGCAGATGCAATATGTCAATACGAAGCTTATGAGAGCGGATCAGTAATTCCAGCAGGTAAAACCTTTAAAGCCTTGATATTAGACTCAAATCGAACTCCATGCGGTAGTCTTGGTTGTGGAGAGTCGGTTGATGCAGGTTTTGAGTCCAATTGGATAGTTCGTCCGAATACGAGTTTCTATACTACGGATGGTAATTTCTTTATGACTAGCGATGCAAATGGTATATTTGAAAGTAGCTATACTCAAAATCAAATTCTTGATTCCAAAGGTAATCCTGTGAGTACTACACTAGAGTTTTGGATGGGTATGTCATGGCTACTTATCGAAAGCAACATTGACCCATCAAATATTTCAGCATGGACATCAATTGGTGGAAGCTTAAATCAAACACCACCATCTAATAACTTCTGGTTATACGGCGGTGGTGGTGCGGGTGGAACTGCGGCTAATTGTACTAATTGGACAAGTATATCTCCAGCAAATGGCTACGTTGGTGATAATGGTCAGTATCCGAATTCAATGTATGGCATAGCTGCATTATACTCCAATTATGGGTTCTTTTCTGCTCCAGCGGCTGTAAGTACAACAACGCTTAATGGAGCTGGTGTACGACCTACACGTTGGAATGATACTAATCTCTATAGTTGTAGCTTGGGTAAAGCGTTAATATGCATACAGCAGTAACCCTAATTTGTCTATTGTAAAAAAATCCATATTTAAAATGCCTCACAAAATATATGTGAGGCATTTATTTTAAACTAAACTTAAATTAATTCAAAATTACAAGATTGTGAAAGTGGCAACTCCATAGATCATGCTGCTTTCAATGGTCGTTGCGTTATTTAGAGATATTCGTGCATTGATCGAAGTTTGTTGCATTCGCAAAAACTCCATTAATACTAAAGCGCTTGGGTTTATCTCTGGGACATCTAAAAAGATATGGGCTTGCGGATCTGATTTTTGTATCAGATTTGCAAATAGTTTATGGGCAATCTCACGGTTTTCTGCAAACAAAGGTCCAACCTGATAGCCGTCGTGACATTGACGAATAGTTCCATAGCCACGAACATAATTATGATCATAATAAACCAGTGTATGATGATGTTGTAACCATTTATGCATGAAATCCCGACGTTCAGTAGTAATAACTTTGCTATCGAAATCTAATAATTGAGCAAAGTCAATCTGATCAAGAGGCTTAATAGCCGGGTCTTCGATTAGTTCAAAGTCGTTGCGGCGTAATCTATAACGAATATTGCGATGGGCTAATTTAAAACCAAATTGTTTAAACCATTCCAATTGTTCCATTTTACAATCTAGTGTGCACGCTGAATCACCTACGTATTTCATGACTGCGTCCCATAGCTGATGTCCATATCCTAAATGGCGGAACTCCTTATCAACATAATAAAGACCGACAAAACACTTTTTAGCTACCGGACGAATCACTGCCGCCATACAAATTGCGACACCATCAAGGCATCCAACTAAGAAACCGTCTGGAAATCTTTTTAAAATCATGCTTACATCGTCTAAACCCAGATTTTGACTATCATCTCTAGCTTTCTGTAGTAGTGGTGTGAGTAACGTAAGCGTCGCTGCTTGAACAGTGAATGCCATTATTCCGTCTCCTTATGTATGACTTTATTTTTAAGAAAATGCAATACAATATTATACTCGAACTATCATTCCTGCCTCAGAGTCTTGTATTTTTATGACTGTTTTGAGTAGTAAGAGGTAGGTATAGTGAGTAAAATATACTTTATATACTGGAATAGATTCATTATCTTAGGTTGTGTACTATGTATAGAACAATAAAGTTGCTTAGCTTAGGTGCACTGCATATAGGTATTTAACTTAAAATTAAGGTATAATCTGTCTATCATATAACTTAACATTACCGGGGAGGTACAATGAATAAACAATATAGTCAACACGTTAGTGGACAACTTCAGGAAATTATTGATAATAAGCTCAATAAAAGCGAACGGATTATTATCAACCCACAAAACCCTAGAGTGATATTAAAAGATGGTAGCGAGTTAATTAATTTTTGTGCCAATAATTATTTGGGTTTGGCTGATGATGCCGAGGTAATTGAGAGCGCTAAAAAAGCTTTGGATAAATACGGATATGGTATGGCATCAGTGCGCTTTATCTGTGGAACTAATCAGATTCACAAAGATCTTGAACAAGCAATTAGTCAGTTTTTAGGTTATGAAGATACAATTTTATTTAGCTCATGCTATGACGCTAATGGTGGGGTGTTTGAAACTTTACTTGGTGAACAGGATGCGATTATTTCTGACGAGTTAAATCATGCTTCTATTATTGATGGTGTCCGCTTATGTAAAGCTAAGCGTTTTCGTTATAAAAATAATAATATGCAGGATTTGGAAGAGCAGTTGAAAGCTGCAGACGCTGCTGGTGCGCGGTTTAAAATGATTGCAACTGATGGTGTTTTTTCAATGGATGGGATTATCGCTAATCTTAAAGGTATTTGTGATCTAGCAGATAAATACAATGCACTGGTTATGGTTGATGATTCTCATGCAACGGGGTTTACTGGTAAACATGGGCGCGGTACACCAGAATATTGTGGTGTTGAAGGGCGAATTGATGTGATGACCAGCACGCTTGGTAAAGCTCTTGGTGGTGCATCTGGTGGATATATTTCTGCCAATAAAAACATTATTGATTTATTACGTAACCGTGCACGGACATACTTATTTTCGAATGCACTAGCGCCAGTGATTACTGCGGCAACTTTGACAGTATTGAAAAAAGTTACTGAAGCAGATAGCTTACGCGAGCAATTAGAGCGCAATAAAAAACAATTCCGCGATGGAATGGCAGCCGCTGGATTTGATTTGGTTCTTGGTGAACATCCGATTATTCCTGTGATGCTTTATGATGAGAAATTAGCGGTAGATTTTGCGCAAAAATTATTAGCACACGGCATTTATGTGATTCCATTCTCATTCCCTGTAGTACCAAAAGGTAAGGCGCGGATTCGTACGCAAATGTCAGCTAAGCATACACCAGAGCAAATTGATAAAGCTATCGCTGCGTTTATCGCAGTTGGTAAAGAATTAAACGTTATTAAGTAAAAGAGAAAATTATGACTAAAATGAAAGCACTAATCAAAGAACGCGCAGAACCTGGAATATGGATGGGTGAAGTTGATAAGCCAACGATTAAAGATGATGAAGTTCTGATTAAAATTAAAAAAACAGCAATTTGCGGTACGGATCTGCATATTTATAAATGGGATGCTTGGGCACAAGCAACTATTCCTGTTCCAATGCATGTTGGACATGAGTTTGTCGGCGAAGTGGTTGAAGTTGGTAAGAATGTAAAACAAAAAAATCTGGCAATTGGTGATAGAGTTTCTGGTGAAGGGCACATTGTTTGCGGAACGTGTCGCAATTGTCGCGCTGGTCATTTTCACTTATGTCCAAATACTGTTGGGGTTGGTGTAAATCGTCCAGGATGTTTTGCTGAATATTTAGCTATTCCTGCGTTTAATGTATTTAAGTTGCCAGAGTATGTTACGGATGATATTGCGAGTATGTTAGATCCATTTGGTAACGCAGCGCATACTGCATTATCATTTGATTTGATCGGTGAAGATGTATTGATTACCGGAGCTGGCCCGATTGGTTGTATGGCGGTCGCAATTTGTAAAAAAGTTGGTGCTAAAAATGTCATTATTACTGATGTAAATGATTATCGCTTAAGCCTTGCTAAACAAATGGGGGCTGATGCTGCAGTTAACGTAAGTGATTGCAAAAATGCTGAACAAATTGATGCTAAGTTACGTCAGGTAATGGCTGAGCTTGATATGGAGGAAGGTTTTGATGTCGGGCTTGAAATGTCTGGAATTGAAGATGCAATTCATTCAATGATTGATTTGATGATTAATGGTGGTAAGATTGCTATGCTAGGTATTTCTGCCAGACCAGTAGCGCTTGATTGGAATAAGGTTGTTTTCAAAAGCCTATATCTTAAGGGTGTTTATGGGCGTGAGATGTTTGAGACTTGGTATAAAATGGTATCATTGGTTAAATCAGGTTTGGATGTTAATCCGATTATTACCCATGTACTACCAGTGCAAAATTACCTTGAAGGATTTGAATTAATGAAATCAGGTAGTTGTGGTAAAGTAATTTTGGATTGGACTACGTTACACGGATAGTATAGTTTACACTCTCTGCAGAGTTTTTCTGCAGAGAGAGTTTTAAGAGGACGAGGATCATGGATTTATTAGAAACAGCTAAGCAAAAATTGGAATACGCATTATCCACGCTTGAGAAATCTGACGATTATACTCAGAATATTAAATTGGTTTTGGCAGCGTTAGATGATGGGCTTCAATTTACCAAAAAGCATTATAGTGAACTAAATTCTTTAACTATGGCTAAGACGAACAGCTTAAAAGGTTCGGATATATATTTCTTTTTTATGCGTTTTACGCACCAATTCTTTAATGTAATGAATGTTATACAAACACTACCTAATGCGGGCTACTATGAAAAATTTCTGTTTTTACTTGAAGCAAGACAGCAGAGATTTGATGAACTACGTTTAGACGCAATTAGCAAAGCTAAAGAAATTATTTCTAAATAACTTTTAATTGAAGGTTATTTTAGCATTGACAAAAATAACATTTGCCCATGTTGCCATTAGTTCCACGTCTTTGTATTTTAAAGTGGAAGTTAATCCAATGCCAGGTAGAATAATTGGTGCATCATTTGACCATGATGGTTTGATCAGAACCATAGGAGTATAGCCAAGACCCCATTTCCAATTATTGCTATCAAAGATTGAGTGGTATTTTTGGTAGGTATATCCAGCATGAACTTCTGGTTTCCAATAAGAATCAGAGAACGCAATGGCGAATAAGGTATACTCTTCATTTGTGTCGTAGTTATACCAAGTACGAGCATAACCAGCACCATAAGGTATTTCGTTTAAGCCTTGTGGATCTGATGAGGTTTGTTCGGCAACTCCAGTTGGCCAATGAGCTGTTATTGAGGTATGATAAGCGTATCCACTAATCATCAAGCCATTTTTTCCTTCACTTTCAGCCATAACCAGTCCGTGTCCAATTTCACATAACCACTGTGTGGCTGATCCGCAACCCCATGAGTTAGCCGAGTACAATCCGCACAGCAATAAACCGATAAATTTGCTCCTACGCACAACTACTTCAATCTCTCAAAATGATTCAACCCGTGATTTTATCATGAATCACGGGTTTTAGCTTATTACAATAATTGCAGCAGAGTACTGGTTAAATATTTATTGTAGTTGGCTTATCCTCATTAATAGTATAAATTGTTATACCATCACTATGTTGTTTACTCCACTCATGCTGCTTGGATTCAACCAATTTGTGCGTGATCTCATAACCTTGCTGGTAATGTAGGTGAGCTGATTCAGCACTAAAATTGTAATCTTTACTATTGAGCTCAGTACCTTTTCTTGAGCGGTAAATCACATGTACTAAATCCAAACGATGGGCGTTTCCTAGTTTTAAAACTGCTTTCACATCTGGGTCGTGCTTAACTTCAGCTGGCAATTTAGACCCAAGAAATTTTATCGCATGCGATAAATTCTGTGCGGTAGAATAAATTGCGTTTGAGCGCTTAGAGTGGGAAGAATATTGAATATCCTTAATCCGTTCCAGCATACCATCCATCGTGTGTGGTAATGGACCTGATGCAGAGAATAAATCAAACATAAAGCATAGCACATCACAGATATCATGTTCAGTATCAGCAAATTCTTCCAGCACCTTAGATAGCGGAGTATTGGCATAAACGCCACCATCAACATAATATCGTCCGTCAATTTCAACTGCAGGAAATCCAGGAGGCAACGCACCTGAAGCCATGATATGCTCGACAGTGATTTTTTCTTTACTGTTGTCGAAAAAAACAAAATCCCCAGAAGCTAAGTCAGTTGCACCTAGGCAAAGGCGAACATGTCCCTGATTAAGATATTCAAAATCAATAACCTCATTTAACGTTTCTCTAAGTGGTGAGGTGTCATAAAAACTTAATTGATCGGGCGTTACATGGCTGAGTAACCAAGGGCTAAGGATTTTGGGTTTATAAAAACCAGGTTGTCCAAAGTGCAGCGCGTGCTGTGCTCCAAAATAATTATGAATTTTAGACATTTCGGGAAAAGGGGAATTTGGTAGTGGTATGCTAACCGTGATTTTGTTCCAAAATTGTTTTAGTTTTTCCACTCGTTTTTCTGGTGGGTTACCAGCAACGATTGCAGCATTCATCCCACCGATTGAAATTCCAACCACCATATCGGCGCGATAGTCATGTTCATATAGCGCCTCTACGCCACCAACCTGAAATGAGCCAAGAGCCCCGCCACCTTGAAAGACATAAATTATCTTACGGTTTTTTTTAGAACCTGTCATGTGGCTTATATGAGTGGCAATATCACGATCTAATACTTCTTTTGCAGATGTCATAATAAATTAATCTTTTAAATAATCATAAACAACCTCACCAAATCCCAGTGTGAGATCAGCGACCAAATGTGTTCCACTTATAACTTTACGTACAGGAAGTTTTGCAACTGGTGCTAGTGCATGCTCGAATAATTGCAAAGCAGCTGGACCTGTCCATGCGCCGTGAACTGTAACATCTTTAAGAAAATACTCAACTAATTGGCAGACACTTTTATCTTTACCATTAGCATGAGGAATAATCTTTAACAAATAATTAGGTGTTTTTTCAAGATTATGTTTAGTTTGTTGTTTGTCCAGCGAGTAGTATTTAAAACCCATTGTACCGATAGCAACAGGAACACTATTATATTTTAACATTCCAACTACGGTATCAACATCAATTTCTAATTTGGGGTTTGCATATTTTTTAGGAAATCCCCATATTTCACGACCAGCAGCAATCGGTGCTAGATTATCTAAAAACATCATGTGCGAGTATGTTCCGACCTTACCATCACACTCAACTTCAATTACTTGCCCTGCTTCAGTAAAACTACCAAATCCATATGCATCTGGCATTTTCATGAATTCAAATTTAACTACATTGCTAATAACCTTTAACGGCTCAGGAACTATAGCTTGTAGTGCATCGTAGTCAGTTTCATAAGAGATAATCAAATATTCCCGATTTTTAAATTTATAATCAATTTGTAATGCACTTGGTGAAGTTAATGGCATTGCAAATGCGCTTTGTTTGATTTCAGTAATTTTCATAGGTTTATTTTCCTTTTTATTAAAAAAATATACTGGTTGGATTGTAACATATATCTTAATCAATCTAGTGCTTTTTGATGAAAATTAAACTGCAAATATCATGTAATCCTCAAAATTGATTTGATTATTTTTGTCCTCATATGATAAAGTCAAGTGATCTGATAATGCTTTATCTGTTTGGAGGTCTTATGCATAAGGCAGGGAGTAGAAAGAAGAAACTATCTTCACAAATTTGCTGGTTATCGCTTGTATGTGTTTCTTTGCTGGGCGAAGTTGCATGCCATGCTGCCGCACAGTCTACACAAGAATCTGTTTCACCGGTCTATAATGATTGGTCGTGGTTTAAAGATACTTACTGGGTTGTACCAGAGCAAAATATTTCTGCAGTTGCGCAAAGTGCGACTAATCCTAGTCAATTTAATTTGGTGCGCGATCAAACGGTTTTTCATTTTACTGATTATTTTAATGGTTATTTCACTGGTGTCGTTGTTGCGAAGCTTTCATCTGCAGAGAGTGTTCCTGGTTGTCAATATGTGCTTGGCGAGGTTACACCACAAGGCGTTGTTCATCTAGCGATGTATAATGTGTCTGACGGTAGTATTATCAATCAACCAATGGGGAATATGGTTCAAGTGAATGGTCAATGGACGATGGTTAATACCATGACAGCTCCTGCTACAGGAGGTGGCTCAGTAAGTCACTGGGCTTATATGGTTTTATCCAAACCAGGTGATCCGAGCTGGAATAATCTTCCATTTGCGAATGAATCCGTTCCTGCTTTTGTTGCTAATTGTCCGGCTGGGCCGATGATTAATTTATGATAATTGTTTATAATCTAATGGAGATACTTTATGTCACAACTAACTTTTTATACTAATCCAATGTCACGTGGACGAATTGTACGCTGGATGTTAGAAGAAACCGGGGTGGTTTATGAAACCAAGATATTGGACTATGCAACGACAATGAAAAGTGCAGAGTTCTTGGCAATTAATCCGATGGGTAAAGTTCCAGCAATTAAGCATGGTTCTGCGGTTGTTACTGAAACTCCTGCTATTTGCGCGTATTTGGCAGAAACTTTTCCTGACGCTGGATTAGCGCCTAAGACTAATGAAGAGCGTGCTGCTTATTACCGCTGGTTATTTTTTGCTGCTGGTCCGTTGGAGCTGGCATTGAGCTTAAAGATGCTAAAAATTGAAGTAACTGCTGAGAGCGAGAAATCTTTAGGTTGTGGAAACCCACAAACTACTCTGGATGTTATTGCTCAAGCCGTTAGCGCCAGTCCATATATTTGTGGTGAACGCTTTACTGCCGCAGACGTTTATATCGGCTCTCATATAAGTTTTGGAACAAGATTTGGCATATTTGAAGAACGTCCCGAGTTTACTGCTTATCTTGAGCGTATACTTAGTCGTCCGGCAAAATTACGTGCTGAAGAACTGGATAACGCATTAACAGTATAATATACTCATCGTCTTTGAATCTTGGAGTTTTGTCTGACTCCAAAAAAGCAGATCAATATGGTCTGCTTTTTTATTGATTTGCAATCCCACAACATATCTAATAACATTCATTTCTTCATTGAATTTAATCAAAAATGCTACAATTGCGCTTTAAAATTTATCTATAAAAAGAAAGTCAGTATGGCAGAACAATTTAGGGTAGTGATTGAGTCGGTTGATTATGAAGGTAAGGGGATTGCTCGTATCGATGGTAAGACCGTTTTTGTTGACGGTGCATTAAGTGGGGAAGAAGTGCTTATTGAAATTGTTAAGCGTCGGTCAAATTTTGATAAGGCGAAATTAGTTGAAATTATAACCCCAAGTGCTAAACGAGTTACTCCAGAATGTCCTAGTTATGGTGTTTGTGGTGGCTGCTCAATGCAACATGTTAGTTTTGATGCTCAAATTGAAATTAAACAGCAGGTTTTGGTTGATAATTTAAAACATTTAGGTAACGTTAGCGCCGAAGAAATTTTACCTCCATTAGCAGGAACGCCTTGGGGTTATCGCCATCGCTCGAGACTCTCCGCGCGCTATGTTGCTAAAAAAGGTGGGGCTTTGGTTGGCTTCCGTGAAAAAGGAGCACCATATGTAGTAGATATGAATGAGTGTAAGATTTTACCTGAGCATGTATCGGTGCTAATTCCTGCATTAAAAACATTGGTGAGCAATTTATCAATCAAGGCGGCAGTTCCGCAGATTGAGGTCGCGGTGGGTAATCACGTAACCGTATTAGTTATGCGTAATATGGAGAGTTTGACTAGCCAAGATGAATCCTTTGTCCGTCAGTTTATTGATGAAAATAGTAATGAGAATGCACCGCTGCAGTTTTGGCTGCAACCTAAAGGACCAGATACCTGTTATCCATTCTATCCAACTGAAGCACCTAAGCTTAATTATGAATTAGCTGACTTTAAAATTGATATGCCATATTATCCTTCAGAATTTACGCAAGTAAATCCGTATATTAATCAGGCGATGGTAAATTTGGCGATGAGTCTGCTTGATCCTCAGCCAAATGAGGTTATTGCTGATTTCTTTTGTGGAATAGGGAATTTTACTTTACCAATAGCCCAGTCTGCTCGGCAAGTGGTAGGGATTGAAGGTGCGGATCCATTAGTGAAACGTGCCAAACAGAATGCTGAATATAACGGTTTAGGCGATAAAGTTAGCTACCAAGTAGCAAATTTGTTTAAGATTGACAGTGAATGGTTAGCAAAATTAGGCTCGTTTGATAAGTGGCTGATTGACCCACCGCGTGATGGTGCGTTTGAGTTGGTTAAATCAATTACGCCTGAGACTGCGCCACAGTTGATTGTTTATGTTTCATGTAATCCTGCTACACTCGCGCGTGATGCTGGAGTACTAGTTGACTCGCATGGTTATCGCTTGCTTAAAGCTGGAGTTATGAATATGTTCCCACATACTTCACATGTTGAGTCAATCGCACTTTTTGTGCGCTAGACTACTTTAAGATTTTTTGCATATAAGATGCTAGCTCAAGTGAGTTAGCATCTTCACTTTGTTCTAGATGATGAATTATGTTATCTTGCTCATCTTTTGTTCGGTTTTGACTAAGCTTAAATTTGCCAATAATCTTATTGATAGTGATTTCAAAACCAATAATTCCAGCTAATTTTCTACTAATGTGTGGATTACTCCAGTCAATAGAATATGTTACATCTTGTTGCGATTGAAGCTCATCTAATTTTGAGCTAAGCAACTCTGGATTAAGTTGTCTAATGATACCATCTACATGAACTACTGCATAATTCCATGTTGATACCTGATCTATCGGCTCAGGATAAAAAGTTGGCGAAATATAGCCATGCGGGCCATGAAAAATTACTTTTACTTTTTGATTAGATTGAAGTAATTTAGCCAGCGGGTTTGGTTTTGCTATATGTCCAAATAATTTATCTTTCGTTGCGTTTAAGCTTAACGGTAAATGCGCAATTTCTAATTCATCTTGATTACTAATGATTACTGTTGCAAATGGATAATCTAGTATGAACTGGTATAATTTATCCGGATCAGATTCTGTAAATGATGGTGGAAGATACATGTGACACTCCTCTTTGAGTATTGATTAAATTAGCCAGTTAATTTCTTCAATCTGATGACTAGCTAAATATTGATTGGCAAGTTTAAAATGGTTACAGCCAAAAAAACCTCTACTCGCGGATAGTGGAGATGGATGTGCTGCTTCTAAAATCAGATTTTTATTGGTATTTATGAGATCTTTTTTACTGCGCGCAAAATTACCCCACAGCAGAAATACACAATGCTCATTACTATCACTAATATGCTGAATAATTCGATCGGTGATAGTGTGCCAACCAATATTGGCTAGCGAATTTGCCTGATCTTTAATTACACTCAAACTTGCATTGAGTAACAATACACCCTGCTGCTCCCAAGAGCTAAGCAGAGCAGCCGTTGGTGCAAATAATGGCGGATTATATTCGCTAACTAGTTCTTTAAAAATATTTCTTAATGATGGCGGTGTTTTTGTACCTGAGTTCACAGCAAAAGCTAAGCCATTGGCTTCTCCATCTCCGTGATATGGGTCTTGCCCTAGGATGACCACTTTAATCGCCGATGGCGGGTTAAACAATGCCCGTAGCATTTCTTGCGCAGGTGGATAGATAATGCGCTCTTGAGCAAGCTTAGTTAATTTGTTATCAATTACACATAGCTCATCTTGTGAAGATCGTTTTAAAAAATCTTGCCATTGTGGGGCAATTAATTTCCAACTTTCAGCTAAAAAATTTAACTCCATTAGTCAGTATAGGTCTTGAAATCGGTTACTTTAGATGATGATTCCTGACTATTAAGATAAAGTTTACCATTGCCAATGTGTTCGCTCAGCATGCTGCTAACATCGCTAGCTAAATTAGCACCAACTTGTTTTACCAAAAGAGGCATATTGTGTATCACTTTTTGGGTTTGCGAGTTTACTAATTTTACGTCACCGGAATGTCCAGCTGCAGTAAAAGATGCTACAATGGTACGATCTTGCGTCCGAATTAATTTATAATCTACTGCAATATCAATGCTATAGATATTAGAGTATTTATTGGTGCCGATAATTTGGTTAACCTCTTCTCCAGCATTGATTGCAGCCAAATTTCCGACTAATAAATAATCTGGTATCTGACTTGCCGCTGGTTTTATGAGAGCTGTTGCTGATTCTACTGATTTAACATTACTTAATGGTGTGGATTCTGCATTTGCTATCTTGATAGCTTCTGATTCATTTTGTTTCAAATCATTTGCAGGTGATGATTCATTGAGGTTTGCATATCCTTGAGTGACACCAGTATCAACATCGACAACTCTAAACTGCTTGCTTTGGATAACTTCGCCACGAATCTGTGCAGAGAAATTATTAATTTGTTGTTGAACTAAAGTATTGGTGGTGCTGTCCACATTATCACTTGCATCTTTTTGCATGAAACTTGGCAAATTACTGCTGTTGTCATTACTTATATTAGGAATACCTATGCTTGGGACTGCGGTAGCCAGAGAAGAGACTAGTAATAATCCTGCACTAAGGACCAGCTTATAAATTTTATTCATAATTATCTTTTACTTAATTCATGAACAATGTCAACTAGATATGCTACATTATCTGGTTTTGCAGTGGGTAAGATCCCATGTCCAAGATTAAATACATGCCCATCAGCATTACCATTGTTTGCTTTTTTGTATGTTTGCAAGATCTGTGTAACTTGTTGTTTGATAGTTGCATGATCAGCAACGGATAGAATCACTGGGTCAAGGTTTCCTTGGATAATTTTACCTGTTTGTTCGCGAGCCTTGGCAATATTAATTGTCCAATCAATACCTAGACCGTCGCATTCAAGTTGGTTTAAATGCTCTAACCATACACCACCACCTTTAGTAAAGACAATGCTTGGAACTTGATGCTGAGGTAATGCCAAATTAATTCGAGTCAATACTTTAGCCAGATATTTATGTGAAAATTCACTAAATGCAGACTCGCTAAGTACGCCACCCCAGCTATCAAACAACATAATTGTATCGACACCAGCATGGATTTGGGCAATCAGATAATCTGCTACAGCTATACTTACTTTATCAAGCAAAGTATGCAATTGCTCTGGGTGGGCATAAACCCAAGATTTAATTTTCTCGTAATTTTTGCTGCTGCCACCTTCGATCATATAACAAGCTAATGTCCATGGTGAACCGCTAAAGCCGATCAGTGGCGTATCTTTGGGTAGTTCTTGCTTAAGGTTTTTGATCGTCTGCATTACATATGCCAAATCAATTTCAGGATTGATTACTTTGAGTGCATCCACATCTAGCGTTGATTGAATTGGATTAGCAAATTTAGGACCTTCACCTTCACTGAAATAAAGTTGCATACCCATTGCTTCTGGCACAACCAGAATATCGCTAAACATAATTGAAGCATCCAGCGCAAAACGTCGCAATGGCTGTAAAGTAACTTCAGTTGCCAAATCTGGATTTTTACACAAAGCTAGAAAGCTACCCGCTTTTTCACGAGTTTTACGGTATTCAGGTAGATAACGTCCAGCTTGGCGCATTAACCAGATTGGCGTATAACTACTTTGTTGTTGCGTGAGTGTTGCTAAAAATACACTATTCATAGGTTTATTTTCCAATATAATTTGCTAAATAATTTAGTGCTTTTTGGTACACATCTTGCTTAAATTTTACGACCATGTCAATTGGCTCCCAATAGGAAATCCAGCGCCAAGCATCAAATTCTTGTTCCACAAAGCTACGCACATTGATGTGGTGATCATAACCTACAAATTGTAGCAAGTACCAAATTTGTTTTTGTCCACGGTAGTTTGAGTTTTGTTTCGCCCAATTGCCTGGAACATTATAGTATAGCCAATCTTCAGTTTTGGCAACAATTCTCACGTGCTCAGGTAGTAAGCCCAGCTCTTCATTTAATTCACGATACATACACTCGTCTAATGTTTCATTTTCAGCAAGTCCGCCTTGTGGAAATTGCCATGAATATTCTCCCTTTCGCCGACCCCAAAAAACCAAATCATCCTTGTTGATTAGGACTATCCCAACGTTGGGGCGGTATCCATCTTTGTCTATCATCTTATGCTCTCCCGCCGCTATTTGCTTAGTTCAATATATCTCGTTATTTTAACATAAGATACCCTGATTAAGACATTATTTGCCGTAATACCAAGGTAAATAGTGTAAAATTATGCGATTGTTATGTTTTCATAAAAAGTTATGACTGAGAAATTAGGTGCTTAGTAACCGATCTGTTTTATGTCAGATATCAGGAATTTGTTTATTTTAAGAGTTAGGGGTGCGTATGTCAGCTGTGGCAAATAGTTTGTTGATTGAATTTTTAAGTGAAGAATTGCCGCCAATTAATTTGGAAAAAAATATCGGAGCCGCATTTAGTGAGTCGATATACCAACAATTATCAGGGTTTTTAACTAAAGATGGTAAATGTACAGAGTTTGTTTCGCCACGGCGCTTTGGCTGTCTAATAGAGGGGATTGTGTATGAGCAATCTGATCAGCGTCAATTACGTAAAGGTCCAGCCATTGCAACGGGTTTACAAGATGGTAGCCCAACGCAGGCCCTGCTTGGCTTTGCTAAATCGTGTGGTGTTGACTGGCAAAAATTAGAGCAGCGCGAAGATGGATATTTTTATGCTGAGAGTTTGATTAAAGGTAAAAATTTAACCACTGTTTTAGGTGATGTTATCAATAATGCGCTGAAGAAAATCCAAATTGCCAAGGCTATGCGTTGGGGTGATAAAAATTATCAATTTGTACGCCCACTACACAATTTAGTTGTGATGTTTAATGGCGCCGTAATTAACTGTGAGGTTATGGGATTAAGTGCAAATAACACAAGTAGTGGTCATCGATTTATGTGTAAGTCACAAATCAAACTAAGTTGTGCACAGGATTATTTTAGCCAATTACAAAATCAAGGCAAAGTTGTACCTCAGTTCAGCGTGCGCAAAAAGTTAATCGAGAAACAACTAAATCAAAAAACCCAAGAGCTGGGATTGAGCATCAGTCATATGGATGGGTTACTGGATGAAGTAGCGGCATTAGTTGAATGGCCAGAAGTTTTAGTTGGTGAATTTGATGAAAAATTCTTAGCTGTACCACAAGAGTGTTTGATTTTGTCGATGGCAAAAAATCAAAAGTATTTTGCGCTGGTTGATCAATCTGGCAAGCTCAGCCATAAATTTTTATTTGTTGCTAATTTGATTTCAAAACAACCGCAGGTAATTATTGAGGGTAATCAGAAAGTTTTGACTGCCCGTTTGGCGGATGCTGAGTTCTTTTATGAGTTTGATAAACGGACACCTTTGGTTGAATTTACTGCTAAAACAGCAACTGTAGTTTATCACAATAAATTAGGTAGCCAGTTAGAGCGTATTGAGCGCCTGCAATCAATTACGGGTGGAATTGCTCCCTTACTGGGAGTTAATACTGATTTAGCCAAACATACCGCATATTTGCTTAAAGCTGATTTACCGACTGAAATGGTGGGAGAGTTCCCCGAGCTACAAGGTGTGATGGGGAAATACTATGCCTTGGCAAGTGGTGAATCTGCTGAAGTAGCCAATGCTATTGAGAAACATTATTATCCTCGTTTTAGTGGCGATGAGTTACCGGATAGTCAATTAGCCAAAGTAGTAGCTCTGGCTGATAAGCTGGAGAGCTTGGTTGGGATTTGGGGAATAGGTTTAATCCCAACTGGTGATAAAGATCCGTATGCCTTGCGTCGTGCGGCATTGGGAATAATTCGGATTTTATTGAGCGAAAAGCTAAATCCGGAACAGGTTAGTAGCCTATTTAAAATTACTTTAGACACCTTTGCGGGCAAAAATTTAGCGCTAGACACTTTAAGTGGCGTTGAAAACTTCATTAAACAACGCTTGGCAAATTATCTAAGCAGTGTTGAAGGATATGCAGCTAAAGTGGTTAATACTGTAGTAGCAAGTGCGGATAAAGTTGACTTCACTAATATCATCGAGGTTTGCGACGCATTTAGTAAGTGGTCGGCAAGTGAGGGTAATCAAGAATTATTCGAAGCAAATAAACGGATTGAAAACATCCTTAGCAAAAATGCGGATTCAGTTGATTTAAGCTTAAGTCTTAATCATGAGCTATTCAATGCCTATGAAAGAGAGCTTTATCTTGCAACAACTAATATAAATACTTCGCTTAGTATCCAGTCTTATTTGGAGCAATTAAGTGCTTTGGCAAAACCTTTAACCGAGTTTTTTGCAAATGTGATGGTTATGGATAATGATTCAAATATTCGTAAAAATCGCTTGAAGTTATTATCCGAGCTATATGATAAATTTAGTAAATATGGCAAATTATCTGAGCTGGCATAAATTAAGAAGGTAATGTATGAAATTAGTTTTTCTTGATCGTGATGGTGTAATCAATCAGGACAGTGATAAGTTTATCAAAAATGTTGACGAGTTCATTCTGATTCCTGGAAGTGCTGACGCTATTGCCAATCTTAGTCAGGCAGGATTTAAGGTTGTGGTTTGTTCTAACCAATCTGGTCTTGGACGTGGCTTGTTTACAATGGAGGATCTAAATGCAATGCATGAGAAACTTCATCAACAAGTAGAACAGGCTGGTGGATCATTAGATGTAATTATCTTTTGTCCGCATATCCCCGATGATAATTGTACTTGCCGCAAGCCAAAACCAGGAATGATTCTTGAAATCTGTGATCGTTTTAATCTTGAAGATTTGAGTAATACGATAATGGTCGGTGATAGTATTCGTGATTTACAAGCGATTAGCAACGCTGGTGGAATTCCTATTTTGGTAAAAACTGGTAATGGTAAAAAGACTCTAGCCAAAGAGACTTTGCCAGAAGGTACCAAAATTTTTGACAACCTATTAAGTGCTAGTGAATACATTATTGAGCGCGAGCAGAAAGAACTACACCGTGAGGAATAAATTAACTCCTTTAATTATTGTGAGATCGTGTTTATTTTGGGTTTTATCTGCGTCAGTACTACCTTTTTATAGTATCGCTGCTTTATTAATTGCAAAATTACCACCATTGGTGCGGCATAGAATTATAATGAGCGCGGCTCGGTATTACACGTTTTTGTTCAAATATGTCGGTGGAATCAATTATCAGGTTAGTGGTGTTGAAAATTTGCCAAATACGCCAGCAATTGTTGCGGGTAATCATCAGTCAGCTTGGGAAACTGCCGCGATGAATCAGTTCTTACCACCTTGTGTTTGGATTATGAAAAAAGAGATCTTCAAGATCCCTTTTTATGGTTGGGGAGTGCGGGCTCTTTCGACAATTGCAATTGATCGCAAGCGTGGCGAAGATTCACTTAATCAGGTTATCACGCAAGGTCGGCAGCGTTTTGCACTTGGCTTCTGGATTATCATGTTTCCCGAAGGAACGCGAGTTAAACCAAAAACACGTAAGCCATTTAAACATGGTTGTGCTAAGCTTGCTTTAAGTTTGGATGTGCCGATTGTGCCTTTTGCGCATAATGCGGGTTATTGTTTACCAAAGAATAGCTTTTGGATTTATCCTGGTACGGTTTCAATTGTAATTGGAAAACCATTGTATCCAGACTCTGCTGATGCTGCTGCTTATACCAAAAAACTTGAGGAGTGGATTCATAATACTTTGACATCTATTGGATCTTAGTATGCCGCGCTTTTATGTTGACTTGCCAATCACATTAGGCACTAATTTTGAGTTGCCGGATAACGTTGTTCGGCATATGAATGTGTTGCGATTACGCACTAGTGATTCGGTTGTATTATTTAATGGTGATGGTTGTGATTATACTGCTGTACTAACTGAGTTAACTAAGCGCAGTGCTAAAATTAATATCCACAAATGTGAGAAATTGGCCAATGAATCTCATTTAAAGATAACGTTATTACCCAGCTTGATTGCGAGTGATAAATTTGATCTAGTCATCCAAAAAGCAGTTGAACTAGGTGTAAGTGAAATTTTGCCTGTAATTAGCCAATATACGCAACGCTTGAGTAATGATAAAATTAACTCACGGATCGAACATTGGCGTAAAATTATTATTGCAGCATGTGAACAATCCGCACGGGCAACTATTCCTCATTTGTATGAACCAACTTTATTTAGTGATGCTTTACCGATGGTAAATGCTGAACGAAAGTATATTTTGTCACCACATCACGAGCGGCAACAGGTTTTAGCAGAGAGCGCCATTTCCAGTGCCGCGGTGTTGATTGGACCTGAAGGAGGTTTTAGCTTGACAGAAGTTGAAAAAGCTGGGGAGCATGGTTTTGCAACTTTACAACTTGGAACACGGATTTTACGAGCAGAAACTGCAGCGATTTGCGCGGTAACATTATTACAGAGTTATTTTGGCGATATTGGTATAATACAAAATTAATTTAATGGAGAGAGAATCATGAAAACAACTTATTTAAGGCTTGTTTTGGCTGTAGTGGCAACTATCGGTGTTAGTGCATGTGATAGTGGTAGCCCTGCTGCGCAAAATATGCCAGTTGGCGGAGCACCATTTACGGGTATATTTACCCCAGGGATTGGTAATATGGGAAATGGAGCATCAATTAATACCTGTAACGCTGTGGGTGCGCAGACAGAGACAATGACATTCACTGTTAGTGAGTCAGGTCCAACAGTTTTTCAGGACGGTGCGCTTTATCCAAACCAAAATGTAATGAATGGAACATTTACTAATCCAGTAAATACGAATAATCCATGCTTTACTGGTACAGTTACCTATTCAGGGTGCTCATATGCACAGGGTGGACGAGTAACATTTAATGGCTGTTCAGTGGTGTTGCTTGGTTCTGGTTATCAATTTACCGCAACGTATTACCTTTACACTGCGCAAAACACTTTAATCCAAAGCGGATCGGTAAATGCAACTAAATAGTATTCGTAAACCAATTCAGTGGCTCAAAGATTCATGGCATTTGGCACGTCCTTATTGGACTAGTGAGGAGAAATGGCGTGCGATAGCATTGGTAAGCATCGTGATTGTGTTTAATTTGCTTACAGTCTATATGTCGGTACTGTTTAATAAATGGAATAACAGTATGTACGACTCTTTACAAAGTTTTGAGGCGCATAAATTTTATCAATTAATGATTAAATTTGGATTTTTAGCGTTCTTTTATATTTTGTTTCAGATTGTATCCTATTACTTTCGCAAAGTACTTGAGATTCGCTGGCGACGCTGGATGACGAATAGCTATTTGAGTAATTGGTTGTCACATAAGGCGTATTATAAAACTCGGTTTATTGCTGACTATGTTGATAATCCAGATCAGCGGATTAGTGAAGATATTAATTCTTTCATCGGCACTTCTTTGGGGTTAACTTTAGGTTTTATCAGTAATATTGTAAGTTTGTTTTCTTTTGTGTTTATCTTATGGGGCTTATCTGGAGCGCTTAGCTTTACTGTTTTCGCGCATAAAATTTCTATCCCGGGATATATGGTATGGGTAGCTTTACTTTATGCAATAGTTGGAACTTATATTACTTTTAAAATTGGGAAACCTTTAATCAAGCTCAACTTTCGTCAAGAAACACTCGAAGCTAATTTTCGTTTTGGTTTGATGCGCGTACGTGAATATGGCGAAAATATTGCCTTTTATCAAGGTGAAAAAGAAGAGAAGCAGAGCTTAACAACGAAGTTTAGTGATTTGGTGAGTAATTTCTTCTCGATCGTTTATCGGCAGATGAAAATTGATATTTTTAACATTGGTTATTCGCAAATTGCCAATATTTTTCCAATTTTAGTTGCAGCTCCGCGCTATTTTGCAAAGGCGATTAAGCTCGGTGATTTAATGCAAATTAGTGGTGCTTTTGGTCAAGTGCAAGGTGCATTGTCATATTTTATTGATGCATATGGATCACTGGCTAGCTGGCGGGCAATAATGGATCGGTTACATGGTTTTGAGAGTGCAATATCACATGCTAGTAGCTTACCAGTATTGGCTCGTGATGATAAGCCTGCAAGTTATTTGAGTGTTAATAATTTAAACTTAAATTTGCCTAATCAAGAATCATTATTAAAAAATATTAATTTTGAATTAAATGCTGGTGATCGCTTGTTAATCAAAGGTGCATCAGGTAGTGGTAAGACTACATTGCTGCGTGCGTTAGCAGGTTTATGGCCTTTTGCCAGCGGTGATATTAGCCAAAACCAGGCTAAAACAGAGATGTTCATTGCGCAACGTCCCTATATGCCACAGGTTTCATTGCGTCAGGCAATTTGCTATCCATTAACGACTAATTTACCCGATGATGCGGATTTATTGGTAATAATGCGTGAATGTGGCTTGGCATATTTGCAGTCGCGCTTAGATGAAGAAGTTGATTGGGGTAAAGTTTTGTCGCTAGGTGAACAACAGCGTGTGGCGTTTGCACGGGTACTGGTTAATCATCCGGATATTATTTACCTTGATGAAGCTAGCTCGGCATTGGACGAAGCAATGGAAGCTCATTTGTATCATGTGTTAAGTGAGCGTTTACCACAGAGTGCTATTATTAGCGTGGGTCATCGCAGTACTTTAGATGTATGGCATAATCAACAAATTACAATTAATCGTAACAGAGAGTTAAATGGATCAATTTAATCAAATAGTAAAACAAGAAATGAATGCATTGGATCAGGTTATTCGTCGTGATCTGGATTCAAGTGTGCCGCTAATCAATGCGGTTGGGGAATATATTATTGCAGCTGGTGGTAAGCGGATCCGTCCCTTATTAACTATGCTTTGTGGCAAATTGTTAGGCAATGATTCCGAGTTACTCTACAAAATTGCGGCGATGGTCGAATATATTCACACCGCAACCCTACTTCACGATGATGTGGTGGATGAATCAGGTTTACGCCGTGGACGAGCAACAGCCAATGCGGTCTTTGGGAATGCGGCTAGTGTTTTGGTCGGAGATTTTATTTATACTCGTGCCTTTCAGATGATGGTAGAAAGTAATTCACTTCGTGTGCTAAAAATTATGGCTGACAGCACTAATATTATATCCGAAGGTGAAGTTTTACAATTACTAAACATTGGACGCAGTGATTTAACTGAGGCTGAATATTTTAAAGTTATCGAGAGTAAAACTGCAAAACTATTTGAAGCTGGTGCTCGGGTAGCTGCGATTATCAGCGGTGCGGATGCGACACAAGAGGAACATCTTGCTAACTATGCGATTTATCTGGGTACAGCTTTTCAGATCGTGGATGATATATTGGATTATAATAGTTCGGCCGAAGTTATGGGAAAAAATGTTGGTGATGACTTGCTTGAGGGTAAAGTAACTTTGCCGCTAATCTATTTGCTAGCAAATGGAAGCACTGAAATGCGTAATATGGTGGTTGAGGCGATTGACAATCCGAAACAAGCAGATATTGCTGCGATAGTGAACTTGGTTAAAACGACGCCAGCTTTGGATTATTGCAAAAATATGGCGCATGACTACGTAGCACGGGCACAGGCTGAGTTGGCGGTTTTTGTAAACAACGAACATCGTCAGGCATTGGAGCACATTGCTACGCTGAGTGTTGAGCGCCTCAGCTAATTTAAGTAAAGTAAAAGTCTATGACAAATAAAGAGTTGTTAATTAATGGTTATTTGGACAGAATAAGTACTGAATTCCAACAAAGCGCAGATGACATAAAAAACAGAAATCTAGCTTTTGAAATTCTATCAATAGCTGCAATCCTTGATAAGCCATTTCAAGAAGTATTTGATCAAATTATTATTAAAGGTGATAATGATGGTGGTATGGATGGGGTATGGTTTGAAGATCATGGAGAATATTATGATATGCATGTTTTTCAATGCAAAAATAAACTAGGACTTTCAGCTAATGAGATAGATAAATTTAGAAATGATTTTAGGGATATTTTTGTAACAAATAAGACCAATAAAACTAACTTAGATGGTTTGAAGCCTAAGATTGATGAATATCGCCAGATATCTGAAGAAGGTATCATCATTGAAACCAAGCAATACTTTGTTTTTAGTGGACAAAAAAACGATAAACAGTATTCAAGTAATGCTGAGATTTATGAAAATTATCATAAGCCTGAAGAGAATTTTACAATTATTGATTCAGATGATATCTACGAGAGCATTGCCAACCTAGCTAGGAAAAAACGTAAGGAAATTAGGTTTACGTTTCATCCAGAAAAATCCAATATTTCAGCATTAGATAGTCAGGCATTATATACGTACTCAATACAAGATGTGAGGTCGGCAAATTTTAGAATAAAGGCTGCTGAATTATGTGAGTTAATGCAAAGAGAAATTGATGTTAATGGCTCAATTGACATGCTTTTTGAGGAAAATATTCGTGCGTATTTAGGGATTAAGGTCAGAGCAAATAAAAATATGCACGAGACCATTAATAAACGAGAAGAAGCGGTGTATTTCCCTTTTCTAAATAATGGAATAACCATTATATGTGAATCTTTCACCTTACCCAAACAGCCACAAAGTGGGATGTATATTCTTCCTGTGCTTAATCCGCAAATTGTCAATGGTTTGCAGACCAGCTCGGTTATTTTTGATAATTTTAGAAAGAATCAAAATATCTTAGATGATGTCTACGTGAATATTAGAGTTTATGAGACCATTGAAAGAGAGTTAGTTACAAAAATTACTGATGCGACAAATACTCAAACGCCTATAAACTACAGAGATAAAATAAGTAATAAGCATTTTAATATTTTTACCAAAGAAGTTTTTAATAATGCAGGGATAAACTACATTATTAAACGCGGAGAGTTTTTTAATAAAAGTAGCCAAGGATATTCTGAAGCAATTGAGAGTGACATTGTACTTAAATTTTGGTATGCTTCATTTTATGAAGAACCTGATGTCGCCAAGAATAGTGTATCAAGTGTTTTGCAGAAGATATTTGATGCCACATACATAAAGAATCATCCACTTGAAGCACTATTTAATGGTGATAAGGATTCACCTATCTATCAACAATTGTTAGTCAGTTATAAAATTTATAGATTTATACAAAAGCAAAAGAAATCATTTATAGATAAATATGATTTTATTCCTTATGCTGATGAAATTCTTTGCTATGGCATTTATAAAAGCATTGGGTTAATGTTTGATAAATATGACCTCGAGAGTGAATTAGAGTTAGCATATAATGAGTCTATTGAGGCTGTTAAAGAAATTCTTAATGTACAAAAAGAAAAATATGTAAAAGCTAATAAAAATTTCTCTTATAACGGATATTTTAAACGTCCTTTGTGTCGAATAGATTTTAATAATAAAAAAAATATACTAGAGAATGAGTCGCTAATTGATACATTAAAATCAATGGATATGACTGTTTAGTAATAATTTGCTAAGAGAGTGAAATAAAATGTATGACTTTGACAAAGTAATTGATCGCAAGCAATCTTATAGTAAAAAATGGCGTAAATATGCCGGTAAAGATATCTTGCCACTATGGGTTGCGGATATGGATTTTACTGCACCGCCAGCGATTTTAGCAGCATTGCAACGCACACTTGAGCATGGCATTTTTGGTTATAGTATGCATCAAGAAGAAGTACGGCATGATATTGTCGGCTATTTGCAGCGTGAATATAGTTGGGACGTGGCAGAAAAAGATATCATCTGGCTTCCCGGTTTAGTTTGTGGGTTAAATTTGGCAGCACAATCACTAAGTGATGTTGATCAACCGATAATAACTGCAACTCCAGTTTATCCGCCATTTATGAGCGCGCCGCTAAATGCAGGGCGTGAGCTATTAAAAATTCCGTTGCTGGAGGTAACTGGCGATTGGCGCTGGAATTGGGAAGATTTGGAACAACAATTTGCAGCAACTAGAATTAAACCTAAATTGCTCTTATTGTGTAATCCACATAATCCAGTGGGTAAAATGTGGACTCGTAAAGAGTTAGAACAGCTCCTTGAGTTTGCAATTCGGCACGATTTAGTGGTCTGTTCAGACGAGATTCATTGTGATTTAATTCTGGACGAAAATCGCAAACACATTCCATTTGCAAGTATTAGCAAAGAAGCCGCAGAGCGCAGCATTACTCTTATGGCACCATCAAAAACTTATAATGTTGCGGGGTTGAACTGTTCATTTGCGATTGCAACTAATCCGCTAATCCGTAATAAATTTGCCAAAATTATGCGTGGTTTATTTGGCGATCTAAATTCCTTTGGTGTGGCAGCCTGTCAGGCGGCATATAGTGAATGTAACGATTGGAAAAATGAGCTGTTGGTTTATTTGCGTGCTAATCGGGATTTGATTATCCAAACCTTGACGCCTTATACTGATTTGCAGTTAACTATTCCTGAGGCAACTTATTTACTTTGGATTGATGGGCGTAAACTGTGTGCAAAGTATAAGATTGAGAATCTGCAACAGTTTTTTGAACAAGCTGGTGTGGGTTTGTCTGATGGTGCAGAGTTTGATTTACCAGGATTTGTGCGGCTTAATTTTGGTACTTCGCGGGTAACTCTGACTCAAGCACTGGAAAGAATGACGGCAGCACTTGATAAATTGATGGCTAATTAAACACATAGCAAATCCACAGGCTATAAAAATTATGGCTTACTATGAAAAAATTTGCTAATCAGTTGACTATAATAGTTCTGATTAATTGGACCAATCACCTCGGTATGGTGGTTGGTTTTTTTATTATTAAACACCTGATATTGGCTAAGACAAGCTCCTGTTTTAGGTTCGCAAGCACCGTAAATTACGCGTTTAATTCGACTATTGATAATTGCACCGCTACACATTAAGCATGGCTCGATGGTTACATAAAGATCACATTCATTGAGGCGGTAATTTTGCAGATGTTGTTGTGCTGCGAGAATTGCGACTATTTCAGCATGTGCCATAATGTTATTGTCACTACGGGTACGATTATAGCCTTGTGCAATAATTTCTCCCTGATGAACAATTACTGCGCCAATGGGAATTTCATTTTGTTGCAAGGCTAATTGCGCCTGTTTCTCGGCCGCAGTTAAAAAATGCCTAATCACATCTGGTTTTAGCCAAACATGCCGAGGGGGCATGGCTTTGAACGCTCTGCGTAATTCAGCTTGCTTTTCTGGGGCTAAAGTATAACAAAGACTTTGTTGAGCGAGACAATATAAATCGTATAATGCTTGATAATTCATACTAGGGAAGGCTAATTTTAGCTGAGAGTAGATTTTCAGATACCCATGCTGACGGATTAGCTCTGTACTTGCTAAATTCAAGCGTTCAAGCTTGTTTTTTAGATAATAAGGGATATTGGTATCGCTCATACTAAATTAATCATAAAATTCGACATCGCACCAGCTTCCTTGATCTTGTCGTTTAGCAAGCAATCTACTTTGCCAATTACCGACATGAAGTTCAAGCTTATGTTCATCAGGATCTAGAAAATAGAGTGAATCACCTTCAGAGTTATTTTCTTTAAAGAGAATGCATCCTGCCTTGTTAAGCCTCTCATACCAATATTGGTAGTCTTCTAGTTTAATACTAAATGCATAATGAGTGTAGTCGCTATGTTTATTTGTGAGAGCATCTTGGTCTAAGCTTAGGCATAACCAAAGTTCTCCGACTATGAAATATGCCCCAGCATGCCAGCGACATAATGGTTTGAATCCCAATATGTTATGGTAGAAAGAGAATGAACGATCAATGTCACTTACCGCAAGAGTTAAATGATTAATTTCACTAATCATAGAACATCTCTTTCTTAATTAAAATCAACTCGTTCAACTGTTGCATCAATATTCGTTGATTCAAGTTTGTCAAGTACTTTATAGGCATTGTCCTGATTTTGGAATGGTCCAATAAATAAATTGTAGCGGCCCAGTCCTTCGCTATTAGCTTCAATATGTTGGATATTGGGGTGAAAGCCTTGTTGCTTAATAATTTGCTGCTGAGCTTTAGCCGCTGCCAGTGTTGAGTAGTTACCAACATTAATCAAATAATTGATACCAGTTAGATTTTCCAGTGGATTTATCACCTGAGTGGGGGCACTGCTAACTGCTTTAGTCTGCGGTTTGTTTGCGACCTTTTTTTTGCTTGGTTGTTTTGCTGGTGTATTCGCAACTGGTAACGTAGGTTTTGGAGCTGTCAGCACTGTTGTAGATGGTACTGATGAAACTTTATTATTATGTGTAGTATATGCCCAGTAAGCAAATATGACAGAGCCAAGGGTAAACAATATTACTATTATTAACCACCAGGTTTGATTATTTGCAGGTTTGATTATCACGGGAACAGAACTATCACGATTACGGATACTTCTCAGTAAGTCTTTGTCATAGCTGCGTTTGGTATGAGGATTACTTAGAATATCATAAGCTTCCTGAATTAATAAAAATTCACGATGCTCGCCACCTTTGTCCGGGTGGTAACGTTGAGCAAGGATGCGGTATGCGGCTTTAATTTCCTCATGTTCAGCATCAATGCCCAGTCCTAGAATTCGATAATAGTCTTTCATTTAGCCAGATGTTTCTGATAAGTTTTATCGACGATGGTTGCGCACACACCTGACCCGGTAACATTAGTCATGGTACGCATCATATCAATGATTTTGTCAATCCCGATAACCAATGCCAAACCTTGCAGTGGTAATCCCACGCTGGCAAGTACCACAGTTGCCATTATTGATGCTGTACCCGGTACACCAGCGGTGCCGATAGTTGCAATTGCTGCAGTAATGATAATTAGAAAATATTGCTGAACTGATAAATCAATCCCAAATACTTGCGCCGTCAAAACGCAGACAATTGCAGGATAAATTGCTCCACAACCATCCATTTTCATTGTTGCACCAAGAGGGGCAACAAACCCTGCAACTCGTTCGGAAATACGAACGCGATCAACCAATGTTTCCAATGTAACTGGTAAAGTACCTAAGCTGGAAGAAGTCGTAAATGCAGTTATCATTGCAGGCCAAAATTGTTTGAAAAAATGAACTGGATTACGCTTAGCAACTGTTGTAATTAGAATGGCGTAAACAACGATCTGTAAAGCGCAGGCTACGTAGATTGCTACAATAAATTTACCAAGCGGCAATAAGGTTGCAATTCCATATTCGTTACCTACTGATACCAGTAATGCAAAAATTCCATATGGTGATAAGCGGATTATTTTGCGGGTGATTTTAAACATTACATGTGAAAATTCATCAAAGAAATTGCGTACAGTATTAGCCTTCTCGCCCATTGAAGTAAGAGCTAGTCCAAAGAAAATCGCAAAAATAATTACGGGTATAACTTTACCTTCGGCAATTTGCCCAATTAGATTACCGGGTAACATATCCAGAAAAGTACCACTGATACTTGGAATTGCCCGCGGTTGGTAGTCGCTGGCAGCAAGAGATAGATTTAACCCCATACCTGGGTTGAATAACTTGCCAATTAAAACGCCAATACTTGCGGCAATGATTGCCGTAATCATAAACCAAATTAAAGTTCGAGAACCAAGTCTTTGTACCAAGTGAATATCATCTAGTTTTGAAAAACTGGCAACAATTGTCGAAAATGTCAACGGAACAATAATCAGTTTTAATAGTTTAAGAAATGCGTCGCCAAATGGTGTAACGGCGTCAACCGCAGCTTGCGGCATAAAATGCCCGGCAACCAAACCTAATACTAATGCTAGCAGGCATTGATTACCAAATCCTAATTTAATCCGCATCATAATGTCCTTGTACAATTACTTAAAAGTAAATACCCTATTTTAATATAAATATGCTCTAGGTTGTCGGGTTTTAATATGCTAAAATCTATACTCAAAAGCTCATGGGTATTATGATTAAAATGTAACGTTATCCTTTGTAACTAAATTAATAAAATAATATGAAAAAAATAATTCTTAAAAGTTTGTTGTGCTTGTTGGCAAGATTACCATTGCCTGCCATCCGTGCATTGGGTGCTGGAGTTGGTCTATTATCACTGCGTTTATCCAATAAGTCAGCGAAGAGGCTTCCGCATAACCTATTAATTACTGGATTAGCAACACCGGAAACAGTTGAGCAAATGACTCGTGATACCGCCAAAGCTTTGGGTATGACTTTAGCTGAAGCAGCACTAATTGCCTGGCAGAAAGATCGTGCACGAATTACGCGCTTATTTGAAGTAGACGAGAGCTTTTATCAAGTGAAGGCATTACTTGAAGCTGGTAAAAATATAGTTTTTTTGACGCCACATATTGGAAATTTTGAAGTGGCGGTTAAGTATTTCGCCTATCATTTGCCGATGGATATTCAAATTTTGTATAAACCATCCAAAGATCCAGTTATTGAAGAGATTATGGTGCGCGGACGCAGTGAAGTAAACATTACGCCAGTTCCGACTAATCGTAAGGGCGTATTAAGTATGATGAAGCATCTCAGATCTGGTGGTTGTCTTGGAATTTTACCAGATAATGTTGCATCAGGAGGGGATGGTGAATGGGTCAAGTTTTTTGGACAAGATGTTTATGCTACTTCATTAGCAGCAAAAATTTGCCAACAGCCCGATATGATAGCTGTGATTGTCCAGAATTTACGAACAAAAACAGGATTTAAATCTAAATGTGTACCATTTAAGCCAAGCAATAGTGATACGCATGATATCATGCAGGAATTATATAGAGAAATAGAAAAATTAGTTCGTGAAGCGCCGGAGCAATATTATTGGTCATACGACCGATTTCGTCATCCGGATAAAGCAAAACCAAAGCCACTGGCAGAAAGCGGAGCGTAAAGTTATTCTCTTTACCTTTTGATTTTAGTTGACTGTACGCTGCGTAATTTCATATTTGAAAATTACTACGCATTTTTATCTGAAACCAATTTGTCTTGATTATAGTTTTTTTAACTATACTCAAGCAGCTTCATTGTTCTAGTTTATTGATGTATCAATTACATCATCTACTAGCTACTCTGAATTTGCTTGAGCGTAAAATAGCACAATTAGGGAAGATAAAAATGCTAAATACAGTTTTAATTTATTTGGGAATTAGTTTTTTAAGGTTAATTAGTTGGTTACCAATGCCTGTAATGCGGGCTTTAGGTACGGTACTTGGTTTATTGGCATATGTTGTGGTTAAAAAGAGGCGCAATGTAGGATTGATTAATCTAAAACTCTGCTTTCCTGAAAAGTCAGAGGGTGAACGACGTAGTCTTCTGCGTAAGCACTTTTGTGAAATGTTTATTATCAGTCTAGACTATGGTTTGATGTTCGGTGCTAGTAAATTTCGCATGAAAAGATTGATAAAATATCGTAATTTGGAAAATTTGCAGCAGTATTATGAAAAACGTCCGGTCGTGATGTTGGCTCCTCATTTTTTGGCATTGGATATTGGTGGTAATCGGACTACAATTGATTTTGCTGGACTGACGATGTTTTCTCCACAGCGTAATGCCTATTTTTCCGAACGGGTTAAGCAAGCTCGAATGCGGTTTTTTATCCATAATGGTGGAGAGGTGATTTCGCGGCAGGAGGGGCTTAGAAGTATTATCAAGAAAATGAAGCAGAAAAAATGGCCATTTTATTATTTGCCAGATCAGGACATGGATGAAACTAGCTCGGTTTATGTACCGTTTTTTGCTCATCCTTATTGTGCGACATTGGATACTCTGCCAAAAATACTTAAGCTTTCTGATGCGGTAGTAATTTCGATGGCGACTTATCGCGAAGGAAATCATTATGTAATTGAATTTGGCGAAGTTTGGCAAAATTATCCAACGGGTGATTTATTAGCAGATGTAGCATTCATGAATCGACAAATTGAAACCATGATAATGAAGCATCCGGAACAATACTTATGGATGCACAAACGGTTTAAAACACAACCAAATATGCAACGTGGTAAATTATATGAAAACTGTTGAGCCAGCTGATAATGTAGCTCGACTGCTAATGATTGAATAAAGGGTTATAGCGATGATAAATAAGCTGTTAACTAATTTGGGTTTAACAATACTTAGATTGATTAGCGCTCTGCCAATGCCGATATTAAATGCATTGGGTGGAGGGTTAGGGCTTTTAGGTTTTTATTTGCTTAAGAAGCGGCGAAATGTCGGAATCTTGAATCTGAGTTTGTGTTTTCCAGAAATGGGCGAAGCAGATAAACAGCTACTTATCAAGGAACATTTCAAAGAGTTAATCCGCTCAGGACTATGTTATGGTTTGATTTTTCATGCGTCTCCTCGCAAACTACGTAAGGTAATTGAGATCCGCGGGTTGGAAAATTACAATAAAGTACGTGGTGAATTTCCGGTTGTATTATTAGCGCCACATTTTTTGGCTCTGGATATTGGTGCCAATCGACTCACGTTGGAAACGCCGGGGTATAGTGTTTATGCAGAACAACGTAATGCGTATTTAACCGAACGAATAAAAGAAGCACGGCTGCGCTTTATCAAAGATCAGGGTGGTGAGATTTTCTCGCGACAAGAGGGCTTACGTTCAATTATCAGAAAGATGAAGCAAACTAAAATTCCATTTTACTATTTGCCTGATCAAGATATGGATGAACGTGATTCAATTTATGTGCCATTTTTTGCCCATCCTGTTTGCGCAACTTTGGAGACCTTACCTAAATTAGTTAAACTTACAAATGCACTGGTTATTCCAATGGCAACTTATCGTGAAGGTAACAAATATGTTGTTGAACTGTCAGAGCCGTGGAGCGATTACCCTAGTGGTGATAGTTATACTGATGTTACTTATATGAATCGTTATATTGAGAAAATGATTATGAAGCATCCTAGCCAGTATCTCTGGCTGCATAAGCGTTTTAAAACTCAACCTAATCTACCACGCGGTAAATTATATGAAAATTGTTAGGAATTATATGAAATGAAACAAAATATTGAGAAAACTAGTAAATATGGTCCTGAGCAGCTAACCCGGCTGTTTCCCTATAGCCTAGGCGAGGATATTGGCAATGCAGTGACTCATTGCGTTGGTTCATTTGTTGCATTGGGTTTATTAATTAGCTTGGCATGGATTGCAGGGCGCTATGGTGACTGGTTGGATGGTTTAGCATTTGTTTTTTATGGAATTACAATTCTGTTTATGTTTGTAATCAGCACTGTCTACCATTCAATGACTAATCACTCAGCTCGTAATGTCATGAAGCGCATGGATCATGTCGCGATATTTATTTTGATTATTGGCTCTTATACACCATATGTGTTTAGTTTATTAAATACACCTCGTGGTTATATTACCTATATTTGTTTATCAGTTTTGACTGTATTTGGTGTAGTTTTTAAGGCAATTTATGCTGGACGCTTTAAAAAAATAGGTACTTTAATTTATGTTTTAATGGGCTGGGCATCACTGATTTTACTGCCGCAAATTGTTGCCAAACTACCAACTATGGGGGTTGTGTTTTTCGTGGCTAGCGGTTTAATTTATACAATTGGTGCTTTATTTTATGCATTTAGCAAATTTAAATATTCGCATATGGTCTGGCATATCTTTGTATTAGTTGCGGTTATTTCAATGTATTTGTCAATTGCATTGTATATTTTACAATATCGTTAAAATTAAAAAGGAGTTGGTCTTGTCATATAGTGCCCATAGTTCTGCAATTATTGATGATGGTGCCCGGATTGGCGTTGATACCAAAATCTGGCATTTTACGCATGTTTGTGGCGGTGCCAAAATTGGAGAAAGGTGCTCGCTAGGTCAAAATGTCTTTATTGGTAATGATGTTAAAATTGGCAATAATGTAAAAATTCAAAACAATGTTTCAGTTTATGATGCAGTGTATTTAGAAGATGATGTTTTTTGTGGTCCGTCAATGGTGTTTACCAATGTGTTTAGTCCGCGCTCTCATGTAGTACGGAAGCATGAATATCGCAAAACATTGGTAAAACGTGGTGCGACTATTGGAGCAAATGCGACGGTGGTTTGCGGTGTTACTATCGGTGAATATGCTTTTATTGGTGCTGGGGCAGTAATTAATCATGATGTTAAAGCTTATGCCATGATGGTTGGTGTTCCGGCACGCCAAATTGGCTGGAGCTGTCAGTGCGGAGTTAAGTTGCTTTTTATTGATGGGCAAGCAAAATGTAGTGCCTGTCAAAGTTCATATCAGCTAATCAATAATGAGTGTATCGCAGTTTGAATCTTTGCTTACGCGATTTATTGCGGCAAAATATAATTGATCGGACAGACAATCGTGTTTTGTTAATGCATGTTACAGGGTTTAGCCATGCACGATTACTTGCATACGATGATTATGTTTTAACTCAGGAGCAAGTTGAAAATTATGATCAACTAGTTCGGCGTGTGCAAAATGGCGAACCATTGGCATATATTGTTGGACATAAAGAGTTTTATTCACGAGAGTTCAAAGTTACACCTGCTACCTTGATTCCACGCCCGGAGACTGAATTACTTGTTGAACACGTACTGGCAAAGGCTCAACGCGGTGCCAAGGTTCTTGATTTGGGAACTGGAAGTGGCTGTATTGCAATTACGCTAAAATTGGAACAATCTGATTTAAGAGTTACTGCGGTCGATAAGTTTGCCGATGCTTTGGCAGTAGCACAGCAAAATGCTGTTCGGTTACAAGCTGAGATTGAGTTTGTTTGTAGTGATTGGTATTCTTTGTTTGGAGAACAACAATTTGACATAATTGTGAGTAATCCGCCCTATATAGAGGCAGGCGATGAACATTTAATTGCTTTAAGTTATGAACCACAAAGTGCATTAACTGATTTTGGCGATGGTTTAAGTTGTATTCGTGAAATTACGCGTTTAAGCCGTAACCATTTATTGTCAAAAGGGTCGCTGCTTATTGAGCATGGATATGATCAGGGTGCTGCTGTACGTGAGATTTTCGCAAAAAGTGGTTTAAGCAATGTTGTTACCGTACTGGATTATGCAGGATTAGAGCGCATAACTATTGGAATAAATGAGTAAATATTAAAAAAGGGAAGTATATGAATAATCCTATTGGGAAAAATAATATGATCTATAATGATCTGAGCCATTTGCGTAAGCCAAAGAGAAGTCTTTATAATTGGGCTATTTTCGCAGTATTCTTGGCTTTGGGGTTAGGGGTTTGGCTTAGCGGTAGTAACCAAGCGTTATTTTTAGTGATTAACCATGAACATGGTCTGCTACCAAATGTACTATGGGGTGGACTTAATTTGCTGAGTTATTCCAAATTTTTCATTTTACCTGTGTTATTAATTATATTGACTTTTAGTCTGAAGCGTGAACGAATTTTAAATGTTTTGTTATTAATTATTGCTTATTACGTAGTATTTACTGCCCTGAAAGTTGCGGTTGGTGAAGCACGTCCTTATATTGTGTTGCCAGAAGGTAGTTTTTTTTGGTTAAATTATTTTGAAGATGCGGTTAAATCAGCACATAAATCTTTTCCGTCAGGACATACTGGGAATATGGCAGTATTTGTCTTTGCGGTGAGTAATTTGTTTTTTGTGAATAAAAAAGGGCTTCAATTTATAATGCTGCTACTTTTGATTTTGACTGCATTTGCCAGAATGTGTACTGGTTGGCATTGGCCTTTGGATGTAATTGCCAGTGGTTTAATTGGTTATTTACTGGTTAAATTATGTTTTGCAATTGACTTAAAACGTCTAATTAGCAAGCGGGGATAAGATGAGGGTTATTGAACATTTAAATCAGGCGCAGAAGCCTCTATTTAGTTATGAGATTGTTCCACCATTGCGTGGCAGTACAACCAGTATTAATGAGATATTTAGCATTATTGAACAGCTTTTGCCATATGATCCTAAATGGATTAACGTTACCACTCATGCCTCATCTTTACTCTATGTAGAAAAAAGTGATGGTTCAATTACTCGTCGAATTCATAAGAAACGTCCGGGAACACTGGGGATTTGTGGTGTAATTCAAAATAAATACGGAATTGATGCGGTTGCGCACGTTTTATGTCAAGGATTTTCGCAACAAGAAACTGAAGATGCTTTGATTGAGCTTAATTATTTAGGTATTGAAAATATTTTAGCCCTTAAAGGTGATAATCTTAATTATAACCGCCAGCTGGATGTGAACGAATCAGTTAATAAACACGCTGTGGATTTAGTTAAGCAAGTTGCTAAAATGCGTCAGGGCTTGTTTTTAGGAGATACCGAATATCCTGCTATTGATTTTTGTACTGGTGTTGCGACTTATCCCGAGAAACATTTTGAAGCCGCCAATATGGAGCTGAATATCGAATACCTTAAACAAAAAATAGCTGCAGGTGCAGAATATGTGATTACGCAAATGTTTTTCGATAATCAAAAATATTTTGCTTTTGTTGCAGCTTGCCGTGCAGCAGGGATTACTGTACCGATTATTCCCGGGATTAAAGTCCTCAAATCAGCCAATCAGATTAATAGTTTGCCGCGTTTATTTCACGTTGATTTGCCGCATGAGTTAGTAGCGCAAATTTTGAAATCACCACAGGACGCTGGGCTTATTGGTAAAGAATGGGCAGATGCGCAGGTCGCAGAGCTATTGGCAGCTGGTGTTCCTTGTGTTCATTTCTTCCTGATGAATGATGTGGGTAATGTTTTAGACATTGTAAGAAAATATAATTAACTAATTTTATGGTTTAGGGGTGAATAGTGCGTAAGCCGATCATTGGAATCACGTCAAATTTTGAAAGTATTAAAGCTGTATCCAATCATAGTGATGAATTTATTTTCGTTCGTTATAACTATGTCAGTGCAATTTTAGAAAATGGTGGAATCCCATTGATTATTAACAGTAAAATTGATCATGAAGATGCAGAGCATCTTGTCGCTCGTCTGGATGGAGTTTTGTTTATCGGTGGACAAGACGTTGATCCACAGTTTTATGGTGAAGAGTGTGCAATTGATTACTGTGATATTTATGGGTCGGGTACTCCATATAGCCGTCCGTTACGCGATAAGCCGAATCCTGAGCGTGACAAATTTGAAATTGCGCTCTATCAGGCAGCAAAGAAACGTAAATTGCCAGTAGTGGGAATCTGTCGCGGTTATCAATTGATTAATGTGGCTGAGGGTGGGAGCTTGTTTCAGGAAATCCCTATTCATGACGTACTTCATACGATCTTGCCGAATGAGAAAATCCCCGACCATGAAATTTTGATTGAAGAAAACTCTCATGCACATCAGATCTTTGGTTCAACTTGTTTCTTTACTTGCTCAATTCACCATCAGGGAATTAAGCACATTGGACAAGATTTAGTTGCCTCAGGCTTTGCCAAAGATGGTTTGATAGAAGTTGTTGAGAGTCGCGATCCTGAACACTTTGTGATTGGAATGCAAGGGCATCCAGAGCGTTCGTGCCGCCAATATGACGAACATACTTATTTGTTTGCTGCTTTTATCGAAGCTTGTCAGAGTCAATATAATACAAAATAAATTTTAGACGCCGTTAAGCATTAACTTAAGTAGAGATTCTTCGGTTTTGGCATCCGAAAACTGTTCAATTGCCGAGCTTGGACCTCTATGGTGAATAACGGCACTATGCACGAAACTAACCATAGTTAGTAATATAAACTCTGGACTGGTGGTTTGATTATTGGTTTTTTGATAATAGGTGGTAAGTAGCTTAAGATATTTTCCTCCTACTCCGTCAATTGAGCGATTATATTCTGCTAATGCAGCTTGATTATCCCCAACTATCATGTCACGGTAGTAGATATACAGCGCGTTTATTCCATCCGCATGGCAATACCAGCCAAGGAATGATTTTAGACCTGAGTGAATTTTTTCTTGTAGTTCATCTTTGCTTAACGCTTCCAGATTATTAACATCAAACTCTTGAAACCACTCAATTAACTTGTCTACACTATAACCTACAACGGCTACGTAATAATTTTCTTTACCACCAAAGTGATAAGAAATCAGAGCGCTATTTATCCCAGTATATTCACCAACGTGTTTAATCGTTACAGCATCATAACCATATTTACCAAAAAGCTCTAACCCCGCTTGGAGTAACGCTTCTTTAGTCGCTTTTGTTGATTTATTCACAGCTCTTCCTTATCTGTATCTTGCATTCTGATTTTAATATTATATTTGTGGCAAATATAATTATTTATTATCCTATTATGATATTTTATTTATATTTATTCAAGATTAAATCTAAGATATTTTTCTGAATTTCGGCATGTTGGAACGCTTGTCTTGCTTCTTCAGGAGCATTTACATGCAATGAAATATTTTGCGCCAGACTAACCAGCATTATCCAGATAAAAGCGGCATTTACTTCAGGCTTATTAATTTTTTTATAATAGGCGTCAAATAAATTGACAAAAAGTGGTGTAATAAATGCAACTGCTCGCGATGCTTCAAATTGAGTTTGCGGATGCTCTTGAGAAACCATCTCTCTAAAGAAAATATACGTTCCGCAAGTGCCATGTTCTGAAAACATCCAGTCAAAAAAATGTGTAACGCTACGCTCAATTTGTTGTTTGAGTTCTAGCTCGCTCATTGCAGATAAATCAGTCGGAGTAATTACTTGAAACCAGCTGATCAACTCATCTGTTATCGCTTTGAATACTTCGTGATAATAATTTTCTTTATTGCCAAAATGATAGGCAACTAAAGCACTGCTAATACCGCTGTACTCATTAATTGATTTAGTTGTAACCGAGCGGTAGCCATATTTACCAAAAAGCTCAATTCCTACTTTAAGTAATTCCTGACGCGTAGTGTTATCTTTGGGGTTTAGTTGCTTTGCCATAATTATTTTACTGAATCCGTTTTGAAATAATAATACATCATTCTACATGGAGTTATGGTTATTGGTCAAGTTATTTGATTGACTAAACAATTAATTAAAATTCTGCCAATTTTATTTATAGTTCTACATAATATGCTAACCATATAAGAGTGTTCACTAGTAAATCTAGAGGGTACAGTGCTGTAGCATCTTACATGTGTCCAACAGTCATAATTTAAAAATAGTTTGAACAAAAATGGTAAAACTCTGGTTTCTGATATTTTATTTAAGCAATTAATTAAATATATCTTGACGATTATCATCTATCTTAATACATAGGTTAACTATAGCAGGATATCTAAGCCTGTTGATTTTTTACCAAAGCGTAATGCTAGCCAGTATAATAGTGGATTATGCTAACTTATTGGTCTCCATCTAATGATTTAAAGGATTGTCTTTATGAGAAAAAATATTTTAATTGCTTTGGTGTTGAGTTCAAGTTTTGCAACAGTTGCCAACGCTGCCACTGTAGCTAAAACATGTACAAAACTTGAAACAAATCAGGGTGATATTGTTGTTAAATTAGATTTTGCTAAAGCTCCAGTTACAGTGGCTAATTTTGAGCAATACGTTAGCTCTGGTTTTTATTCTAATAAAATCTTCCATCGTGTTATTCCGGGTTTTATGATTCAAGGTGGTGGTTTTGATGCTAAAATGAACGAAGCGGCGACTAAAGCGCCAATTAAGAATGAAGCAGATAACGGCTTAACCAATGATAAATACACCATTGCAATGGCGCGAACTAATGATCCTAATTCTGCCACAGCACAGTTTTTTATTAATGTTAATGATAATAAATTTTTGAATTATTCTGCATCAAATCCTGGTTATGCGGTGTTTGGTAAAGTAATTCAAGGTCAGGCTGTAGTGGATAAGATAGCTGGAGTATCAACAGGAACTATTGGAATGTATGAAAATGTTCCTAATACACCAGTAGTGATTAAGTCAGCTAAGATGTTGGCTTGTCCGAGCAAATAAGCATTATTTATTTTATTGGTTTATCATTCCGCTGGATTTTATTCCAGCAGAATTTTATTATAGTTTATCTAATGGGAACATAAACTCACCCAAAAGAAATGTCGGAAGGTGTTTATGGTAACCTTGCTTATGAGCGGCAGCTTTTAGGCTTTCTAAATTTATTACCTCAAATTGCGGATAAAGTGTACGACTGACTACTTTGGATACCATGGATTTAGTATAGCTTCTACCTACAATCAATGAAAGTAAATTAGCAACTTGCTGATAACTTTCACAGTGAAAAATTAAAAATAAGATTGCATCTTTAATTATTTCATTAGATTTTACACCATATTGGTTGTTAAGTAATGGACCTCCCTGTACGTTAGTTACGATCTTTTCAAAGTTGTAAAAGTTTAGAGGATCATTCATTTTTTCGCCTAAAATTTTATAACCAATAATATTATTAGTCTCAAGATTAATCAGTGGCATATAGGTCAATATAATTAACCAGTATTCTGGGCTGCGGGAAAAGCGTAACGAGAGCCATTTACTACTTTGTCGGGTAGCGAAACAGTCTTCTAAATTTATAATTATGATATTCTCGCGCCAATTATGTCCTCGAGAAATTATCCTTCCCAAGTGGCTACCACTGGGGATATTTGCCAGTTTTGCTGATATTTTGTCTTCGGCAACAATCGTGTAATTAAGATCAAGGATAACACCCATTGTGTTGTCATCAATCGTATTGCGACAATGAATAGCTAATTCTAATGCTTCTTGATCGGTCACACATTCTCCATTTGTTTTAAATTTGCGCTAGTCACTGATTTTAACAAATATTCAGTTTTATGTGCAAAATACCAATGCTATTTAACGGTAGCCCAAAGCATAGCCAAAACAATAAGTAAACCACCAACCCATGCCGCCAAACTTAAGGATTCATGCATCACGACAGTGGCATATAGCGCGCCCCAGACAGGCTCACTTCCCATTAATAGTGCAACTTTTGTTGGAGAGGTTCGTTTAACAGAAAAATTCTGTACAAAAAAAGCAAACATGGTACAAAATATTACCAAATAAATTACATTTAGCCAAAATTCGCCAATCCCGGGAAATATAATTACTTGTTGAGGGTAAATTACCAAGCCCAATATCAAACAGCCAATTCCAACTACGCTAGTTTGAACTGTAGTTAGGAGCATCATATTAACTTCCCGATCCTGTGTTAATTTCTTGGTTAAAGTAACCATTATGGAACGAAGTACGGCTGCTAAGAGGATTAAATAGTCACCAAGATTAAGTTGGAGAGATTGATCATGCTGATAACTCAATAGAAATGCGCCGATGATTGACATAAATGCTGCAATCAGAGTCTTCCTGTTTGGTGTTTCTTTCAAAAGAAGCCATTGAATAAACGGAGTGAAAACTACATATAGGCTAATCAAAAAAGCAGAATTTGCCGCGCTGGTTTTGGACAACCCATAAGTTTCGCTGATAAAAATAAGTAACAAAACAAAGCCTAGTGGTAAACCTGCCTTGATTGTTGTGGTGATACTTTTTTGGGTTGAGCTAAATACAATAGGTAGAAATATAATCGACGTAATACAAAACCTTAATGCGATGAAACCTAACACCGGGTAGTACAAAACTGCATTTTTTGCGACGCCATAGCTAGTTCCCCAGACGATTGCTACTAATAGTAATAATATCGAATCAAGCCATCTGGATGATTGAATTTGTTTTAATTTTTCCAAGAATACACCTTTAATATCTTTAGTCTGTCGAGAGCATAAGAAGCCAAAAAATAGTTAAATGATATTTGTTTTGCTATTTAAAATGCTAGCAAGTTATATTGTAACATCTCAATTATAAGAGAATTAATAATTATTGATAACGCTTAAGATTCGACTGACTTTTGTGCTACTAAATTAATCGAGTGAATCAAGTTTCAGGTTACATTATGGTATGTTGTCAGGAAGCTTTGCATCGTAGTTGAATTTTGTAGGTGATCATTATTAATATAAACGATATTATACCTACAATACTTGCAAACAAAAATAGTACTTTGGGGGTGTAATTAGACAAGATATAAGCGCCAAGTAAAGGGGCAAATAGAATTGCTGTATTTTGTACTGCCTGAATTTGAGAAGATACTACTCCAATATTGTGCTCAAATTTTTTGATGGTAAATACATTGGTAGCTATAGAAAATCTAGCACTAGCTATACCTATGATGAAGAATATTAAGCATAGTATTAATACGGTGTGTATTTTGATAAAGTATAAGGCTAATGCAACTACTCCAAAACCAAGTGCGGTGAGTAAACCAGGTAAAACTAATTCGTAAAGGTTTCCTTTCATTGGGTACTTTTTTCCACATAATGCTGAAAATGAACCAGATAAGACATTTCCACATCCCGAACACGAAATCAATGTGCCTAATAAGGCAGAATTAAAATTTAACATCTTTAAAATTAGTGGCAACTGGTTATTAAGCATAAATACAAAGAAAAAATAACAAAATACACAAGAGAGGAATAATATACTTTTTGTTTGGGACGGTATATTTGAAATATTTTCCGACTCAGTTTTGGGGTTTATTTTTTCTACCTTGTTTGGCTCTTTCAGTTTAGAGAAGAAATAGAATGATATCATGGCTAATATAGTAGAGAGGACAAATGCCACATTGGAGCTATATATGGAAGTTGCCAGTGAACCTAATAGAGGTGCGAATATTTTTGACAAACTATTTACAATGTTTAATATTGAATAATAAGATGTTGTATTATCTACATTATGTAAATATCTAGCACTCAACACATTTACCGCTGGTATAGTGACACCATTGAAAATAGAACGAACTGAAACTAATATGATGAAGATATATAAATTTGATGAGATCATAATACACAATGTTACAATCACACGCAGAAGGAATGAAAATTTTAGTACATTTATAGTTATACCGTTACTGACGATTTTTCCGATGAATTTATTCAAGATTACTGGCGGAAGTAGTCCTGCTGTACCTATAATAGCCATCTGATAAGGATTAACATGAAAGCCATATGTTGCTACAGTTAGTATAGTTATGAAGTCTATCCAAGCTCCAAAAGTAGAAAATGTATCACCAAGTAATGTATTCCTTAATGTCAAATGCATTTTGATCACTATTACTTTTCCTTTCGCCAGTATACAGCGTCTACCTTCTGATCTACTATTTATTACTCAGAACTAATATTATTATGCAGCTTGGATTTATTCATGTACTGTATTTTTTGTAACTGGTTGAACTTTATGTATAACGGATAATGCTGATTGGTTCAGTTATTTCCATAACAAAACAAAAATTAAACACTGATACAGCTTATTTAGCATTTATGACTATAGGGTAATTATGATAAATTGCGCAGTAAAATACCTAACCAAACATAATTCTACTACCAATTATGATAAAAATAAAGCCAACTAAAATATTAATTGCTCGTTCTCGTTTAAGATAAGCGTCTTGCACGCGTGAATGGCTAAAAACAATACTAACGCAAACAAACCAAAATAATGCAGCTAGTGCTTGCCCGATGATAATGCTAATATTGGTTGCGATTGAAGGATGTTGTTGTTCAGTATAGGTCAAGATTGCGGCAGCCATAGTGTATAGTTTAGGGTTTAGCAAATTGGTCAGCAGTCCCGCCCGATAATAACTAAACATTGGTGCACTTTGTTTGTGCTGGCTTTCAATATGCTGATGAGTTGATTTATTACGGATACTCATGAATCCCAGATAAATCAGATATGATCCACAAATCATGCTAAATATAGCTTTAAATAAATGATAGCTAAATAACACCTGAAGTCCGCAAACAACGATAGTGAATGAGAGTAGACAACCAGTTGCGATTCCCAATGCTGAAAATAAACCAGCCTTACGACCATAACTTAATGAGTTTCTAAGTACCATTACAAAATCAGGGCCTGGTGACATGACTGCCAAAAATAATACTATTAGAGTTTTAATGATTAAAGATATATCAAGTAACATAGGGTTTAAACTCCTTCTTTACCATGGATATCATCACGTCCAGGTTTAAATAAATAGTGAAATAATAACCCGCCAATAATAATTGTGAATCCGCCAACCAAGACAGGTAATCGAGCATGGTGCGTGGCAATATACCCGGCTAATATTGCTGGAATAGCCTGGGCTAGGGCGTTTGCACTTGAGTTAATCCCCATTGCCTCTCCTCTAATTTGCGGTGGGCTCACACGAGTGATCAGTGCTGCCGAAAATGACATGGTCAATGCGTTGCAAGTTGCCATTAGTGGAGGTAAAATATAAACCCAATTAGGATGAGAAACAGGAATAAAATAATAACCAATTAAACATAATCCTGAGCCAATGATAGAGTAACGCAAGACTTTATAGTCCTGAATTTTACCTGATAGTCTACGAACAACTAAGCCTTGGGCCAAAATCACCATAACTCCAATATAAGCATAAAAATCACCAATTTTGCCTTGGCTAAAACCAAATTGTTCAGCTAATACTACTCCCCAGAAAGTAGTATAAAAAGTAAACCCTGCATTAAAAAGAAAGGTTGCTGGAACTATGCTTTTCAAGCCATTAATTGAAAATGCTTTAATTATGTTATGTATCGGGCGTCTGAAGTCAATTCGCTTGTCGCTACGAATTCGCAAGGTTTCAGGTAACAGCCGCAAAACAAGAATCACATTAATAGTGCTAAGTGCTGCTGCAAACCAAAACGGAGTTGCGCTGGTGAACCAGCTAACCAGATGTGGGTCTGATAGTTTTCCACCAAGAAATGGACCCAAGATAAACCCTAATCCAAAAGCCATTCCAATTAAACCAAAGTTCTTTGCACGGCTTTGTGGGCTGCTAATATCACCAATTACTGCCTGAGCAACTGAGATGTTACCACCTGATGCACCATCAAGTGCTCTTGCTATAAACATGAGTGGTAGGTTTTTACTCAGGATACCGATTGCAAATAAAACATATGAAAGAGCCGTGCCAGTTATGGAAAGTGCTAAAATTTTCTTACGCCCAAAACGATCTGCTAATTGTCCCAAAATGGGAGCACAAAGAAACTGAGCAATTGGGAAGCAGGTCATTAACCAACCAAGCATTACAAAGCCCTCTGCGGTAGTCCAACTATCTGGAGTTACCCTAAAAGTTGAATGTGGTACTACCAGCATTGGAAACACTGGTATTAAAATGCCAATACCTAACATATCAATCAAAATAGTTAGAAAAATAGTCCAGAGAATTTTTTTATCGGTATGGTGAGGGGTCATGGAAAGCTCCGCAATAAAGTTAGTGATTATAACATATAGTAGAGCTTTGATAATCTTGGGCAGCGGTTTAATCTCAGAGTATTATTTAAAAAGACTTGTTATATACTTCCCGTTATATTTAAGTGCCTTTTCACAATCAAGAATCAAAAACTTCGAATATCAATTAGCTGAAGTTGAGCTTTAATATTCAGTAAAAACCCTCTCAATAAATCCTGCCAAAATTTGTTCTTGTTTGCTTTTTCGTTCAGAGTTTCGTATTAAGTAGCAGGGCAATTCTACAAAACTTAATTCGGGTAAGATTGAGACCAATTCGCCGCGTGCCAATTCGTTTTGTACCATACTATCCCAGGCTCCAGTAATATATTCACCACTTTTAGCTAGTTCAACTGCGTGACTTGTAGTATCCATATATAGATCTGAGGGATGTGTAACCACAATATTTTGCTTACTTTCTGCATGGTATACTTGGTAGGTATCTTGCTCACTACCATCAAAACCTAATGAACCAATGCAACGGTGTTGTAGCAGTTCAGGTAATGTTTGTGGGCTTCCATATTTGGCAATGTAGCTTGGACTAGCATAAGCTTTTAAGTGAAATTTGCGTAATAAAGTTACATTGTGAATTGATGAAGTTGGTAACTCTGAGCTGATTGCTAGATCATAATTTTGCCTGATTAAATGAATTTGTTGTGTGGTAAAAGTAACGTGGAGCTTTATATTTGGATTATCTTGCAGAAATTTGGGTAAATGCCGGAGAATGACATCACGTGCACTTTCTGTTGTTAGTGCCAGGCGTAAAATTACCTGACGTGAGCCTTGTTGCTGTTCATGTAACTCTTGCCAAGTATCTTGTAGTAAGTTGACTGATGATTTTACCTGTTCATAGAGGTTTTTACCTTCATCAGTTACAACTAAGCCACGTTGGTCACGCTTGAGAATAACAACTCCTAGATTTGTCTCTAAAGTTTGAATTCGGCGACTAATAGTTGCTTGAGTCGAGTTGGTTAATTTAGCTACTTGGCTAAAGCTACCCACATCCACAAGTTCCAACATTCAAGTTACCTTAATAAATTCTGTTTTATTATATTCGACAACGCGATCTAAGCTTTTAGCAACGGTACAGTCAAAAATTTCTGTTAAAGCTTATTATATCAACCCAAAATAAAGACAATATCTTTAAATTTAATATTTGAGATGAATTATTTGGGGCTTGATCTAACAACATAGCTGAATTACGACATTGATTCCTAAATTTTGATCAGATATTATTAATTACATCAAATAAATATAGCTCAATCTCGAAATAAGTCAATATGTTTGCTAAATTTACGATAATAATATGTTTAAACCCTAGATTGTGTTAGCAGTATTGTTGCTTCCTGTAACAGTTAGGAGGGTGAATTTGTAAAGGTGTGGTTGTTTATAATTAACTGTTATGTATCAGAATAGTAAAATTTACTTAAATTAACTTATAAATAAGTAATAACTGTTTTATGGTTTATTAAACAAAAATGCATATAAATCCTGACTAAATCAGTATACTAATGAAATGAGAAATAGGCAGCCTTAGCCTAATTTAAGATTTAGAATAAAAAGGATACTTTAAATGAGAAAACAAAACTATAAAAGCTTATTATTGACTGCTTCTGCACTACTTATTTTAACTGCCTGTAATGGAGGAACTACTAATAATTACACGAATAACACCATAGTTGACTGTCAGTTACCAACTTTCACACCTGAAATTGGAAGTTATTTATTAAGTCAATGGGGCAAGAGTGTACAAGCATATAGCCCAAATAATTTTAGTGGTGGGGATGTATATGTTAGTGCGGGTTATTTTACAATGACTAATTATATACCTGATGCTGTTTTATTGCCAACAGTTAGTAGCATACAGCGAGAAGGGACTCAAGAGCTATATGAATATTTTACACATTTTTTGGCACTGAACCCAGTTATGTCAATTCCAAATGCTGAATCAAATATTTTTGAGCAGTTGGGGTGTGGTTATGGCGGTGGCAATGGCTACTATGATTTTGTTACTAACCCTGGGACTTCTTCTGAATCAATAGTACACGCACGTTTTACGTTTATATACAAATATGAAAGCCAACCATTTACTGAATCATTTATGGTTGAATCCGGCGCTTCTGTTGGTCAAGTAAAGTCACAAACTAATGCGCCAGGTTGGTATATTTGGGGGCAACATTCATCTGTACTTCCAGTTGATTATTAGTACTTAAATTGAATATGGCAACCTATAAATGTTTATGATTTATCCGTGTTTTGTAATAAATTCACGGAATTTTTGCTGAACTTCATTGGCTTGGCGCGCAAAATAAAAACCGAAATGCGTACCATATTCAATCCAAAAACGTTCTTTTTCTTTGGAAGCCAATTGTTCATAGGCAAAGACGCCGTGATAGAATTTAACTTCAGCATCGTGAGTGCCATGGATGATCAACGCTGGTGCGGTGATACTCGCAAAATCATACCAGCTAGCTTTGGCTCCAATTGCCATATCATTCATTGTACCAATTTCACGTGGTTTATAATCAGCGATGCAATACATTAATTCAGTAATTAATTCAAGATATTCACGGCAATTGACGATCTCATTGATCTTGTTATCAATTATATTTTGGTCAATATAACCATCAAATTTAATCAAATTTTTAATTACCATTTCAGGAAAGTAAATCATACTTTCTTTGGTCATCCATAGCCCGATATCAGTTAGAAATAAAGAGTGAGCAAGTTTACTGGTCTGTTCTGGCATTAGATATTCCCCAGATACGGCATCAATGGCAATAATTCCACGTACTTTTTCTGGATGGCGAATAGCCAGTGGATACATTGAAAAGCCACCTGCAGAAATCGCGATCACTAGCGCAGACGGAATGTTTAGATAGTCAAGTAATGCAGCCATAGCGTCAGCTTGTTCTTCCGCACTTTGTCCTGTAGTGAGCGGTGTTCCCAGATAACCTGGGCGCGATGGGCAAATTAGTTGGTATCCAGCGGGAATATATTTACGAAAGAGTACTACTGCCTGATCGTAGCCACCAGCACCGCCATGGATAATTAAGAGTGGTTTTCCTTCGCCATAAGTAATATATTCCATTTTACCCATCGGTAGGTTGGCAATTTGTGCTGCAGGTATATCTAATGGTGAATTGAGTTTTTTGCGTAAATATTCGCGAAGTTCAAACATGTGCTACTCCAATTTATAATTAGCTTAAGCTATTATAGTATAATTAAGGTACTTACTGGCGTTTATAAATATATTATGAGGTATTTGATATGCGTAAATTAAGATTATTTGCACTCATTCTGAGTTTTGCAGGTATTTGTTCTGCTATGGAGCTAAACAGTAAAACTGTAACAGTTAATGGACATAAAATTCATTACTATCAAAGCGGAAGCAAAGGTTCACCAGTGGTCTTACTAACGGGATATGCGACTACAAGTAATTTTTGGCCACGGGATTTTGTGAGTTGTTTAGCTAGTTCGCATCAGGTTTATCTGATAGATTATCGCGGGATTAATACTTCAGAAAGTATAGTTGCATCTGAACTTACCATAAAATCAATGGCACAAGATACTAATGCAATTGTTGCGCAACTTAAATTAACAGATCCATCACTCATTGGTTGGTCAATGGGGGGCGGAGTGGCGCAAGAAGCTAGTAAAACCTATCACTATCGTCAATTATATTTATTGGCTAGCGTTATACCAACTACACAGCAATTAGTTTATCCATTTAAGCCGCACGGTGTGTTTAAGTCTGAAAGTGATGTATTAAATTACGTATTTGCCAATAATTTATATCACTATGAATCATCGCAACTAGTAAGCGAACACCAACGATTTATTAAACCTGAATTAAAAACCTTGTTTCCCAATGCAGATATAATTGAGGCACAAGGTAAAGCGATTGAAGCGTGGAAGAATGAATCAAATAATGCAGCAAGCTTTAGAACTAGTAAAACCCCGGCACAGTTTTGGTTAGCACAACATGACGGGATTATTAACACTCGCTTAGTTGAATCACTAATTGCCAATTATCCAGATAAAACAATACACTATACTGATGACAGCGGACATGCCTTGGCTTGGCAGGCAGGGCAAGAGATTTGTGCCAGTATTGTTCCCTAGTTCTTGTTTTGACTTTTAATTTGCAGTTTTCTCCATGAAGCGCTCAGGATATTGGGCTGTTTCAAAACCATATTTATGATAGAGCGTTGTTGCATCTTTAGTTTTTAGCAGGATTTTATTGATTCCTGCTACTTGTGGATCGTGTAGCAAATCATTTAGTAATAGTTGAGCAACCCCATTTCCGCGAAATTTCTCAGTTACAACTACATCTGCTAAATAAGCAAAAGTTATCCAATCTGTGATTATTCGTGCAAAAGCTATTGGTTGCTGTTTATAAAAAACCATTTTTGCATACGAGTTTTTAAAACTTAAGGTAATTTGGTCTTTGGTACGTCGATTCGCCCAATAAGTCATTTTCAATTCATTATAAATAAAATCAAAATCAAATTCAGATTGTTCTGAGAATATTTTTAATTCTGAAGTATTCAACATCTCATGCTCCATTTGAGTAATCAGCCATTATACAACAGAAGTATATGAGCTTTGCATCGGAATTTTATTGTTTTTGTTTTATACAAAAATGTATAAAAGTTATACAAAAATGACTATATACAAAGAATACCTGCTTTGGTACAATGCGTTACTTATTGGTAAAATGTGCGTTAAATAAGTACATAAAACAATAGATAATAAGAAGTTAGAGAGGAAAACTAAATGAGAAAACAACACAAATTAAATCTTCTGGCGGTATCGATTGCAGCTGGAAGCAGTCTTTTATTGGCAGCCTGTGGTGGTGGAAGTAATAGTGCGACTACAGGTGGTGGTCAAAATTTAACTGGGGCGCCAATTAGCGCTAAAAGTTCACCAAGCTTATTTAGCAGCAGTAGCTGTTTGAGCGGAAGTGTAAATTTAACTGGAACTGCCTGGTGGGTAAATGCTACGGTCGATATAAAAAATGTATGTAATAGTGATCAAAGTCTGGCAGGTACAACTATCAGCTTTACGGCACAGGATGCTAACGGTAAAGCTATTCAGGTTGGAACGCTGAATAACTGGTGGTTTAACGGTACTAGTTACCAATTAGCATTTATGGCGGGTAACGGCAATCAGCAAATTGCCAATGTAACAGCAGCAGATGTTGGTAAATTGGCAGTTCCCGCGAATCAGACTTTAACTTTTCAAGGCGGTTTCCAGCTATTTGGTTCTGACTTTAAGAGTGATATAGCAAAAGCCACTTTTACCATCAATGGTGCGTCTCCGGCGCCAACACCTACCCCAACTCCAAGTCCTAGCCCAAGCCCGACGCCAACGCCTACTCCAGCACCAGTTACAACTGGATCATTAAATGTGGTGGTAGATACAACTGATACAGATTGCAAAGGAACTACGACATGTAATGACTTGGGTATTACCGTAACTGATACTGCTGGAAATATTCTATCATTCTTCAAAGTCCCGCCAGGATCTTTAGGTGGAACTTATAAGCAGCAAATTAATAAACTTGATGGTGGTAGCAGCTACACTGTATCAGGCTCGACGATTCCAAGCACCACAGTTACCTATACACCAAGTGCAACACCGAGCATAACAGCTGGTAATACTTCAAATGTAACGATCACATACGCTAGACCAGTAGTAACTACCGGTAAGGCAACAATCAGTTTAGCAAGTGTAGTTCCTAATTATACTGGTAATTTGCAAGTTCAGATATTAAATACTAAAGCGTCAAATACAGTAGTGAATAGCTATACAATAAAACAAGGTGGTTCATTTACCACTGAGGATTTACCAACAAGTGACAGTAGTCATGCTTACGTAGTAAAAATGACAACAGGTATTGCAGATCCATTACAAGGTTTATATTATGTTGAAAGTGGTTTACCAGTATTAACTATTACGAAAGCACAAACGACAAGTTTGGTCGTACCTATGAAAGCATCATCAGTAGCTAAGAAAAATGTAACAGTTGCGATCAGTGGTATGTCAACTGGCGATACAGCAGCAGTAACTTTCTCTGATGCGGCAAACAAATATAGCTACGTAAATTACACAAACTTGGCAAATAGCTCACCAGTTTACAAAATTGAGAGTGGTTTAAATCTTGGAGAATCAGTAACGGCAAGCAGCAATAGTTATGTAGTTAATCCAATTACTAATACTGCTATTATCAATGCAGCTACAACTATTAGCGCTGCGTTTATGACTAAACCGGTTCCCGTTAATAATCGTGTTTTATCAGTATTCTGGTGCGGTTTTAGTGGTGACTTCTGTGGTCAATCAACTACTGATGATGTAAATCCAAAAGCAACTCATGTAATTTTAGCTTTTGCAAATACTAATCCAGATGGTTCTGTGTTTGTAGATACTGCACATTGGCCAACGACATTAATTAAAAACTGGCAAGCGCAAGGTAAAAAAGTAATCATCTCAGTTGGTGGGCAAAATGGTTTGTGGGTGCCAATTTTCCAAAATCCAGATAATTTTATTAATAGTATAAAAAATATTATTAATACTTATGGTCTTGATGGTGTAGATTTGGACATTGAAAATTATGAAACTGCACCACAAGCTGTTGCGTTAACCATTAATCAACTACGCGCAGCTATTGGTGCATCCAAACAAATTATCGTTAGCCCTGAAATCGTTGGTGTTTATCAAGCATCTCCAGTTCCAAGCGCTACTGCAGGTGGAAATGCATGGAATTATTTTGTTCCAGTATTGAAAGATTCCCTCAACTCAATTGATTATGTTCAGCCACAATTTTATAATAACTGGTATGGTGGTAATGGTTACAATCCAAGTGGGGCGTCTGCAGATTACATCGTAAACGGGTATGTTAACTGGATGAATCAGGTTGTTGGTATGTTTCCAGCTACTTGGGGAACTACTACAATTCCTAACTTTAGCGGAGTTCCCGCAAATAAATTAGTTATTGGTGTACTAGCTTCAACTTCTGCTGGTGGCGCTGCCTATTATGCTACCCCTGATATGATCGCCGCTGCGTTTAACACATTGCAACAGACATATAAAGTACAGCCTGCTGGTATTATGATGTGGGATTCAAACTGGGATACATTAAACAACAAGGCAATCAGTAATGAGGCTGTGAGTTTGTTGGGTCTATAATTTGTAAAACTTTCTTGGCTAATGATAGTTATTATGACTGTAATGCAGATTTTCTATCATTACCACAATAATTTCTCTTCCTCTGTAGTAAATTATCCCCAGCAACTTTGTTGGGGCTTTTTTTTATTTTGTCATATTTTACGAATTTAGAGCAAGTCGTAATTTACAAACTGATAAAATTGGTACGATGGTATGGGAGTGGGTATTGATTTTGTGGGTCAATGGAGTTCTGTACCTTGATTTGCAGCGAAATAACGACATCCAGCCAACTTGCTAAACGTTATACCATAAAGATAAAAATGAATAATATTTATGTCTTTTTGTCTGATAGTCTTGAGTGCAAAATTTTGTTTTAAAGTTAATCATAATTTGGCAGAAAATTAGCTTGGCAATCTTCTCTGAATGTGCTATAATTCAGCACTAATTTTTGCTAAAGGGATATTTAAATGAAACGCACATTCCAACCTTCAGTGGTAAAACGTAAGCGTACTCATGGTTTTTTAGTTCGTATGAGAACTAAATCCGGTCGTGCAATTATCAAAGCGCGCCGTGCAAAAGGCCGTGCTAGCCTAGCTGTATAGACATATCGCGTGTATGCAACTACTGAATACCCAACAAGTAGCAGCTAATGAGTAATAAACTTACACAAGCGCACCGATTACGCAAAGCGGATGAATTTTCATCCGTTTTTGTATTTCGTAAGGTTCGTGTTGGCAAATTTTTTAAGCTGCACTATAAACCAAATGAGCTGACACATTCGCGGCTGGGATTTATGGTTAGCAAAAAAGTTCATAAGCGCGCCAATCAACGTAATTATATCAAACGTACCATTCGTGAATTCTTTCGCACCGAGCAATCTGACTGGATGCCTCTGGATTTAATCGTTAGAGCACAAAAACACTTCACTCCCGAACATTATCCATTGATAATTGCCGAACTTAAGCAATTGTGTACTAAATTTAAGCTAAATTCAAATGTTCAAAAAACTAGCGATTCTGCTAGTTCGTAGCTATCAGCTACTAATTAGCTCATGGTTGCCACCAAGCTGTCGCTATACGCCAAGCTGCTCCCAATATGCAATTATTGCTCTGAATAAGTATGGTATAATCAAGGGTTTTTGTTTAACCGTTCGACGTCTGTCACGTTGCCATCCATGGGGTGGTAGTGGGCACGATCCTGTACCTTGACAGTTATACTCAATCAGATTCATCATCCTAGGTCGTTGATTTATTTCTTACCTACTACCTGTAGGTTTCGTTATAAATCGCCTGCTAGTATTTCAAATCAGTTTGAGAATACACGCGCGAACAGTCTTATTTTTAAGGAAACGTATGGATACCCGTCGTTTAATATTATTTATTGTTCTTTCTCTCGGTCTAATGCTTGGTTGGGAAAAATTCTTTGCCCCTAAAGCACCGACTCCGACTACTGCAACCGCGCAAGTAGCAAATTCACCTGCTGATGGTAGCACGCCAACAGCTACAAATAATCAAGTTGCTGAAAACGGCACTGGCTTGGCGAGTGACAAAATCATCAATGTTACTACTGATTTGATGAAAGTGCAGATTAATACTGTTGGTGGTGATATCCGCAGTATTGATTTGTTAAAATACACTGATTACGATGATACCAGTAAACCTTACCAATTCTTGATGAACGACAATAATCGTGTTTTTGTTGCGCAAACTGGATTAATTAGCCCGAATGGCGATCTACAATTGCCAACACATAAAACAGTTTTCAAAGCACAAGATTATAGCTACGCAATGAATTCTACTGCGGATAGTTTAGCGGTTAGTTTGACTAGCACGGCTGAAAGCGGTGGAGTGGTAGTTGTTAAAACCTTTACCTTTAAGCGTGGCAGCTATGTAGTTGACGTTAGCTATCAGATCATGAATAATAGCGCGGTGGCATTAAACAATGTTACGGCATACTGGCGTTTCCTACGTGACGAACAAGCACCTGCTGGTGAAACTAAATTCGTTCATACTTTTACAGGTCCAGTTTATTATAATGAAGAAGCTAAATTTAACACCATCAAATTTGATGCTTTAGCTAAAAATAATGTTGAATATCCACAAAATACGACTAATGGTTGGGCTGGCTTTGCTGAGCATTATTTCACTGGTTTATGGTTGTTAAATCCATTTAACCATGCTGCGATATGTAGCAATGGTGTTCAATGTCGTTTTGATTTTAAACCAGTTGGTAATTTGGCTTCTGCTGGAGTTATGACTGATTTGCCGCAGATCAAAGCACATTCAAGCTACACGATTGATGTTCCAATGTATGTTGGACCACAAGAATACCATGCAATGGCTGCAGCAGCTCCTGAATTAGAGCGGACTAAAGATTATGGTTGGGTGTATATTTTCTCAACACCTTTATTCTGGTTGCTAGTACACATCTACGAAATCGTGAAGAACTGGGGCTGGGCGATTGTGTTATTGACTTTGTCAGTAAAAGTAGTTCTATATCCATTAACTCATGCGAGCTATAAATCAATGGCGCGGATGAAAGCTTTAGCACCTAAGATGGAAAAACTTAAAGCGCAGTACGGTGACGATAAAGCTAAGTTGCAACAAGCAATGATGGCAATGTATCGTGAAGAAAAAGTTAATCCAGTTGGTGGTTGTTTGCCAATGATATTACAAATTCCAGTATTTATTGGTTTGTATTGGGCATTACTAGGTTCAGTTGAGCTACGTCAGGCGCATTTCTTATGGATTACCGATTTGAGCCGTCCTGATCCATACTATATTTTGCCTGTGATATTGGCAATTACGATGTTCTTACAAACTTTCCTAAATCCTCCAGCAGCAGATCCGGTGCAAGCTAAGATGATGCGCATTATGCCACTGGCATTTAGTGTGATGTTCTTCTTCTTCCCAGCAGGCCTAGTGGTGTATTGGTTAGTAAATAATATCTTGACTATGTCACAACAATGGTATGTGAATAACCATACTAAGCTTAAGAAATAATAATTATTAAATTTTAGTTAAAGCCCACAGCTCATTTGAGTTGCGGGCTTTTTTAATTGGGAGTGCGTGATGATTAAAAATGATTTCCCAATCCTAACTAATGGTAAAGCTGAATATTATGGCTTTGATTTGCAAAAATTGGTGCTGAATTTTACTCTCAAGATTCAACGCTGACTAAACAGTTGATAGTAACTAAATTGGCATTTTAACGTCCACTGGGTGGTGCACCGCTGTACAGTGATGTTGATTTTATTTTGCTGGGAATGATCGTTGAGAGTGTCACACAGCAAGTCCTAGACCAATATGTTGAGAATGCTTTTTATCGACCATTAGAGTTAAGTAATACAGTTTTTAATCCATTGCGCAAAGGCTTTAAGGCAAGTGATTGTGCTGCAACGGAGATTAATGGTAATACCCGTGGTGCTACGGTGGCGTTTCCTAATATTAGAACCCAGACTATTCAGGGTGAGGTACACGATGAAAAAGCTTATTATTGATTAGACGGTGTATCAGGGCATGCGGGATTATTTTCAACTTTGGCTGATATGGCGGTTTTAGCCCAAATCATGCTTTGGGTTGGCGTCGGGCAGGTGATCCAACTTCACGAGCGCTAAAATGGTTTAGTCTCCTTATGCAAGCGATCAGGCTATCGGTCACCTTGGGTGGACTGGAACTATGACAGTAATTGATCCCCAATATAATCTAACAATAATTTTGTTGACTAATAAACGTCATTCGCCATTTGTTAATGGACGCTTTGAGGATGATAGTTTAGCAACCGGTAATTATACTCAGATTACGACTTTGATTTATCAGGCGTTAAATTCTTTGGGTGATTGAGTTCTGATTTATTTTATCAGCGCCCAATATTCATTTTTAATGCCGCCAATGTTCTTGAAAAGGTAAAAAAACGGTTCTACTATTGTTAACTATTTTTTGTGGAAGCGGATCATCTGCAATAGTGTCGTCATATTTTGCTTTTATTTGATAGTTAAAACAATTTTAATAAGGTCATCTAATGTAATCACTTTTCCACCAACACTATTAACCGCATCAATTAGTGGACCATCGTCTGTCACAAGTGTCATTTTATATTTGATTGCGGAATCTGCAATAATTGCATCATGAATATGGTTTTTTTTTGGCTTACGCCGTTTCATATATTCGAGTACATGATTATAGCTTTCACCATTACCTGACTTCGTTTTTCCTAAACGCCAATAGCCAACTATGGTTACAGATGATGGCTCTTCTTTGACTTGAATCATATTTAGAAATTTTACCGCTTCTGAGTATTTATCTGTCCACGTTACTTTCATTTTATCTAATTCATCGATCTGAATATAGGTTATAAAGAAGTTTAAGTTCTTATTTAGTACAGCACTCAATTTTGATTTGTCTTCAATTATATGATTAATAGCGCATGTATCTAACATGTAGTTAATTTGCATCATAATCTACTCCCAGACGCCCTCTTTCCAATGCCTTCTGCACACCGAAACATATTTAGTGTCAATTTTTTTGAGATTTTCATCATCAACCACTACTGACGCACCTTGCTTAACTGCTACGCCATCGCGTACCAACATATTAAAATTAGCCTTACGCCCACAATGGCAGATCGTTTTAACTTCTTCCAAGGTATCTGCGATTGCGAGGAGGGTAGTAGCGGCAGGAAATGGTTCACCACGGTAATCACTGCGTAAGCCATAGCAAATTACCGGGATATTGAGATAATCAACCACATCTGAGAGCTGAATAATTTGCTCGGAGCTAAAGAAGTGAATTTCATCGATAAGAACACAAGCGATCTTTTGCTGCTGATTTTGCGCTTTGATTAAATTAAACAAATTATCCTCGATGGTGGTTGAAGTCGCTTCTTTATCAAAACCAATACGCGAACGGACTTTATTGTCGCCAGCACGACGGTCAATTGCAGAAGTGATTACTAAGGTATGTTGCCCACGGTCTTCATAATTATAGGCAACTTTTAACAAATCAAGAGTTTTACCAGCATCCATTGCCGAGTAACGAAAAAATAATTTAGCCATGGTTATTTGGTGCCAAAAATACGGTCGCCAGCATCACCTAGCCCAGGAACGATATAATCGTGATCATTTAACCCTTCATCAATTGAACCTGTGTAAATTTCAACATCTGGATGTGCTTGACGAATTTTATCAACTCCTTCAGGAGCAGAGAGAATACAGACAAATTTAATATTGCTCGCACCATGTTGTTTGAGTAAATCAATTGCTGCAATCGCCGAACCACCAGTTGCTAGCATCGGATCTAACAGGAAAACATCACGGTTTTCAATATCACAGGGTAATTTGCAATAATATTCTACTGGTAGATGAGTGTTTGGGTCGCGATACATTCCGATATGTCCAATTTTGGCATTTGGTACAAAATCCGCGATAGCATCCGCCATTGCTAAACCAGCACGGAGGATGGGAATTAATGCTAATTTACGTCCAGCCAGTACTGGAGCTTTAGTTTTAACCAGTGGTGTTTCGATTTCAACCAGTTCAGTTTTAATATTACGCATCGCTTCATAGCCAATTAGCTGAGATAACTCATGAGTAAGTTCGCGAAACTCTTTAGTTCCAGTATTTTTATCGCGCATTATAGTTAGTTTATGTTGGACTAAAGGGTGGGTAATAGTATGAACTTTTGTCACGATTATGCTCCTGTTGATTCGTCGATTAATGTAGTACAAGTAAGTTTTTGTTGATTATCTGCATCCAAGTATGCATTGTCTAGGCAGTTATTTTGTAATGAAACCAAGCCATGATAGTTCTGCCCATCTTGATAATAGTCAATGATAGTGCCAACCTCTTGATTATCCATTAGCGGGCTGACTACACTTTGTCCAATCTGCGGCTGGGTGTCGGTGGTGAATTTTGCCATACGCCGTTTAACTTTACCCAGATAATGGGTACGGGCAACAATTTCCTGACCAGTATAGCAGCCTTTTTTGAAGTTAATTCCACCAATTAAATCATAGTTGATCTGTTGGGGAATAATCTTTTCAATTGATTCGAGATAAATCATTGGCAGAGCATTATCAACTAGAAATTTATGCCATGCATTGCTATCTGTGGTGCTCTCTTGTGAGCTCTCACTGATATTAAGGTATTTATCGGTACTTAATTGTAGATTGTGACTGTCATCAATTTGAGTATTACTTAGATAAATTGATTTAGTACTAACAGCTAGAGTAACTTTACTACGTAAAATATACATTTTCAGGCGCGGTAAGATTTTATCAATTACATTTTTGCTGGTAATCAAATAATAGCTGTTTTCTTGATATTGAGTAATGATGAAAGTGGCGAGAGTACGTCCTTTATTATTTAGATGGGCGGAAAATTGCCACGGCTTGTTATTTAGTTCACGGATATCGTTGGAAAGCTGTCCCTGCAGATAAGTTGCAGCATCGCTGCCACTACATTCTAGGATAGATAATTCTGAGTTAAGGTTTAAGGTCATTTTGTTGTACTCCTTAACCCGTTATTTTAGCACTTGTACTACTGTTTTATTTAAACAGATTGATTATTATAGGTTATTAGGCTTCTTTTATGAACAATTATTTTGCTTTTAGGTTGAAGAACTTTGAGACATAAAGTCTATATTTAGCACATGAGTGTCGTAAAAATATTTATGACAGCTTATATTCCTTCAAGGAGAGGGCATTTATTGAAATCAGCAAATCTTTGCAGTTCATTGCGTAATAATGGCAGCAGCTGTTTTTGATCGAGCTCATCATTTTCCAGATGAAGCTTTATCACTTCAAATCGCTGCTCTGCACGATGTGCCTTACAATCAACTCGACCGATGAAGGTATTCCCATATAAAACTGGTAAACAAAAGTAGCCAAACACTCGCTTAGCTGCTGCAGTATAGCATTCAATCCGATAATCAAAATTAAACAGCAAACTCAACCGCTCACGGTGAATTACCAAATTATCAAAGGGCGAGAGGATTTTTATTTGAGCATTGGTTTTTACTGTGCTTTCTCCCAATTCAAGTGCTTTATTATCCACATAAATTGTCGTTCTGCCAATATTAGAGATTGCACTCACTACTCCAGAACTAATGTATTCACTGAGAACTTCACGCATCATATCTTGCAAGGATTTTCCGGTTCTAAGATGCAATAGCTGTTTCAAAGTAAAAACACCGTGTGCCTTGATTGTTGTCTCAAGTAAATATATCGCGTACTCTCTTAATGTTGGCATACTTAGGTCGATATTTTGTGGCAAACAGCGTTCAGTAAGATCATAAACTTTCTCCATGCCGTTGCGTTCACAGATCATAAGATCGCCCTGCATGAACAATTTGTCAAGTGCCCTGCGTTCTTGTCCCAGATTCCACCAGCCGCCCTTATTTGGGTTGTTTTTACCAATATCACGTGCGCGTAATGCTCCTTCTTCTCTAACTCGAGCTAAAATTTCATTTGTCAGGCGTTTGTCGATATTTGTATAGTAGCGGTTTTCACCATTGCGGATGGACATCATCCGTGGTAGTGCATAACGATAGTCACGCATCGGTAAATATGCTGCCGCATGATACCAATACTCAAAGATATGCTGCTTTTTAACCAGTTGGTTCAGGTGGGTAAGATCATAATCAGCTACTCTATTCCATAATACATGGTGATGTGCTCGCTCGACCACCGATAGCGTATCAATCTGTACATAAGCAAGATTCTCAATTGCACTAAGCGTTCCAGATAATCCTGCTCCAAATTGTTGCGACAGTAAACCTTGCTTAAATAGTGCCAGATACCTTAATTGTGCGTTCATCTAGGAACATTACCCATCTCTACCATTTTCTTGATTGTTTTATGTTGTTCTATCGTTTTAACTTACTGCTTTAAAGCAAGTTACAAAATGTTCCTGCACAATTTTACCTTCTGGACGTGATGCACGACACCTATCCTCTGCCTGTGGGCAACGGGTACTAAATACACAACCTTTGGGCGGATTAACTGGTGAGGGTAAATCACCTTCAAGAAGCTGAATTTGCTTGGTTTTTTCTAGCAGAGGGTTCGCAACTGGTACAGCTGACAGCAAAGCTTTGGTATATGGATGCAAAGTATTATTATAGATAGTTTGCTTATTACCTAGTTCCATAATATTACCCAGATACATTACCAGAATACGTTTACAAATGTGTTTGACAACGCCTAGATCATGCGAAATAAATAAAATAGTTAATTTAAGCTGTTGTTGTAATTCTTGCAATAGATTGATAATTTGTGCTTTAATTGACACATCCAATGCACTTACTGATTCATCACAGATTAAGATTTTTGGTTCAAGTATCAGTGCGCGGGCAATTCCAATCCGCTGGCATTGCCCACCAGAAAATTCTTGTGGATAACGATTTACCTGATTTTGCGTCAAACCAACCAGTTTCATGGTTGCTAATACTTTTTGTAAAACCTGATCTTTTTTCATATCTGGATAAAGAGTTATCAGTGGTTCAGAGATGATTTCAGCAACGGTCATGCGTGGGTCAAGTGCCGCAACTGGATCTTGGAAAATAAACTGCATTTGTTTATGAACTTCATTCCACTCTTTAGATGAGGCTTTAGCCAGATCAATTTTGCCATCAAAGAGGGCACTACCTGAGGTGATTTTATTTAGTCCGCACAACGCGCGTGCCAAAGAAGATTTACCACAGCCAGATTCACCGACGATACCTAAAGTTTCGCCTTCAAAAACGTCAAAATCAACGCCATCAACTGCATGCACCACCCGTTTAGCTTTGAACATGCCACCACCCAGCTCAAAATGAACTTTGAGGTTTTTTACTTCGAGAATTTTTTTCATTGAGCTACCTCCACAGTACATTTCATAACATGACGCGGTGAGATTTTACGTAACGGAATCTGTCCGCTACACGCAGCACTTACCTTGCTGCAACGAGGTTGAAACGGGCAGCCTTCTGGTAAATGCAGTAAATTTGGTGGTTCTCCTGGGATCGTTTTGAGCTTATCCACATCGTGATCAATACTCGGAATTGTTTCCAGTAAAGCGCTGGTATAAGGATGGTACGGTGTTGCAAAGACTTGTTCAATTGTTGCAGTTTCCATTAGCCAGCCACCATACATTACATTCACTCGGTCACAGATATTCGCCACTACACCCATATCATGCGTGATAAAGATAATTGACATATTCATTTCTTGTTTTAGTTCTTTGAGTAGCTCCAAGATTTGCGCCTGAACAGTTACATCAAGTGCGGTGGTTGGTTCATCGGCAATTAGTAATTTTGGCTTAGTTAATAATGACATGGCAATCATTACCCGTTGACGCATCCCACCAGAAAATTCATGTGGATAGAGGTGAATCCGATTTTTAGCATCAGGAATTTTAACCTTATCCAGCATTTTGATTGCTTCATCCAGGGCTTGTTTGTAAGGCATATTTTTATGCAGCATCAAAACCTCAGTCATTTGTAAGCTGATTTTCAGGTATGGATTTAAAGATGTCATTGGGTCTTGGAAAATCATAGCAATTTGATCACCGCGGAACTTATTTAGCTTGCCAGTTGACATGCCGACTAGTTCTTGCCCATTAAATTTAACAGAACCTTTAACTTTACCATTGCCAGCTAGTAAACCCATTAATGCCAGCATGGTTTGACTTTTGCCCGAACCAGATTCGCCAACTATTCCGATAATTTCACTATCGTAGACTTTGAACGATAAACCATTTACCGCGCGAACTAAGCCATCCTGAACTTTAAATTCAACAACTAAATCGCGAACTTCTAAAAGAGGAGTTTTTTTATTATCCATCTGTGGCTCCTAGCGTGGATCTAATGCATCACGTAAGCCATTGGCAAAGAATGCAAAAGAAAGTAAAGTTATAATCATAAGACCAGCAGGGAAGAGTAATAGCCACCATGCTTGCATATTTTGCGCCCCATCCGAAATTAATAATCCCCACGAAGTCATCGGTTCAGTTACGCCCAAACCAAAGAAACTCAATACTGCCGAGAGTACAATCATATTCGGTACGGTTAATGCAGCATAAACAATTACCACGCCTAGTAAATTAGGGATTACGTGACGGGTGATAATTTTAAAATTACTCACGCCTGAAACCATAGCTGCTTCAACATATTCTTTATGTTTGATGCTCAGGGTTTGTCCGCGGACGATACGTGACATATCCAGCCAGGAAATCGCAGCAATAGCAACAAATGACAGTGCCATGCTGTTACCAAAGAGAGTAATTAGCAAGATACAGAAAAACAAGAATGGGATGCCGTATAGTACATCGACAACGCGCATCATAACCGTATCAACTTTACCGCCGACGTATCCCGCAATCGCACCGTAGAAGATTCCGACCAACAGCACGACGAATGCCGCAGCAAAAGCGATTTCAAAGGTTATCCGTCCACCGATGAATGAACGAACAAATAAATCACGTCCTAAGCTATCAGTGCCAAACCAATGTGCCATGCTTGGCGATTGCATAATTTCGCTCCAGTTGGTTTTATCATAGCTTACACCACTAAATATTGGCACGACAATGCACATTAAAGTTAAGGTAACGATTATCAAACCGCTAGTCATTGCTAGTTTATTACGCGATAAGCGGCTGAAAACACTCCGCCAGAACCCCTTAGTTGCTGGCGCATCTATATTCAAGTTTTTTGTTTTAAAAATCATGCAACAGTTTCCTTATTTGTAACTATTATTATTGTTTAATCTTAGGATCAAGCACCATATAAAGTAAATCAACTATAATATTAAACACTATCGTCAAAATACTACCCAAAATGGTAATCGCCATAATCATATTATAATCACGATTAGTTGCGGCATTGGTCGTAAGCACACCCAAACCTGGCAATGTAAAAATCTGCTCGGTAACTACTGCACCGACTAAAATCCCCGCAAACATTGGACCAAGTAAAGAAATAACGGGTAATAATGTTGGTCGAATCGCGTGTTTGAATAAGATTTTTTTGGTTGGCAATCCTTTGGCGCGTGCCGTGCGAATATAATTGGAATTTAGCACATCAATAATACTTCCGCGGGTAACAAAGGCAATTGTTGGTGTATAAGCTAAGATTAGCACCAGCACGGGTAGAAATAAATGAGCGATATCACCATCACCCCAGCCACCAGCTGGCAGTAAACGTAAGGTTACCGCAAATACCAATACACATAAAGGACCAGTTACCATAGTGGGTACCGCAGTAAAGAAAATATTACTTGATACAACTAATTTATCAAACCATGAATTTTTATGTAATCCTGCATACGCACCGCAAATTATGCCAAAAGGTACAGCAATTACCATAGTATAGATACTCAAGCGTAGAGTTACCCAGAAGCCACCCATATTATCCGGGAAGAGCAGATGATTAATCGGTTGTCCGAGGTATTTCATTGAAATTCCAAAACTACCGTGGATCAGGTCATTGAGGTAGAGCAAATATTGTTGCCACATCGGTAAATCGAGACGATATTGTGCCATCAATGATTTAAGAGCTTCGGGAGAAAGCGCTCGCTCACCATCAAAAGGATTACCCGGCGTGATATGTACCAGAAAAAACACTAGCGTAATAATCGCCAATAAAGTTGGAATGGATACTAAAATCCGTTTAATTGCAAATTTCAACATATAGCGTTCCTTTAGTTTAATTTATACCATTTACTCATTACATGATCAAAGTGATTATTGTCCATATTATAACCACTAACCCGCGGGCTTACCAAACGATAATAAGTGTATTGATAAAGAGGAATAATCACATAAGCATCTTGCGCAATTTGTAACGCTTGTTTAATTAACTTAGCTCGTGTGTCTGGGTCAGGAGTATTTTGCGCTTGCTGAATCAGTTGGTCATAGCTAGGATTACAGTATTTAGATTTATTCAACGGATCTTTGCATAAGAATAGATTAGTATAAGCATCAACACTATCATAATCAGCAACCCAGCCATCGCGAGCTACATCATAGTTAGCGGTATTGCGTGCTTGAATAAAGCTTTTCCATTCCTGATTGGCCACAGTGGTTTTGATGCTATCCGCCCCAAACACTTGTTGCCACATGGATGCAATTGCCATCGCAATTTTTTTATGAGAGTCCATTGTATTGTAACTAATGCTGATTTCTAGCGGGTGACTAGGCCCATAGCCAGCTTCTTTAAATAGTTTCTTGGCTTCATCAACTTGATTAGCGCGGCTCCAGCTACCCCAAGGATAACGATTGTTGGCAAACTTACCATTTTCGATAGTTGAAGTAACATAACTGTAAGACGGAACCTGGTCTTGTCCTAACACATCCTTCACTAAGGTATCACGATCGACTGCCATTGATAGCGCCTGACGTAATTTGATATTATCCCTAAATTTAGGCAGCGTCATATTAAGGTCATAATAGTAAAGAGCTTCCATTGTAACGGTGTGTTCTTGAGTTGGATAATCCTGACGGATGCTTTTGTATTGATCAATTGGCAAACTAAAAGAGATGTCAATTTCACCAGTTTTATAGCGGTTAAATGCCGCATTATAATCTACGATTGGCAAAATATTTACTTGCTTCACGCTGACATTTTTGGCATCATAGTAGTTAGAATTTTTATTGAGCAACATATGCCCTTTAATTACCCATTCACCTACGGTATAAGCGCCAGAAGTTACCATTGTCTTAGGATCAGCCCATGTTTGTCCATACTTGGTTACATTAGCTTTGGATACTGTTGCGGTATTTGGCATCGCGCAAATTTGTAAAAAAGCTGCATCAGGATGGATTAGGGTTATTTGCACTGTTTTAGCATCTAATGCTTTTACTCCGAGTTGATCCAATGGTGCTTTACCCGCTCTAATTGCGTTACCATTTACAATGTTGGCGGCTAAATTAATATAGGGTGAAGCAATTTTAGGGTCTGCCAGTCGTTGCCACGAAAATACTACATCAGTAGCAGTAATCGGACTACCATCGGAGAATTTAAGTCCATCACGCAGGTGGAATGTGTACACTTTACCATCGGCTGAAACGTCCCATTTCTCAGCTAGACCAGGGATAGAGTGATTACTTTGATCAAATGAGGTTAATCCTTCAAATAAATCATATAGAACTCTGGCACTTGTTGAATCTTGAGCCATTACTGGATCAATAGTTGGTGCATCTTCGCCGTTATCCACTGTAATCAGATTCTTATCTTTACTTACAGCACTGGAACTTGCGTTATCTTTAGAGCAGGCACTAAGCCCGCTGAGGCTAGCAATAAGGATTAAAGCAGTCAATCTTTTGAGGTTTAGCATATTAATTGATTCCTTTTTGATTGAAATTATACCATTTACTCATTACATGATCCAAATGATTAGTCTCAGGTGTATAGCCGCCAACATTAGGTTTGATTAGGCGAAAATAGGTATATTGATACAATGGAATGATTGCATAATCTTGCATAGCCGCTTGTAATGCTTTTCTGGTTAAATCTTCACGCTGAGTTGCATTAGGCATATTTTGTGCCTGAAGTAAAAGCTTATCAAACGCAGGAGTACATGAGTGTGAGTTATTTTGCGGATTATTGCATTGATAAAGATTGGTATAACTGTCAATACTATTATAATCGGCAATCCATGCATCTCTGGCAATATCATAATCGCCTTTATGGCGCGCCTGAAGGAAAGTTTTCCATTCTTGGTTACTTGCGGCAACGGTTATGCTTTTATCCCCAAAAGCCTGCTGCCACATGGCTGCAATTGCCAGCGCCACTTTTTTATGCATGTCGTTGGTGTTGTAACTAATTTTAATTTCCAGTGGGTGTTGTTCATTATAACCAGACTGCTTGAATAATTCACGGGCAGTTGCCAGCTGTTGCTCGCGTGGCCATTGCGACCACTCATAGTCTAGCCCAGCATACTTACCATCGTCGATGGTATCAGTTGCATAGGAATAAAGCGGAACTTGATTCTGACCTAAAATATCTTTAACCAACAAATGGCGATCAACTGCCATTGAGAGCGCTTGGCGTAGTTTCGGGTTGTTTTTGAATTTATCTGAAGTCATATTAAAATCATAGTAGTACATACCCTCCAGTGATACAGTATGTTCCTGATCGCCCAAAGTAGTTTTGATAGTTTTATATTGGTCGACAGGTAGTGAATAGGTAATATCTAAATCACCAGATTTATATTGACTTAACGATGAGTTGCTATCTTCAATCGGCATAAATTTAACTTGATCGATTGCTACATTCGCGGCATCGTAATAATGTGGATTTTTACTCTCCAAGATATAACCTTTAACTACGCGTTCATCAAGTTTATATGCGCCGGAAGTAACCATGTTTTTAGGATCTGTCCAATTAGCTGATTTACTGATATTTGCCTGTGATACTACGCCCAAATTCCACAAAGATGCAATTGCTAAGAAGGAATTATCAGGATGATTGAGTGAAATTTGTACCGTGTTTTTGTCTAGTGCTTTAACCCCTAATGCACTAAGCGGTTTTTTACCTTTCATGACATCATCTGCATTGGTTAGATTATTGATTAGAATATTGTAGGGCGAGGCAACCTTTGGATCAGCAAGTCGTTGATAAGTAAAAACCACATCATTTGCAGTAATTGGTGTGCCATCAGAAAATTTAATCTTAGGTCGTAGATGAAAAGTATAGGTTTTACCATTTTCACTAATCTCCCATTTATCCGCTAGTCCCGGGATGATTTTATTGCTTTGATCGTAAGAGGTTAATCCTTCAAAGAGATCATTCATTACCCGATGACTTTGGCTATCTTCAGACAGTTGTGGATCTAAATTAGCGGCATCTGAGCCAAGATCTACCACAATTTTGCTTTGTGATGCAGCGCTTGCACTGTTGTTGTTAGTATCTTTCTTTGATTGCTGCGAGCAGGCGGCAATTAGTGAAGCAGAGCTTAATAGTATGATTAATGATTTTAATTGCATAGTTGGGAATACTCTAAAATTTATTTAGTGATAAATTAATACAAATAAGAGAAAATATTTTGTCGACTAAACAGGCTTAACCCTCAGGATGTTAAATAACTGGCAAAAAATATGAAACGTATAACTAGCTAAAAATGTTGCCCTACATTATATCACCTGTTAAGGTTATCTATCTCTGATTGTGTTTGAAATGCTTATTGCATGTGCTAACAGAAGTATCCTGTGCGTAATAATAGTTCTTGAGATCTATTGATTTTCTCTGGATTTAGATTTACTTTGGTATATAATATCCTCTTAGTTTCTTTGCCTGTTAATTAACCTTAGCAAGGTAAATGGTGTGTTGCATAATGCTTCATATTTTATGTATACTCAACCAGATTCATCATCCTAGGTCGTTGATTTACTCCTCACTTACGGGTAGTAAGCTTCGTCGTAAATCGCCTACTAGTATTTCCACACGCGTGTGTTCGAATCAGTTTGAGTATAGAGTCAGTTTTAATATAGCAATAAAGGTGAATCATGGATAGTATTTTGGCAATCAGCCCTTTGGATGGTCGTTATCGGGATAAAGTTAGTGCGTTAAATGAAGTTGTTTCTGAATTTGGGTTGATTAAATTTCGTGTACAGGTTGAGGTAGAATGGTTTAAATTTTTGTTTAGTAAAGCAGAGTTTAATTTACCAAAATTAGGTAGCGCAGATATTAAACTATTGGATGATATTGTTGCTAATTTTGATAACGTGGCAGCAGCGCGGGTGAAAGAAATTGAAGCAACGACTAACCATGATGTTAAAGCTGTGGAATACTATATTAAAGAACAGATTGCCGATAATCAATTGCTTTTTGCGCATCGTGAATTTATCCACTTTGCTTGTACTTCCGAAGATATTAATAACACCAGTTATGCACTGATGTTAAAAGCTATAACTGAGCAAGTTTTATTGCCGCAAGTAGGAGCAATTACCGAGAAATTAACAGCTCAAGCCAATGAATATCGCGATACTGCGATGATGTGCCGGACACATGGACAACCCGCAACACCCTCAACCATGGGAAAAGAGTTTTATAATGTGGCTTATCGTTTACAACGGCAACTAACACAATTAACGAAACAAGAGTTTTTGGCAAAAATAAATGGCGCAGTAGGTAACTATAATGCGCATTTAGTTGCTTATCCTGAGATTAAATGGGATAAACTCGCTGAAGAGTTTGTGACACAAAAATTAGGTCTAACGTTTAATCCATTTACAACCCAGATTGAACCGCATGATTATCAGGCTGAATTATATGATAATTTACGCCGGATTAATATTATTTTGATTGATTTGTCACGTGATTTGTGGGGCTATATTTCGCTAAATTACTTTAAACAGAAGGTTAAAGCAGGCGAAGTTGGTAGTTCTACTATGCCACATAAAGTTAATCCGATTGATTTTGAGAATGCTGAAGGAAATTTTGGTCTGGCAAATAGCGTGCTTGGACATCTGGCAGAAAAACTTCCACTTTCGCGCTGGCAACGTGATTTGACTGATTCAACGGTGCAGCGTAATATTGGTGTTGGTGTTGGCTATATGGTTTTAGCTTTGAGCTCATTGGCTAAAGGTTTGGGTAAATTAGAAATTAATCAAGCGGTAATTAGTGCTGATCTGGATAATAATTGGGAGCTTTTGGCCGAGCCGATTCAGACAGTTATGCGTAAATGTGGTGTAGAAAATGCTTATGAAAAGCTGAAAGATCTGACACGTGGTAAAAAAGTTAATGCCGAGGGCATTAAACAATTTGTTGCGACTTTAGATTTGCCTGAAGCAGAAAAAGCAAAATTAGCTCAACTAACGCCGCATAATTATATTGGTTTGGCAGATAAATTATTCTAATTTTTTGAGGATAAAGAAGATGCAGGTAAAATCGTTAAATGGATTATCGCTGAATTATTTTTTGTAGTCAGTGTTATTTCCAGTGTGATGTTTGGAGTTTTTAGCGCTGTAATATCGCATGATTTTCATTTGTCACCAAGTACGCTGGGTTGGCTCTCTGGCATCTTCTTTATTGTTTATGAGTACAAAGTTGGTTTTCTGACGCGACAGGTCAGGATAGCTGGCACAAATATAACTTGAATTTATCTGTAATCTTTGGTTTTTTAAGCAGAAACAATAGCATCTAAATTAATCCTAGAATATTGTGAAGCTGTTTGAGTTCGGTTGCAAAATGATTGGTAATTTTGCGAAGCGTTGGCGTTTCAATCTGAGTAATTAATTCGTTTAACTCTAGATAATCTATTGTTAATGAATAGCTTTGACTTTTATCAGTAGTGTTTTGAATTATTTGTAGAAATTTAGATGAAATTTGATTGAGATACTGATCATTCAAGTTATCATTATCTAATTCATAGTAAAAAATAACGATAAGTAAGCGATAAAGTCGCCTGATCTGCAAGAGACATTTATTATAGTTTTCGATTAATCGTGGATTTTTTTTAGCTGCCAGTTCGTGCTTAGCTTCATCAATAGTTTTATTAAAATTAGTCACATCATTTAGAAATTTAGTTTCAACTGTTAGGATATGCTGTCTGACCTGTTCAATATTATTCTGATTTTGAATGTTTTTAATCAGATCAGTTATATCCTCTAACGCTTTGAAAATTAGCTGGTGAGATTTGTTTATTGCGTATTGAGGAAAGAATACTAGCATTGAGAGTAGCGCAAAGCTAATACCAATTACAATATCCATGATTCGATACATTGCATGTTGTAAACTGGTGCCGTCGCTGCTAAAAACTATAATCGCCATGGTTGCGATGCCCAAGACTCCGATATAGCTTTTTTTACTGCCCATGAATATGTAAGCATAAATGAAACAACATATACTTAAGACGCACCATATTACCAACCAATTATCATGAAAGAATAGTACACAAAGTAACGAGATTAAGGAGCCAAACAAAGTTGCGACAAAGCGTAATTTACTGCGATTAATTGTTCCACCAACGGTTTCTTGATCAAATAAAACAACGGTTGTGGTAACCGTCACCCAGCCAGACATCGGAATTTTAATCAAATAAGCCGTAAGTATTCCTGCTGCGAGCGCCAGAATTAAGCGCAGCGCTCGAATTACCCGGATTTTATCAAGCACAAAATTCATAGTATAATTGGTTCAATATTTAGCTGAATCTGATAATGCGCGTAAATTTTGGCTTGAATCTCTTTGGCAAAAGCCAATAATTCATCTTTGTTTGTGCTTGCATAATTTACTAAAACTAAAGCTTGTTTTGGGTAAACGCCTATATTACCGCTGCGAGTCCCTTTTAGTCCCAGATTATCGATCAACCATCCCGCTGAGACTTTCGTAAGTTTAGTATCAGCAGTGGGGTAGGTCGGTAAATCAGGGAAATGCTGCTTTAATTTTTGGGCTTGTATACTACTAATAATTGGATTATGAAAAAAACTTCCCGCATTACCGATTTCAGCAGGATCAGGCAACTTACTCCGCCTAGTAGCAATGATACACGCTCGTAAATCATGCGCTGTTGGATTATCAATCGCAGCCATTTGTTTGGCAATATCACCATAACTAATCATTAGTTTGGCAGTTGTCGGCAGTTTGAAAGTAACGCTAACTACTAGATATAGTGGTTTATTTTTGAGGTAACTATTGCGATAACTAAATTGACATTCGGCATTACTTAATTTAGTTAATTGACGGAGATTAAAATCATAAACAGTGACATAATCAATAAAATCCTTAACTTCAACACCATAAGCACCGATGTTTTGTACCGGTGATGCTCCAACTGTTCCTGGAATCAGGCTCAGATTTTCTAAGCCATAGGCTTGATTTGCAAGACAGTTAGCGACAAGATCATCCCAGATTTCACCAGCCGCTGCAGTTACTAATTTATACCCAGGGCTATCATCGTCGAAAGTAATACCTTTTAACTGATTATGAATTACCAGTCCATCATAATTTTCTGGAAGAATTAGATTACTTCCACCACCCAATACAAAATAGCGTGGGTAATCAGCGAGAATTGAAGCAATTTCGTCAAGCTGTTCTAAAGATGTTAGCTGTATGTAGCGATTGGCAACCGAATTAAGGCGGAGAGTGTTGAGTTGTGTTAAATCTACAGAATTCTGAATGGTTAACATGATAAAACCAGTCCTAAGTGGTGCCCCCGACAGGAATCGAACCTGTAACTGCCCCTTAGGAGGGGGCCGTTATATCCATTTAACTACGAGGACTATGTTTGTGTGGTAAATACTCATTCATAACTGCCACAATATGCTGTAAGAGTTAGGAACAAGGCGACGTAGTGCACACGAGAAGTACATGAGGAGCCTTGTGACGAAGCTATTATTGCATGGGGTGAGCAGTTTAAGTATTAATGTTTACTAAGTAACTTTAATGACTCTTTAATTCCCTGACTGAGGTCATTAAGCTCTGGCAACTGTTTAATAACTTGAGTAATTTCTTTGTTATTATAACCAAGGCTCTCTAGCGCATTAGCAATATCTTTGCGAATGTTGGTGTCTTGATTGAGCGTGTTATCTGCAAATAAACCCGTTGCCGTTAATATTCCCGCGGTATTACTTAGCTTACCTTTGAGCTCTAGTAGCATCCGCTCTGCCATTTTCTTACCTACGCCGGGAGTCAGACACAGTGTATTAGCATCATCTTCTTCAATTGCAACGTAGAGCTGTTGGCTATTCATTGTCGAAAGCAGGGCTAGGGCAATACGTGGACCGATCCCAGATATTTTTATTAATTGACGAAAGCAATTGCGCTCAGCACGATCAACAAAGCCAAAGAGCAAATGTGCATCCTCGCGAACGACCTGATGGGTAAACAAAGTAACTTCGTTGCCTAGCGGTGGTAATTGTGCCAGATGCGAGATTGGCAAGTCAAGTTCATAACCAACCCCACCAGCAAGTATGACTACTTGTGGCGGGCTTAGTTCAACTAATTTTCCAGTAATTAATGCTATCATTTTTAGAATGAAGGAACAATTGCACCGTTATATTTCTGCTCAATAAATTTCTTCATTTCAGGCGAAGTCATTGCTTTAGATAGCGCTTTCATCTTAGGTTGATTTAATTCATCGGGACGAACCGCGATAATGTTAGCAAACGGACTATCTTTACTCTCGAGAATAACTGCATCACGCGTTGGTTTTAGATTAGCAGATAATGCATAGTTTGAATTAATCACAGCTAAATCAAGTTGTTTGCCAGATAGTGAACGAGGCAACATTGCTGGATCTAATTCTACGATTTGAACATTATATGGATTACCCACAATATCACGTTTAGTTGGATAAGCAACGCCAGCTTTAAGTTTTAGAATTCCATTAGCTTGAAGGATATTAAGTGCACGTCCTTCATTGGTTGGATCATTTGGCACTCCAATTTTACTTTTTTGAGCTACATCAATAGCTTTTTTAGATTTGATGAATTTAGCTTCGCTATCAGCATTGGCATAGACACCCATTGGTTCTAGATGCACTTTAACCAAAGCCACTAAATCAGTTTGATGATCTTTATCATACTGATCTAGATATGGTTGATGTTGGAAGAAATTAGCATCAATTTGTTTTTGTGACAGAGCTAGATTAGGAGTAATATAGTCTGAAAATTCAATTACTTTTAGTGTATAGCCCTGTTTAGCTAATGCTGGTTGCACAAATTTTAACATTTCAGCATGTGGAACTGGGGATGCCCCTACAGTAATAGTTTCTGCAGCAAATGAACTAACTCCTGTAGCTAGTCCTGCCAAAATTAATAATGTTTTCTTCATCCAAATTCTCCCTTTTATAATTATTGTATATTCTATACTCATAGTGTTTGATTTTTGGACGCGAAGGATTGATAAAAAAGACGACGTAGTGTAGCTAGAACTACATAAGGAGTCTTTTTTGAAATCCGACAAAGTCCAAGATTCAAAGATGAAGAGTATGGTTATTTACGTAAGATGCGAACTAAGAAATCTCCTACTACTTGAATGACTTGTACCATAATCACCATCAATACCACAGTAATTAACATGACATCAGTTTGAAAGCGCTGATAACCGTAGCGAATTGCCAGATCACCTAATCCACCACCACCAACAGTACCAGCCATGGCTGTATAAGAAACTAATGCAATTGCTGTTACGGTAATGCTGGCAATCAGGCTAGGCATGATTTCTGGTAGTAAAATATGCCAGATAATTTGCCATGTACTTGCACCGCATGACTCTGCCATATGAAAGATTCCATCGTCAATCTCTTTAAGTGCATTTTCAACCAAACGGGCAAAGAATGGAAAAGCGCCGACTACCAATGGCGGAATTGTTCCTTTAGCGCCCAGAGAGGTTCCTACCAACATCGTAGTTGTAGGAATCATAACAATCAATAAAATGATAAAGGGAACTGAACGTAGTACATTGATAACAAACGAGAGTATATTGTAAACCCATTTATTTTGTAATAAACGTCCTTTACCGCTTAGGAATAAAATCAGACCAACAGGGATACCAATCAGTGTACTGAATAAAACTGCAAAGCCCAGCATAAACAATGTATCCAAGGTTGCCTGATTAATCTCACTCCAGTCGACGTTGGTGGTTAAATCATTAATAATTGCAAATGACATTTTGTTTTACCTATGAGAAATAAATATTTTTAGTGAACGATCTCAAAATGAACTTTCATTGAACGCATGATGGTACAGGCTTTTTCCAAGCTACCTTCGTCGCCGTCAAATTCAATTAGTAGTTGCCCAAAAGGCATATGCTTAATTCGATCCAGCTCGCCACGTAAGATACTATACTTAGCATTGGTTTCATTGCTAATTGTATTTAGAATTGGCTGGTAGGTTGCCTCACCAACAAATGACAATAATAGTATATGCTTATGAGGGTGTTTTTCAAACTGGTAGAAGTGTTTCACTTTCTCAAGGTATTTATCGGATTCTTCTTCAATGATCAATTTGCGTGTTAAAGGCTCTTTTGGATGCAATAAAATATTGAAAGCATTACCTTGCTCGATAATTTTACCTTTGTCAATTACTGCAACTTTATCACAGATTTTACGCACAACTTCCAACTCATGGGTAATCAAAACTATGGTGATACCAAGGCGTTGATTGATTTCCAGCAAAAGATCCAAAATATCGTTGGTCGTTTGTGGATCTAGGGCTGAAGTAGCCTCATCACTGAGTAGTAATTTTGGCTTGGTAATCAATGCGCGCGCAATCCCGACCCGTTGCTTTTGCCCACCTGACAAACTAGCTGGGTACTTATTGGCAAATTGGCTTAAACCAACCAAAGACAGCATTTCATCAACAGCTGCTTTAATTTCTGCTTTGTTATGATTGCCTTGTAATGTAAGTGGCAGAGCTACATTTGCAAAAATTGTCTTGGAGCTTAGCAAATTGAAATGCTGAAAAATCACTCCAATTTGTTGACGCTGTATTCTTAATTCATTAGCTGAGATTGCTGTTAGATCAACCCCATCGACAATTATTTTGCCGCTATCAGGACGTTCCAATAAATTTAAGCATTTAATCAGAGTTGACTTACCGGCACCGGACTTACCGATGATGCCGAATACTTCGCCTTTAGCAACATCAAGGTTAATATCGTCAATAACCTTGATTGAACCTTTCTTGTGTTTATAACTTTTGCTTAAATTTTGGATCGTTATCATTATATCTAGTCGCGAAAATTAATAAATTGTAATGGTAATTCTGTAATGTCTTTTTTAAGCAGGGCAATCGCATCTTGCAAATCATCACGTTTAGCACCTGTCACCCGGACGGTTTCACCTTGGATTGAAGCTTGAACTTTCAATTTACTATCTTTGATGTGCTTGGTAATTTTTTTGCCTTGTTCCTGTTCAATTCCATTCTTAACCTTGATTAATTCTTTTAGTTTGTTACCGCTAACTTTTTCAATTTTTCCTTCGCTCAGTGAACGTGTATCAACTCCCCGTTTGGTAAGTTTACCAACTAAAATATCCTTTACCTGACCTAGCTGAAAATCATTGTCAGCATAGATAGTTAGATCTAAATCTTTAAGCTCAATTTTGCAATCAGAACCTTTAAAATCGAAGCGATTAGCAATCTCTTTGTTGGATTGATCGATGGCATTAGTTAACTCAACTTTATTGACTTCAGATACTACGTCAAATGATGGCATAAGTGGCACTCCTTATAAATTTGTCGACTAGCAACGCACAGTAAGCGGCTATGATTTTTTGAATTTTTGATTATAGCATAAATACGACAAATACTATAAAAATTTTGTGCGCCGCATCAAAAAAATCAAAATTGATTTTATTTAACTCATAAGCGACGCACCAAGTGATATGCTTTTTAATGAAATACAACGTAAATTAAAAATCAGTAGTAGTCTGAATTTCTACGAATGGAATGTGAGTGCTTGCCTCTATTTTATTAAAGAAGTTGTGATATCATTTACCGGGTATTGGATTTTATCTAGTGGCATAGCAAAGGCTTTAGACTGATTATTCAATTTACTGATATCTATCTTTACAAAAGTTCCACGATGGTCATAATCGCTAAAATACCACACATTGTTGGTCAAATCTTTAATTGTTACCCATTGGGTGGTATCAGAATGTATTTTGCCATCCGCACCTTTTGATGAGACTGCGCCTTTTGGAATATCGACGGTATCTAAAATGTGAGTGGTTAAAGTTACAGCTTCTTGCTCATTTGCTGGAGTATCCGAGTAACTTTTTAAAAAAGCTGCACGGACAAATCTGGATGGTGACATATAATCTCCTGGCAAGCCAATACCACCTCCGCCTTGACTGACATTGGTAATGTCACCAAGCGTTGCAGTTGCGCGTTGGCTGACAGCTTCATTGCTTAGATTGATATAATTTCTAATGTTAGTTAAATGCCAGTCATACGTCGGAGAGTTGGTTAGAACACCGGGTGTTTTATCATAGATTTTTATTTGACCTGAAACAAATTCAACTACAATGTCATTACCAGTTTTGTCAGTAATCATAAAATGCATTGTTGCTTGTGCTGGCGAGCTGGCTAGATTTGGTAACCAGACTTTATATTGCGGTAAATTGGCTTTTGCTTCGGCCACTGAGCCGTAATTACTGAGTATAAAACGGATAAATTCTACGACAGAAACATAGTGTTTATCGTCTTTAGTTACTGTTTGGTACTGCGAGAATCCAGGCAGAAAATTACCACTGACTGCTAAGCCAGCTGAATTTTGTCCCTCAACCAGCGCATCTGCGGCTAATTGTGAACCAATCGCCAAGACTGCATATTTACTGTTCATTTTGATTTTGGGATTAGTGCTTGAATCTGGGGCAGAAAGATAATAGATTGAATTTTTCGGGTAAAACAACATCGTCCATTCCATATTGTTATAAGCCCATTCCATAGTACGCCCGGCAACGACAGAGCCATCTTTAGCCTGAATATTAATTGCGGTACACGCCATAGCGTCATGAATTATTGCAATTCCAGCCAACGTTAAAAGTAATTTTTTCATTTTTTCTCCTGTTTAGTTGTTTTATTAGTAACAGGATAATTATAGCGGAAAGATGAGTCTTCGATTAATAAATTCATGTAGGCTATCAACCAAGAATAGAAATGTCACTTAGCCGAAATAGGAGTTAATACCCTTCGTACCTTACACTTAATTCAAGATTAACTACATAACACACTGATTACTCTTGAATCAACCTCAAATAAATCTTGCAAAATTCTGCACAAAATGCATTTATTATGCAAGTTGCTGGCAGTATCTGATATCATTAACTTTTTGACGAAATGCTATGAATATCAATACCACCAACAA